>Ga0207648_10000926_pt1 | contig 33052 bp, 31 predicted proteins | sample KBSMisM32_FD_184310 | JGI IMG/M metagenome (GOLD analysis project Ga0207648, IMG submission 184310) | Miscanthus rhizosphere microbial communities from Kellogg Biological Station, Michigan, USA - KBS Miscanthus M3-2 (SPAdes) (version 2) | ecosystem: Host-associated > Plants > Roots >... | reverse complement strand
TCGCGATCGTGTCGCCGACCTTCACCTTCCAGGTGACGATCTCGGCCTCGGTGAGGCCTTCGCCGACATCGGGCAGGAGGTACTCAGGCATGTCGCTCCTCAGAAGTCGAACGTGCGGTCCACCGCGTCGAGCACGCGGTCGAGGTCGGGGAGGTAGTCCTCCTCGATCCGGCTCGGCGGGTAGGGCGTGTCGAACCCGCCGACGCGCAGCACCGGCGACTCGAGGGAGTAGAAGCACTGCTCGGTGACCCGGGAGGCGATCTCGGAACCCATGCCCAGGTTGACGTGTGCCTCGTGCGCGACCACGGCGCGGCCGGTGCGACGCACGGAGTCGAACACCGGACCCATGTCGAGCGGCGACAGCGTGCGGAGATCGATCACCTCGACCGAACGGCCCTCACCGGCGGCGGCCTCGGCCGCCTTGAGGCAGGTCTTCACCATCGGCCCGTAGGACAGCAGCGTGACGTCGGTGCCCTGGCGCACGACCCGCGACGTGAACAGCGGCGCGGGGCTCACGGACTCGTCGAGCTCGGCCTTGTCGGCGTGGTACTGCCGCTTCGGCTCGAGGAAGATCACGGGGTCGTCAGCGGCGATCGCCTGCTGGATCATCCAGTAGCCGTCGACCGGGTTGGAGCAGGCGACGACCTTGAGGCCCGGGGTGTGGGCGAACTGCGCCTCCGGTGACTCCGAGTGGTGCTCGACCGCGCCGATGCCACCGCCGAAGGGGATGCGTACGACGATCGGCATCTTCACGAAACCACGCGTGCGGAAGTGGATCTTCGCGACCTGGCTGACGATCTGGTCGTACGCCGGGTAGACGAAGCCGTCGAACTGGATCTCGCACACCGGTCGGTAGCCGCGCATCGCGAGGCCGACCGCGGTGCCGAGGATGCCGGACTCGGCGAGGGGGGAGTCGATCACCCGGTCCTCGCCGAAGTCCTTCTGCAGGCCGTCGGTGATCCGGAAGACGCCGCCGAGCTTGCCGACGTCCTCACCCATGATCAGGACCTTGGGGTCGTCCTCCATCGCCTTGCGCAGACCGGCGTTGAGCGCCTTTGCGAGCGTGACCTTGGTCATCAGCGGGCCTCCTCGAAGCTCTCCAGGTACGCCTTGAACCCGTCGCGCTGCTCCTCGAGCTCGGGCGTGATCTCGGAGAACACGTCGCCGAAGATGTCCAGCGGGCTCGGGTCGGGGAGCGCCCGCACACCCTCGCGCAGGTGCGCACCGAGCTCGTCGGCCTCCTTCGCCACGTCCGCGAAGAACGCCTCGTCGGCCAGTCCGTTGCGCTTGAGGTAGACCTCGACGCGCGCGATCGGGTCCTTCAGCTTCCAGTGCTCGACGTCGTCGGAGAGCCGGTAGCGGGTCGGGTCGTCGGTGGTCGTGTGCGCGCCCATCCGGTAGGTGTACGCCTCCACCAGCGTCGGGCCGCTGCCCTCACGGGCCCGCTGCAGCGCTGCCTTGGTGACGGCGTACGTCGCCAGCACGTCGTTGCCGTCGACCCGCACGCCCGGGAAGCCGAAGCCCAGCGCGCGCTGGTAGAGCGGGATCCGGGTCTGGCGCTCGATCGGCTCGGAGATCGCCCACTGGTTGTTCTGGCAGAAGAACACCACCGGCGCGTTGTACGACGCCGCGAAGATGAAAGCCTCGTTGACGTCGCCCTGGCTGGACGCGCCGTCGCCGAAGTAGCCGACGACCGCCGCGTCGCGCTCGGGGTCGCCGGTGCCGACCGCCCCGTCGCGCTGGATGCCCATCGCATAGCCGGTGGCGTGCAGGGTCTGCGCCCCGATCACGATCGTGTAGTTGCCGAAGTTGTTCTCGTAGGGGTTCCACGAACCCTGGTCGACGCCGCGGAACAGGCCGAGCAGGCGCAGGGGGTCGAGCCCGCGGCACCACGCGACGCCATGCTCGCGGTAGGTCGGGAAGACGTAGTCCTGCGGCCTGAGGGCGCGGCCGGAGCCGATCTGCGCGGCCTCCTGGCCGAGGAGCTGGGCCCAGATGCCGAGCTCGCCGTGGCGCTGGAGCGCCGTGGACTCGGTGTCGATGCGGCGGGTCAGGACCATGTCACGGTAGAAACCGCGGATGGTCTCCGCCTCGTCGGCGCCGCCCTCCGGCTCGAAGCGGAACTCCGGGTGCTCGACGCGCTCACCTTCGGGGGTGAGCAGCTGGACCAGCTCGGGGCCGCCGTCTCGCTGGGAGGGGCCGAAGACCTCGACCAGATCGGGTCCGAAGTCGGAGGTTGACTGAGGGCTCACCTGCACTCCTTCTGCTCGCCCGGGTGTGGCTCGCGCCGCCGGCGGGGTCTCCGCTGGTCCCGGGTGGGTTCGATGCACGACCTCGGACGCAGGGGTGGCGCGCCAATCGGTCGTTGCGGGCTGTGACGCCCTGTCACAGGTTCCGACGGTCCAAGTTACCGGGCCGCATCGCCCGAGGGCCAATCCGGGTGCGGGCGCCGCGTGCGCATCCCGGTCCGAGGGCCCGGCGGCTGCTTTACTGAGCGCGTGACTGACACCAGCATCCGGGTGACCCGAAAGGTCGGCGCGGCCGCTGCAGTCGTGTTCGACCTGCTCGCCAACCCGGACCGGCACCACGAGATCGACGCCTCCGGCATGGTCGGCGACGACGAGGACGCGTCCCCGATCACCAAGGTCGGCCAGGTCTTCCGGATGAACATGTCGTCCGGCAGCGGCGCGGGCGAGAAGTACCAGGTCGACAACCACGTCACGCAGTTCCAGCCCAACCGCCGGATCGCCTGGGAGGTCGGGCTCGTCGACGGCGAGCGGCTCGGCTGGACCTGGTGCTACGACCTGGAGCCGCAGGGCCATGACAGGAGCGAGGTCGCGCTCACCTACGACTGGTCTGCCGCGTCACCGGGGGGCCGCGAGGAGCACCCCCCGCCGGTCTTCGGCCCGGACCAGCTGGCCGCCTCGCTCGACCTGCTCGACGCGGCGCTCAGGAAGAGCCAGACGGGACGCTCGGCCTCCGCCCCCGGCCGTGCGGGGTCTGCCAGACGGCGGGATCCGGCCCCTTCGGTACCACGCCGGACGGGTTGATGTCCGTGTGCACCAGGTAGTAGTGGGCCTTGATCTGGGCGAAGTCGATCGTCTCGCCGAAGCCGGGTGTCTGGAACAGGTCGCGCGCGTAGCCCCAGAGGTGCGGCATCTCAGTGAGCTTGTTGCGGTTGCACTTGAAGTGCCCGTGGTAGACCGCGTCGAAGCGGGCCAGGGTGGTGAAGAGCCGGACGTCGGCCTCGGTGATCGCGTCGCCCATCAGGTAGCGCCGGTCGGCGAGCCGGTCCTCCAACCAGTCGAGGGCTGACCAGAGCCGGTCGTACGCCTCGCCGTAGGCCCGCTGGCTGCCGGCGAAGCCGCACTCGTAGACCCCGTTGTTGACGTCGACGAACACCCGGTCCATCACCTGCTCCATCTCCGCGCGCTGCTCGTCGGGCCAGAGGTCGGGGGCGTCGGGGCGGTGGTGGTCGCGCCATTCGAAGAAGAAGTCGTGCGTGATCCACGGGAAGTCGTTGGTGACGACCGCCTTGGTCGGGACGTCGACCATCGCCGGCACGGTGATCCCGCGGGAGTAGCGGGGGTCGCGAGCGAGGTAGGCCTGCTCCAGCCGGTGGTAGCCGAGCACCGGGTCTACCTCGCCCGGGTCGAGGGAGAAGTTCCAGCTGCGCTCGTCGTGCGTCGGGCCGCACAGGCCGAGCGAGATCACGTCCTCGAGGCCGAGCAGCCGGCGCACGATGATCGCCCGGTTGGCCCAGGGGCAGGCCCTCGCGGCGATCAGCCGGTAGCGCCCGGGCTCGACCGGCCAGCGGGCGGAGTCGCGGGTGATCCGGTCCGGGAGGTAGTCCATGTCCCGCTCGAACGACTGATCCTCGACGTACGACGTCTGGGTCATGTCCGTAGGTTCCCCGGCGAGCGGCCGTTCGACACCAGGGATTTCCCAAAGAAGTGTTTGCAAAGATGTCTTTGCGGTTCTACCGTGGACCCATGGAACGCACCGCCGTCTATCCCGACCCCGAGGGCCTCAAGGCGCTCAGCCACCCGGTCCGGCTCCGGATCCTGGGCCTGCTGCGAACCGAGGGCGGGGCGACCGCGACCACGCTCGCCGCGCGGCTCGGGCTCAACTCCGGCGCCACGTCGTACCACCTGCGGCAGCTGGAGAAGGCCGGCTTCATCGTCGAGGACGAGGAGCGCGGCAACGGTCGCGACCGGTGGTGGCGGGCCGCGCACCAGGCCACGCGCGCCGACTCCACGACGGCGAGGACGCCGGAGGAGCAGGACACGTACGACGGCTACCTCCAGGCCGTCGCGATCAGCTACCACGACCAGCTCCAGCAGTCGCTCACCGAGCGCCGGGTCCTGCCGCCGGCCTGGCACGACGCCTGGGACATGAGCGACTGGAACATCCGGCTGACCGCCGCGCGAGCCAAGGCACTGCTCGAGGCGGTGCACGCCCTGATCGAGGAGTACGGCGAGGACGCGGAAGACGACGATGACGCGGAGACGTTCCGGATCAACGTCAACGCGTTCGTGCGGCCGGGCACGGTGGTGGCCGAGGACGAGTCGTGACCCGGGACGCAAGCGGCCGCACGATGCTGTGGGGCTACCTGGTCGCGGTCGCGATCTCGATCACCGGCACCCGGGTGTCGATGATCGCGATCCCCTGGCTGGTCCTCACGACGACCGGCTCGCCCGTCAAGACCGGCCTGGTGGCTTTCGCGGAGATGGCGCCGCTGGTCGCCGCGCAGGTGCTCTCGGGCCCGCTCACCGACCGGATCGGTGCGCGCCGGATGGCCGTCAGCTGCAGCGCGGCGAGCACGGTCGTGGTCGGGATGATCCCCGTGCTGCACCTGGCCGGCCTGCTCTCGTTCCCGGTACTGCTCGGCATGGTGGCGGTGGCCGGCGCGCTGCGCGGCCCTGGCGACGCCGCCGGCCACGCCCTGATCCCCGCGGTGGTCGAGCGGACCGGCTCGGCCACGGAGCGGGTGACCGGTCTGAGCGGAGCGGTGGAGCGCACCGCCTCGATGGTCGGCGCCGCTGTCGCCGGCGGGCTCGTGGCGCTGGTCGGCCCGGCCAACGCTCTGCTGGTCGACGCCGCCTCGTTCGCGCTCGCCGGCGCCGTCCTGTGGTGGGCCACACGCGGCATACCCACGCCGAAGCGCCAGGTTCCGGAGGTGGGCGAGGCCACCTCGTCGTACCTCGGTGAGCTGCGCGACGGATGGAACTTCATGCGCAAGGACCAGGTCCTGATGGGGATCGGCGTGATGGTGGCGATCACCAACCTGCTCGACCAGGCCTGGTCCTCGGTGCTGGTGCCGGTCTGGGCGCGCGACAGCGGCTACGGCGTCGCCGCCGTCGGCCTGCTCGGCGCGACCTTCGGTGCCGCAGCGATCCTCGGCTCGGTCGTGGCCGCGACGTACGGCGAGCGGTTGCCCCGGTTCAAGGTCTACCTGGTCGGCTTCTTCATCGGGGGCGTGCCGCGGTTCGTCGCGCTCGCCGTGGGCGCGCCGCTCTGGGTGGTGCTCGTGGTCGGCTTCGTCGGGGGCTGCGGCAGCGGGTTCCTCAACCCGATCCTGGGTGCCGTGCTGTTCGAGCGCATCCCCAAGCCGCTGATGGGCCGGGTGAGCTCGATGAACATCGCGATGAGCTGGTCGCTGATCCCGTTCGGCGGCCTGCTCGGCGGCATCGCGGTGACCGCGATCGGTCTGTCGCCGGCACTGTTCGCGATCGGCACGGCGTACTTCCTGACCACGATGCTGCCCGCCGTCCAGCCGCGCTGGCGCGAGATCGACAAGCGCACCCCGCTGGCGGAACGCGAGTCGGTCAGCTCCTGAACGCCCCGGCGACATCGATCACGAGGTCGTTGGCCGCGGGCTCGCCGACGCTGACCCGGGCGCCCTCACCGGCGAACGGCCGGACCATGATCCCGGCCTCGTCGGCGGCCGCGGCGAAGGCGACGGCGCCCTCGCCGAGCGGGAACCACACGAAGTTGCCTTGTGCGTCGGGGACGTCCCAGCCCTGCCCGCGCAGGGCGACGACCAGCCGGGTGCGCTCGCCGACGAGCGCGTCGACGCGCTGGAGCAGCGCCTCCTCGGCGGCCAGCGACGCGACCGCGGTGGCCTGGGCCATCGACGAGACCCCGAACGGCAGCGCGCACGCGCGCACCGCGGAGGCCACCACCGGGTGCGCCACGACGTACCCCACCCGGAGACCGGCGAGTCCGTAGGCCTTGGCGAACGTGCGCATCACGACCACGTTGGCGTGCTGGCGCTGCAGCGCCAGCGCGTCGACCGGGTCATCGAGGCGCACGAACTCCCGGTAGGCCTCGTCGATCACGACCAGCACATGGGACGGCACCTGCGCCACGAACGCTGCCATCTCCTGGTGCGTGATCGCCGGGCCGGTCGGGTTGTTCGGTGTGCACGCGATGACGACCTTGGTGCGGTCATCGACCACGGCGGCCATCGCGTCGAGGTCGTGCCGGGCACCCGGGCCCAGCGCCACCTGGACCGACGCGGCACCGGTGACCGCGACCGCGATCGGGTAGGCCTCGAACGAGCGCCACGCGTAGACGACGTTGTCGCCGGGGTCGCAGTACGCCTGGAGCAGGTGGTAGAGCACGGCCACCGAACCGGTCCCCGCCGCCAGCGACTCCGTCGACACGCCGAGCCGGTCCGAGAGCGCGGCGTACAGCGCCGTGCAGCCCATGTCCGGGTAGCGGTTCATCTGTTCCGCCGCCCGATGCGCCGCCTCCACCACGCCGGGGAGCGGCGGATAGGGGTTCTCGTTCGACGAGAGCTTGTACGTCGTCAGGCCCTCGCGCGGGACGGGCGGCTTGCCGGGGACGTACGCCGGGAGGGCGTCGATCGCGGCTCGGGGACGGGGGGCCTCACTCATGTGCTGACCCTAGGGTTGCCCGGTGCCTCACCGGAACCAGCCCCTGGGTATCGCCCTGGTCGTGCTGAGCGCGCTCTGCCTGATCCAGAACGCCGGGGTATCGCGGGTGGTCCTGCGGGCCGGGCTGTCCCCGGCGCTCTTGACCACGACCCGCGTGACCTTCACGTTCCTGGTGCTGCTTGGGCTTGCCGTCTTGTTGCGTCGGACGGCGCTGGTGCCGCCGCACGGGCGGCTCCTGCTGCTGATGGTGCTGCACGGCGCGGTCGGGGTCGCGGCGCTGCAGTGGACGTACTTCGTGGCGATCGACCGGCTGCCCGTGAGCATGGCGCTGCTGCTCGAGTACCAGGCGCCGGTGCTGGTCGCGCTCTGGGCACGGCTGGTGCAGAAGGAGGCGACGCACCCGCGCCTCTGGCTGGGGCTGGCGCTCGCGGTGTTCGGACTGGCCCTGGCGACCGAGGTCTGGAAGGGCGCAAGCTTCGACACCGTCGGGGTCCTGGCCGGGATCGGAGCGGCGCTCACGTTCTCGGCGTACTTCCTGATCGGCGAGGCCGGCGTGGCCGACCTCGCGCCGATGCGCGTGCTCGTCTGGTCCTTCGGCGTCGCGGCCGTCTGCATGAACCTGTTCGCGCCGTTGACCGGGCTCGACCGGGACCTGCTCGACGACCAGGCCTCGATGCTCGGCGCGCTGGCGCACCTGCACGCCCCGGTCTGGGCGCTGCTCGCGTGGATCGTGCTGGTGGGCACGCTGGCGCCGTTCGGGCTGTTCCTGCTCGCGCTGACCCGGGCCTCGGCGACGACGGTCACCACGGTGGCGATGCTGGAACCGATCGGGGTCACCGTGCTCGGCTGGGTGTGGTTCGGCGAGACGCTCGGCGTGGTTGCGGTGATCGGCTGCTTCGCCGTCGTCGCCGGGATCATTATCGCCCAGTCGGCCCGGGCGCCGCACGTCGAGGTGGAGCCACCCGCGATCACCTGACCGATCGGGTCGGGAGAATTCCCAAGGTATCGAGGTTCTCCTGCGCTTCCAGGGGCATGCGTGCCCCTGTTAGCGACAGTTCCCCTCGATACCTTGGGAATTTGACGCAAGCTACGCCAGCACGACCCGCCCACCGGGAACGGGCGCGAGGTCCCGCCCCAGGCGGACGTCGAGCGGGTTGGTGAGGCAGCGGATCGCGCCGCCGGCCTTGAGGAACTCGCCGACCTCGACCAGCACGACCTCGAAGCCCCAGTCCTCGAGCACCGAGCGCACCCGGGGCGGGCAGGCCGGCATCACCACCGTGCGGCCGACCACGATCGAGTTCGCGCAGAAGGTCAGCGCCTCCTCCTCCGACAGCACGAGCGGCTCCGGCACCAGGGCCAGCAGCGCACGCGCAGAGGCATCGTCGAACGCGGACGGGCAGACCATCGCGTGCGCGGAGTCGAGCGGGCAGAAGCCGAGGTCGAGGTGGTACATGCCCGGGTGCGTGATCCGCATGCCCTGCACCCGCACCCCGAGCTCGGTCGCGAGGTGCTTGAGCGCGAGCTCCTCGGTGCGCGGGCCGTAGCCCACGACCAGGTCTCCGCGCCAGGCGAACGCGTCGCCGGCCTCGACGTGCGCCCCGATGCCCTCGCGGCCGACGAGGACGGGCTCGTAGCCGTGGTCGCCGAACCACGCCTCCGCGGTCTCGGTCTCCATCCGCCGCTCGGGGTAGCGCATGTGGGAGAGCACGGCGCGGTTGCCGGACTCCGCCTCGACCGGGAGGCCGAGGTTCATCGCGAAGACCATGTCCGGGGCGTCGGCGCGCTGGCCGAGCGACTCGACGCTGCCGCCGGCCCCCTCGACCGCCGCCACGATCGCCCGCCACTGCGCCCGCGTGCGCACCGGGTCGGGCTGGTCGTCGAGGTGCATGAACGGGTTGATCGCGTAGTCCACCCGGAAGTGCTCGGGCTCCACCATCAGGTACCGGGATCCCCACTGCAGCGTCTTGCCCATCACACACCTCCACCCATCTGAATCGTCGGATTGCCCGATTGCCTGATTGTCGGACAATAGAGTGTAGCCGGAGGAGGGTGCGCGGATGCAAGTCCCTGTCGGACAATCGGGGGCATGACCTTCGGCACGCTCAGCGTGGAGCACGAGACCACGGTCGACCGGGTGCTCACGGAGGTGCGACGGGCGCTCTTCGACGGCGAACTCCAGCCCGGTACACCGCTGCGCGAGGTCGCGCTGGCCGAGTCACTCGGAGTGTCCCGGTCCACGGTGCGCGAGGCGCTCGGCATGCTGGTCGGCGAGGGCCTCGCGGTCCGGGTGCCGAACAAGGGCACCGCCGTCCGGACCACCGATCCGCACGCGATCCAGGACGTGTCCCGGGCCCGCACCGTGCTCGAGGTGGCCGGTGTGCGGCGCTGGCCCGACGCGCCCGAGGACCTGCGCGACGAGGTGCGCGCAGCGCTGGCCGGCTACGAGGACCTGGTGGGGGGCGAGCCCACCAACGCCGAGCTCAACGAGGCCCACCTCGCGATCCACCTGGCCTTCGTCGGGCTGACCGGGTCCGAACGGCTGGTGGCGATGGCCGCCGCGCTGAACGCCGAGATCCGGCTCGCCCTCGCCACGGTCGACCGCAGCCGGCGCAACGCGCGCGACCAGGTGCACTCCCACAGCGACCTGGTCCGGCTGCTCGAGGAGGGCCGGATCGAGGACGCCACGACAGGGCTCGCCCACCACCTCGAAGGTGCCGAGCGGTCGATGCTGGGCGCCCTCGGGCTCGACCTCTGAGCCTTCGGCCCGCCACTACGCTGACGCCATGCGTTTCGTGGTCTGGATCCTGGTCAACGTCCTTGCCCTTGGAGCGGCGGCCCTGCTGTTCGACGGGATCACCGTCACCGGCGCCGACCGGAGCGAGCAGATCGTCACGCTGGTGATCGTCGGGGCCATCTTCGGGGCGATCACCTCGTTCGTGAAGCCGGTGATCGCGCTCTTCTCGCTTCCGGTCATCGTGCTGACGTTCGGCCTGTTCCTGCTCGTGATCAACGCCCTGATGCTGCTGCTCACCAGCGTGATCGCGGACGGACTCGACCTCGGCTTCCACGTCGACGGGTTCGTCACCGCGGTGCTCGGCTCGATCGTGATCTCGATCGTCTCGGCGCTCGTCAGCATCGTCCTCCCCGACGCGTAGGCGATCTCCCATGCCCCCACCACTGCCGGCGCCCACCGGCACGCCGTACCGGATCGGCCTGGTCTGCCTGGGCAACATCTGCCGCTCGCCGATGGCCGCCACGGTGCTCAACGAGCTCGTCGACCGGGCCGGTCTGGCGTCCGCGGTCGAGGTGACCAGCTCGGGCACCGGCAGCTGGCACGTCGGTCAGCCGATGGACACCCGCGCCGCCGCGACCCTGCTCGCCGAGGGCTACGACCCGAGCGCGCACCGCGCCCAGCAGTTCGACGCCGCCTGGTTCGGACGTGACCTGCTGCTGGTGATGGACGACGACAACCTGGCCGACGTACGACGCCAGGGTCGGGGCGTCGTGCTCCTGTTCCGGGACTTCGACCCGGTCGGGAGCGGAGACGTGCCCGACCCCTACTACGGCGGCCCCGACGGCTTCGACGAGGTGCTCCGGATCGTCGAGCGCACCTCGATCGCGCTGGTCGCCGAGCTCGAGAAGCTGCTCGGCGACGGACAGCGGGCCTGAGGAGGGCAGAGGACTAGGCAGCACCCGCCGCCTGGGGGTCCATCCACATCACTTCCCAGACATGGCCGTCGAGGTCGACGAAGCTCCTGCCGTACATGAAACCCTGGTCGTCCGGGGCGCTCGCCGGCGTCGCACCCGTCGACAGCGCCCGGTCGCAGAGGTCGTCGACGTCCTCACGGCTGGCCGCGGACACGGCGGTCATGACCTCCAGCGGGTCCCCGGGCCGCGCGGTGCGCCGGTGGTGGAAGCTCTCGAAGAAGTCGCGCCGCAGCAACATCACGCACGCCTGTTCGCTGATCACCATGCACGTCGAGTTCTGGTCGGTGAACGCCGGGTCGAACGCGAAGCCGAGACCGCTGAAGAACGCGATCGAGGCACTCAGGTCGTTCACGGGCAGATTGACGAACAGCATCCGGGACATCCTGGCTCCTTCGGTCGCGGCGCACACGCGTACCGACCGACCCCGCCGGGCGAACTCATCGGTCCCCCAGGGCAGCGATGAGTTTTCGCGCCGCGCCGGGTCACAACAACCGGAGCCCCACCTAGGGTGGGAAGCGAGGGCAGGAGACCGAGATGACCCAGACCCAGAGCGCCATCAGCGAGACCCCCGAGGAGTTCGACGAGGTGGCCCAGCGCTACCGACGTGAGCTCGTCGCGCACTGCTATCGGATGACCGGGTCGGTCTACGAGGCCGAGGACATGGTCCAGGAGACCTACCTGCGCGCCTGGAAGGCCTACCACTCGTTCGAGGGCCGGTCGTCGGTCCGCACCTGGCTGCACCGGATCGCCACCAACGTCTGCCTCACCAACCTCGAGGGCAAGCAGCGCCGACCACTCCCGACCGGCCTCGGCGCGCCCGGCGGGCAGGCCGGCGACGAGCTGGTCGAGGCCAGTGAGGTGCCGTGGCTGCAGCCGATCCCGGACAGCATGGTCGATGCCGACGCCGGCTCCGACCCCTCCACCGTGGTCGCCGCACGCGACAGCATCCGGCTCGCCTTCGTCGCCGCCCTCCAGCACCTGCCCCCACGGCAACGCGCCGTGCTGATCCTGCGTGACGTGCTGCGCTGGCAGGCCAGGGAGGTCGCCGAGGCGCTCGAGACGACCACCGCGGCGGTCAACAGCGCCCTGCAGCGCGCCCACGCGCAGCTCGCCGACGCGGGGCTCACCGCCGACACCGTCGAGGACGACCTCGCCGACGACCGGCGCGAGCTGCTCGACCGCTACGTGGCGGCGTTCTGGGAGAAGGACGTCACCACGATCGTCTCCCTGCTCAAGGCCGACGCGGTCTGGGAGATGCCACCGTTCACCGGCTGGTACGCCGGCAGCGAGAACATCGGCCGGCTGATCGACACCCAGTGCCCGGGCGGCACGCACGACATGCCGATGCTGGAGACCACCGCCAACGGCCAGCCGGCGTTCGGGCTCTACATGCGCCAGCCCGACGGCAGCTTCACGCCGTTCCACCTGCAGGTGCTCACGATCGAGGACGGCAAGGTCACCCACGTGGCCGCCTTCTTCGAGGACGCGCTCTTCGAGACGTTCGGGCTGCCCACGCGGCTGCCGGCGTCGTACGCCGTCGCGAGCTGAGTCATGCCGTCGACCCCCGCCCCCACGATGCAGGCGGTGGCCCTGCTGGAGCGGGCCATCGACTACACGCGGATCGCGCTGTCCGGCGTGCGCGCCGACCTGCTCGACGCCCCGACACCCTGTGCCCGCTGGGACCTGCGCACTCTCCTGGAGCACATGGACGACGCCCTGGCCGCCTTCACCGAGGCCGCTCACCTCGGCACCGTCGATCTCCGGCCGCTGGCCACCCAGCCCGAGGAGCACCGGCTCGTCGAGAGCCTACGGCTGCGGGCGTGCTCGGCCCTCGGCGCCTGGAGCGCCGAGCACGGCCACGACCCGATCGCCGTCGGCGGCGCCTCTCTCGACGCGGGCGTGCTGGCCGGCGCCGGGGCGCTGGAGATCACCGTGCATGGATGGGACGTCGCCCAGGCCTGCGGTCTCGACCACCCGATCCCGGCCTCGCTGGCCGACTCGCTGCTCGACGTCGCCGTCGACCTGGTCTCCGACGCCGACCGTCCGGCGCGGTTCGCGGCGGCCACCAGCAGCGTGTCTGGCGACCCCAGCGAGGCCCTGCTGGCGTTTCTCGGGCGGTGAGGCCCGCGCCTCCGGCGGTGGACGCGACTGGCGAACCCCGGGCGGCTTGGACAGACTGACGATCGTGGCCACGATGCCGACGATCGCCCAACGAGCCGAGCGACTGCTCGGCACGCCGGTGGTCTCGACCAACCCGGTCGCCGGCGGCGACGTCTGCACGGCGACCCGGCTGCGGCTCTCCGACGGGCGGACCGCGGTCGTCAAGACCCGGCCACACCCTCCCGTCGGGTTCTTCGAGAGCGAGGCCGCGGGACTGAGCTGGCTGGCCGAGTCCGACACCGTCTCCGTGCCCGATGTCCTCGCCTTTGACGCCGAGTGCCTGATCCTGACCTGGGTCGAGCCGGGCCGACCGACGCCGGAGAACGCCGTCAACTTCGGTCGTTCCCTCGCCAGGCTGCACGCGTCGGGCGCCCCGTCGTACGGCGCCGAGGAGGACGGCTTCATCGGCGTCCTGCCGTTGCGCAACGGGTCCGCGCCGACGTGGCCCGAGTTCTACGCCACCCGACGCGTGCTCCCGTACCTGAAGCTGTCCGTCGACCGCGGTCAGATCGGCACCACCGACGCTGCCGACGTGGAGCGTGTCGTCCGCCGGATCACCGAGATCGCCGGTCCGGCGGAGGCTCCCGCCCGGCTGCACGGGGACCTGTGGAACGGCAACGTGATCTGGGCCCGGGAGGGTGAGGCGAACCTGATCGACCCCTCAGCGCACGGTGGGCACCGCGAGACGGACCTGGCGATGCTGGCCCTCTTCGGGCTCCCGCAGCTCCAGCGCGCGCTCGAGGCGTACCAGGCCGAGACGCCCCTCGCCGACGGTTGGGAGGACCGGGTCCCGCTGCACCAGCTGTACCCGCTGCTGGTCCACACGTGCATCTTCGGAGCGTCGTACGGCGCGCGGGCCGGTAGCGCGGCCCGGCACTACCTGTGAAGGACCAGGTCGACCGGCGCGGAAGATCCCGCGCGCGCTCTCAGTGAAGGCTCAGGTCGTCGTGGCAGGCTGAGGTCGTGAATCCCGAGCCCGCGACCGAGACGGAGCACCCGTCGGGACCCCGGCCGCGGGTGCTGGTCGTGGACGACGACCGTGCGGTGCGCGAGTCGCTGCGCCGGTCCCTGGAGTTCAACGGCTACGAGGTCTCGCTCGCCGGCGACGGCGCCGAGGCGCTGGCCGGCATCAGCAGCGTGCGGCCGGACGCCGTCGTGATGGACGTGATGATGCCGCGTCTGGGTGGGATCGAGGCCACCCGTGCGCTGCGCGGCGTGGGCAACGACGTGCCGATCCTCGTCCTCACGGCGCGCGACGCGGTCGGCGACCGGGTCGAGGGGCTGGACGCCGGGGCCGACGACTACCTGACCAAGCCGTTCGCGCTCGAGGAGCTCCTCGCCCGGCTGCGCGCGTTGCTGCGGCGCAGCCTTCCCAGTGACCCGGACGACCCCGACGAGAGGCTGGCCTTCGCCGACCTGAGCATGGACCTCGCCACGCGCGAGGTGCGCCGCGGCGCGCGGTCGATCGAGCTGACCCGCACCGAGTTCAGCCTGCTCGAGCTGTTCCTGCGCCGCCCCCGACGGGTGCTCGACCGCTCGTTCATCCTCGAGGAGGTCTGGGGCTTCGACTTCCCCACGACGGCCAACAGCCTCGAGGTGTACGTCGGCTACGTTCGCCGCAAGCTCGAGGCGGAGGGCGAGCCACGGCTTCTGCACACCGTCCGCGGCGTCGGCTACGTCCTGCGCGACCAACCGGGCTGATGGGCGCCTGGTACCGCCCGCACTACCGCCGTTCGCTGGCCAGCCGGGTGACCCTGCTGACCACGATGGCCGTGGGCCTGGCGGTGACGGCGGTCTCGCTGGCGACGTTCCTGACCGTGCGGTCGCAGTCCATGAGCGCCCTCGACGACTCGCTGCGCGAACGTGCCGCGGCTGCCGCGAAGTTCGATGCGCTGAGGACCCTGAGCCAGCAGCGCTACCCCTCGCAGGTGTTCGGTGCCGCCGACGTGCGGATCATCTTCGTCGACGCCGACACCGGTCACGCCTTCAGCGCCGACCGCACCACCAACATGAAGGTCAGCGCGGCCGAGTACGAAGTGGCGAGCGGCAAGTCGGCGTACTCGGCACGCACCATCTTGGCCGACGGCCAGCGCTACCGGATGGTGGCCGTGCCCGCCGACGGCCACGGCATGGCCCTCGTGCTGGCGCAGTCGTTGGAGCCCACCGACCGGATGCTGGGCCGGCTCGGTCTGGTCGCCCTGCTGATCGGCCTCGCCGGCGTGATCGCGGCCGCGCTGGCCGGCTGGGGCGTGGCCCGCAACGGCCTCCGCCCGGTACGGGTGCTCACGCACGCCGCCGAGGACATCGCCCGCACCGGGCGGCTGGACCCGATACCCGTCGAGGGAAACGACGAGATCGCCCGGCTCGCCACCGCGTTCAACGCGATGCTCTCCTCGCTCGCCGCCTCGCGCGACCGGCAGCGACAGCTGGTGGCCGACGCCGGCCACGAGCTGCGAACCCCGCTGACCTCGCTGCGCACCAACCTCGACCTGCTGGCCCAGGCCGGCGGCTCCAGCCGGCTGTCGCCCGAGGCCCGGGCGGATCTGCTGGCGGACGTGCAGGCCCAGATCGCGGAGATGACCACGCTGATCGGGGACCTCGTCGAGCTAGCCCGTGAGGAGCCGGGGCCGTTCGCGCCGCAGGCCGTGGAGCTCGGAGCCGTCGTCGAGCAGGCCGTGGTGCGGGTACGACGCCGAGCACCCGGCCTGGTCTTCGACCTGCGCACCGAGCCCTGGTGGGTCACCGGTGACGCGACCTCCCTGGAGCGGGCGGTGACCAACCTGCTCGACAACGCCGCCAAGTGGAGCCCCCCAGGCGGCACCGTCACGGCCCACCTGGCCGACGGCGTGCTGCTCGTGAGCGACGAGGGCGAGGGCATCGCGGAGCCCGACATGCCCCACGTCTTCGAGCGCTTCTACCGCTCTACCGAGTCCCGCTCGATGCCCGGTTCCGGGCTCGGGCTCTCCATCGTCCGCGCGGTCGCCGAGCGCCACGGCGGCTCGGTCCGGGTGGGCGCCGCGCCCGGCGGCGGTGCCGCGTTCTGGTTCCAGATCCCGGGCGGAGGCCCCCCCGCGGAGGACCTCCCCGAGTCTTCGGCGGCTCGTAGCCACCTCTAAGCGGCCGCTCAGGAACGTTGGCCAGAGTGGTGACCATGACAAACGAGTGGCACCCGTTCCCGGATCGCGACGCCTACCGCGACGACTCCACCGACGGGTCGACCGACCAGCCCCAGTCTCCTCCCCCGTATCCTCACGTGTCCCCTCCCCCGGCCGCGACCACCCACGGCGAGGCCACCCGCATCCTGCCGCCGCCGACCGGCGCCGCGTCCGTCGCACCCGCGACGCGACGCCGTACGGGAGTTCTGCCGGCGGCGGTTCTCGCGGGCGCTCTCGTCGTGGGCGGCGCGGCCGGGGTCGGCGGGGCCGCGGCGTACAACGCGTTCCAGCCGGACTCCTCCACGAGCGGCAGCCCGGACCTCTCGGCCAGCCCGCGCACGAACGCCTCGTCCACGAACAACGCGACCTCCAGCGGCCCGATCGAGGGCGTCGCCTCCAAGGTGCTGCCCTCGGTGGTCCAGCTCAACGTGACCGGCCAGAACGAGGCCGGCTCCGGCTCCGGGGTCATCCTGACCGCCGACGGCACGATCCTCACCAACAACCACGTGGCTGCGGTGGCGGGTGACGGCGGCACCATCTCGGTCAGCTTCAACGACGGCACCACCGCCAAGGCCAAGATCGTCGGCACCGACCCGGTCACCGACCTCGCGGTCGTGAAGGCCCAGGGCGTCACGGGCCTCACCCCGGCCGAGATCGGCAGGTCCTCCGACCTCAAGGTCGGTGAGGGCGTGGTCGCCATCGGCTCCCCGTTCGGGCTCGGTGCGACCGTCACCAGCGGCATCGTCAGCGCGCTCGACCGCGCGGTGTCGGTGGCCTCGTCCGAGGGCGACCAGGGCTCGCAGGAGGACCCGTTCGGTCCCCAGCAGCAGCCCGAGACCCAGACCCCCCAGGCCGACCAGACCACGACCTACCCCGCGATCCAGACCGACGCGGCGATCAACCCCGGCAACTCCGGCGGTCCGCTCGTGAACATGTCCGGCCAGGTGATCGGCATCAACTCCTCGATCCGCAGCAGCAGCAGCTCCGCGACCGAGCAGGGCGGCTCGATCGGCCTCGGGTTCGCGATCCCGATGGACGAGGTGCTGCCGATCGTCAACCAGCTCCGCCACGGCGAGACACCCACCCACGCCCGGCTCGGCGTGTCCGTCTCCGACAACGCGACCAACGACAGCGCCGCCACCGGTGCCCTCGTCAAGACGATCGAGAAGGGCGGCGCGGCCGACGACTCCGGGATCCAGGTCGGCGACGTGATCACCAAGGTCGACGGCCAGCTGATCGACGGTTCCGACTCCCTGGTCGCCACGGTCCGCGGCCACCGCCCCGGCGACAAGGTGACGATCACCCTGATCCGCGACGGCAAGACCCAGACCGTGACCTCCGACCTCGGCAGCGACGAGGGCAGCTCCACCTCCTAGAACCGCTCACTCCACCCCTCCGAGGCCCGGCGGCCTACCTGAGCAGGCCGCCGGGCCTCGGCGTGTCCGGAGGACCCAGCACGGCCTCCAGCCGCTCGGACTTCCACAGCGTCTCGGCCCACTCCTCCGCCACGTCGGACCGAACAGTGATCCCGCCACCGGTGCCGAGCGTGTAGCGCCAGCGGTCCCCGATCGGCACGGCGACGAGCGACCGGATCACCACGCCGAGATCGGCCCGGCCGTCGCCGGAGACCCAGCCGAAGGCCCCGGCGTACACGCCTCGCGGCGTGGCCTCCACCTCGTCGATGACCTCCATCGTCATCCGCTTCGGTGCGCCGGTCATCGACCCCGCCGGGAAGAGCGCCCGCAGCGCCGCGACCGTGGACACGTCGTCACGGAGCCGGCCGCGGACCGTGGTCACCAGCTGGTGCACGGTGGCGTACGACTCGACCTCCATCAGCGCCGGCACGACCACCGTGCCCGGCTCGCACACCATCGACAGGTCGTTGCGGAGCAGGTCGGTGATCATCAGGTTCTCCGCGCGCAGCTTGGGGTCCGAGGCGAGGTGGTGGCGCAGTCGCTCGTCGTCCTCGGGGGTTGCGCCTCGGGGCGTGGTGCCCTTGATCGGGCGAGCCACGAGGTCGCGCCGCCGGTCGACGGTGGCGAAACGCTCCGGTGAGGAGCTGAGCAGGTGCACGCCGCGACCATCGGCGTGGTGCCGCAGGTAGCCCGCGTACGGCGCCGGGTTGGCCGCGCGCAGCCGCAGGTACGCCGTCTCCGGGTCGATGTCGCTGGACCTGCTCTCCCGGTAGGTCAGGTTCACCTCGTAGGAGTTGCCGGCGCGCAGGTGCTCCTGCACCCGGCCGAACGCCTCCTGGTACCACTCCGGGGTCGAGTGCTGGCGTGGTTGCCGCCACGACCAGCCAGGCACTCGACCCGGTGGGGGATGGTCGACGAAGCGCGGCGCCCGGATCCGCATCCACACCGCGTCGGGCACGTCGGGCGACGTCCGACCGGGCAGGTCGGTACGGCAGGCGTAGCCGAGGTAGCCGACCCAGTGCACGTCGGGGTCGCCGGCATCGCGCGCCACCTCGGTGGCGAGCTCCTCGAACACGTCGTCGCCGACCACCTTGCTGCGGCCGCTCCGATGCCGACGCACCTCGCGCGCTGCGGCGTCGAAGGTGAGCGAGACGTCGTCGTCGTGGAGGACCCCGACGATCGACCGCCGCCCGGACCAGTCGCGGGCACCACCGCCGTCGAGCCAGAACATGCGCCGCGGCTTCATGCTTTTCGGGGTTCCGGCTCGGTGGGGTGACTCACGAGAGGAAGTTCCGGACCAGGTCGGCGCCGTGCTCCGACAGGATCGACTCGGGGTGGAACTGCACGCCGAGCAGCGGCCGGTCCGTGTGCGCGACGGCCATTGCCACCCCGCTCACCTCGTCGACGGCGGTCCGCCGGAGCACCTTGGGCAGCTCGACGGCCGCGAGCGAGTGGTAGCGCACCGCCCGGAAGGCGTCGGGCACGCCGGCGAAAAGCCCCTCGCCGTCGTGCCGCACGACCGCGATCTCGCCGTGGGCCGGGTGCACGCGCTGGACCCGCCCGCCGTACGCCGTGACCAGGCCCTGCATGCCCAGGCAGACCCCCAGCACCGGCACGCGGGCGGCGCGCAGGATCCCGCGGCCGACGGAGAAGAAGCGCTCGTCGTCCGGGTGGCCGGGCCCCGGCGAGAGCACCACGTGGGAGTAGCCGTCGACGACGGCGGGGGCCACCCGGTCGTGCTCGACCACGTCGGGCAGGACGCCGGTGACCGACGCGACGAGGTGGACGAGGTTCCAGGTGTAGGAGTCGTAGTGGTCGACCACGAGGACCCGGGGTTCAGCCACCGGCGGGTGCCAGGAGGTCGAGCAGCAGGTCGCGGAGCAGCAGGAACCCCTGCTCGGTCAGGATCGACTCGGCGTGGAACTGGATGCCCCGGTAGTGCGGACCGGCGAGCTCGTGGATGTCGCCGGTGTCCGGGTCTGCGGCCACCCGCACGCCCTCGGGCAGCCGGCCCTCGTTGCGGGCGACGAACGTGTTGTAGAACCCGACCCGCTCATGGCGCCCGAAGAGGTCGACCGGCGACTGCGTGCCCTGGAAGACGATGTCCTTGTAGGCAAGGGGGACCCCGAGCCGGTCGCACAGCACCTGGTGGCCCAGGCAGACCGCGAGGAACGGCTGGTCGGACGCGAGGAGCGCGTCGACCGCGTGCCGGTACGCCGCGATCTTGGGGTGAGCGCCATCGCGGGGGTCGCCGGGCCCGGGGCCGACCACCACCAGGTCGTGGCCGTCGAGGGCGCCGGGCCGGTAGTCCTCGTGGCGCACCACCGTCGTCGTCATGCCGAGCACGGAGAACACGTGGCTCAGCATGTTCACGAAGTCGTCCTCGCCGTCGAGCACGACCACCGACCGGCCCTTGAGCTCCTCGGACGGGGCGGCGCCGGACTGGTCGGTCAGCCAGAACCGGGAGAGCCGCTGGTTGCGCGAGGCGAGCGCGATCAGCACGTCCTCGTCGCGCGTGAGCTCGGCGACGCTCTCGGGCGCCCCCGTCGCCGCGGGCACGAGGCCGAAGGCGCTGAGGATGCCGCCGGCCTTGGCGTGCGTCTCGGCCACCTCGTAGTCGGGGTCGGAGTCGCGGACCAGCGTCGCGCCGGCGGTCACCCGGAGCTCGCCGGCCGGGGAGACGTCGGCACTGCGGATCACGATCGGGCTGTCCGCGGTCGGGTGACCCTGGGCGTCGCGACCGATCAGGGCGAGGGCGGCGCCGTAGTAGCCGCGCCCCTCGGACTCGTACTGCCTGATCAGCCGGCAGGCGTTCTCGACCGGCGACCCGGTCACCGTGGCGGCGTACATGGTGTCGCGCAGCACGTCGCGGACATCGGACCGGGTCCGGCCGGCGAGGAGGTACTCGGTGTGCACGAGGTGCGTCATCGGCTTCAGGAACGGCCCGAGCACCTGGCCGCCCTCGTGGCAGATGTCGCACATCATCTTCAGCTCCTCGTCGACGACCATGAAGAGCTCGTAGATCTCCTTCTCGTCGGCCAGGAACTCCAGCAGCCGGGCCTTGCGCTCGGCCGGCTCCAGACCACCCAGTTCCCGGGGCAGCCGGAAGGTGCCGCTGATCGGGTTCATCCGGACGTCGGCGAGATCGGGACCGCCGGTCACGCTGACGTGGCGTTCCGGGGAGGCGCCGAGCAGGAACCGGTCTCCGGTGAAGAAGCAGAACGTCCAGTAGGCACCGCGCTCCTGCTCCAGCAGCCGCCGGAAGACGGTGAGGGCACGGTCGGCGTCCCACGCGCGCAGCCGGGCGCGGTAGTGGCGGCCGACCACGAGGTTGGCGCCCTCGCCGTTGCCGATCTCGTCGCGGATGATCCGGTCGACGACGGTGGCGTAGTCCTCGTCGGTGGACTCGAAGCCGCCGCGGTCCTCGAACTCGATGGGCAGGTCGGGCAGCACCGTGAGCAGGTCGGCGAGCGCGACCTCCTCCTCCTGCTCTATCTCGACCACGGCCAGCGGGGCGCCGTCGTCGTGCACCTCGAACCCGCGCTCGGCCACCTGCCGGAACGGGATCGCGAGGAGCCGGTCGAACCGGCGGCCGCTCTCCGGCGCGCCCTCCTCGAGCGGCACGTCCGCCAGTCGCTCGACCGTGGAGAGGCTGCCGCCGACCAGCGTGACCGTAGCGCTGTCGCGCAGCCGGATCGCCGCCCAGGCGGGACGGGCGACCAGGCGGTCCAGCATCGAGCGCGCCTCGACGCCGGCTCCCTCGGTCATGGCCGCACGCTACCAACGTGACCTCCCGAGGCGACTGGCTTCTCGGCTGGTGCTGGGCGACCTCGTGCGTCAACCGCGGCGGACGGTCACCATCCGCTGCGTCGCCCGGGTGAGCACCACGTAGAGCGTCGCGCGCCCGGTCGGCGACTCGGCCTCGATCTCGGCCGGCTCGACCACCACGATCGCGTCGAACTCCAGGCCCTTGGTGTCGAGTCCCGTGAGCACCGCGACCCGGGCATCGGACCCGCCCGCGCGGTCCTCCTCGTGCTCCGGCCACGACCCGAGCCAGGCGCGCACCTCGGCCTGGCGGGCGACCGGCGCCACGATCCCGACCGTGCCCTCGACGACCTGGCTGACCGAGGCCAGCGCGTCGCGGACGCCCTGCTCCAGGTCGGTGACGACCCGCTCCTCGGGCGCGACACCGGTCGAGCGGACCGCCTCCGGCAGGTCGGCGTCGAGCCCGACGCGGTCGGCGTACGCCGCGGCGTAGTCGTAGATCTCAGCGGAGTTGCGGTAGTTCTTGGAGAGGTGGAAGGAGTGGATCTCCTTGTCCCGCAGTGCTTCCGCCCGGGCCGAAGCCGACTCCGAGGGCACCGGCCACGACGACTGCGCCGGGTCTCCGACGATCGTCCAGGTCGCGGTGCGGCCACGCCGCCCGACCATGCGCCACTGCATCGGGGTGAGGTCCTGCGCCTCGTCGACGAGGACGTGCGCGTAGGGGTCGTCCTCCACCCGGTTTGTCGGCGGATGCCAGCTCCGGGAGCCGGCGAAGTCGCGCTCGGACGCGGTCGTCACCTCCTGCATGGCGGCGTCGACCGTGCTGAGGGGGTCCTGGTCGAAGTCGAGCTCCACCTCTCCGGTGAGCGGCGGGTCGCCGAGCAGGTAGCGGAGCTCGTCGAGCAGGGGAACGTCGTCGACGCTGAGGTCGTCGCCCCACGACTTCGCCACCAGCCGCACCGACTCGTCGTCGAGCACGCCGTCGGAGACCCGGTCGAGCAGCTCGGGGTCGCGGAGCCAGCCGAGCACGGCCGCGGCGTCGAGCACCGGCCACCACTCGCGCGCGAACTCGAGGAACGCGTCGTCGCCGCGCAGCGTGTCGACGAAGTCCTCCCTCGTGCGCTCACGCGCCCGGTCGCCGCGGACCTGGCGCCACAGCGCTTCGGTCAGCGCCGAGGCCACCCGGGTGGTGGAGCGGTTGCGGAGGGTCTGGGCGAGCAGCTGGCGACGGATCGCGGAAAGCTCCCGGGGGCCGAGGTGGAGCACGTCGTCGCGGTAGAAGTAGCGGAACTCCGTGGGGGCGCCGGGCACCGCCTGGCGCGCCGTACGACGGAGCACCTCGGCCATCCGCCCCGAGCCCTTGACCTCGGCGACCGCCGGGTCGTCGCGCCGGATGGCGCGGACACCGTCGACCACCTCGCCGAGTGAGCGCAGCGCGACCGCGGTCTCGCCGAGGGACGGCAGCACCCGTTCGATGTAGCGCATGAAGACGCCCGACGGGCCCACCACGAGCACGCCGCCGGTCTCGTAGCGGCGGCGGTCGGCGTACAGCAGGAAGGCGGCGCGGTGCAGCGCGACCACCGTCTTGCCGGTGCCCGGGCCACCCGCGATCGTGACCACGCCCTTCGCGGGGGCGCGGATCGCCTTGTCCTGCTCGGCCTGGATGGTCGCCACGATCGAGTGCATCGAGCGGTCGCGCGCCCGGGTGAGCTGGGCCATGAGCGCACCCTCGCCGATGATCGGCAGGTCGGTCCCGGCCTCGGTGTCGAGCAGGTCGTCCTCGACGCCGAGCACCCGCTCGCCGATGCTGCGCAGGATCCGGCGGCGGATGACACCCCGCGGCTCGGCGTGCGTCGCCTGGTAGAACACCGCGGCGGCGGGCGCCCGCCAGTCGATCAGCAGCACGTCGCGGTCGTCGTCGCGCAGCCCGATCCGGCCGATGTAGCGCGGCGCCCGGTCGATCTCGCGGCGCATGTCGAGCCGGCCGAAGACCAGCCCCTCGTGCGCGGCGTCGAGCGTCGCCAGCCGGCGGGCCGCCTGGAACACCATCGCGTCACGCTCGACGAGCCCGCCCTCGTGGCCGAGCCGGCCCCGCGAGTGGCCCTCCTGGGCCAGCGCCTGGGCGGATGCCGCCGAGCGGACAAGCTGACGGTAGACGCCGTCCACGAACTCCTGCTCGCGCGCTACCTCGCGCGCCGCGGTGTCCTCGTTCAAGCCCCCAGACTCCTTCGAGATTGCCGTCGAGATGGTCGGCGTGTCCGACGAACGACAAGTACACAAGCCTACCCGCCCGGAGCCGTGGTCGGCGGCGGTTTTCGCCAGTGGACAGCGGGTGAAGAGCAGGCGGAAAGCCTGCGGGTCAGACGCAGCCGTTCGTTCCGCTGTCGAGCGAGGTGCCGCCCGTGGTGCGGTAGTTCCAGCTCCAGGTGCCGGCGCCCAGGGTCAGCTTGAGAACCCCGAACCTGCGGGCCTGGAAGTACCGGGAGTACGGCCGCCTCTGGCCCACGTGGTAGAGGCTCTTGCCGCCGGTGCCGGAGACGAACGAGACGATCCCCTTGGCCCTGTGGACGCCATCGCCGTCCATCCGCCTGAACCGCTCGTAGTCGTGGTCATGGCCGGCCAGGGCAACGTCGACCCGGTGCTGGTAGGCGGTTCGCCAGAACGGGCGAGGGATGGCGCTGGAGCCGTGCTCCAGACCCGAGGAGTAGCGCGGGTGGTGCATCGCCATCAAGGTGCAGGCCGCCGGGTGGTCGCGGAGCTGCTGGTTGAACCACAGGTTCTCGGTGCCGCAGTCCATCTTGTCGCAGTTGGAGTTGAGCACGTAGACGCGCCAGCCACCAACCTGGAAGACGTAGTAGCCGCGCTTGTCGACCGTGCTGAAGTAGCCGTAGAAGCCGGCGGCACCGGGGGTCAGGTACTCGTGGTTGCCCACGACCGGCTTGGTGATCGACTTCAGGGCCCCCCACGACTTGTCGTAGGAGTTGCGAAAGCCGTCGAGACTTCCCTTCTCGTACTGCAGGTCACCGAGTGGGAGCACCCAGGTGGGCTTCAGCGACGCAGCGTAGGACGCCGTCGTGGCCTGACGACAGGTCGTGGTCGTCGGCGTCGCGCCTGGTGGGCAGGCGATGTCGCCGACGGCCACCAGCGTAGGGGCGGGCACGGCAGCGGTGACCCGAGCGACATCGACCGCACGGAGGGAGGTCCGGCTGGCCTGCAGCAGCATCTGCTTCTCGCTGACCAGGTGGGCCGCCGGAGGACCGGACGGTGCGGCCGCCACCAGCAGGCCGACCAGCAGGGCGCTCGCAGCGCCGAAGACCATGCGTCGGGAGATCGTGGAAAGCACGGAGCGAGCCTAGGTCACCCGGCGAGGGCGTGCAGGAACTCGCCGAGCTGGGTGAGGTCGCGGCACCCGACCATCCGCACGAGCTCGCCGTACGACGCGGCGGCGGAGTTCCTGGTGTCCGTCGGATAGTCCCGGCCATTCGGCCTGCTTGTCAGCCACGGGAGCGACCCATTCGGCCGGGACTATCCCTGCTCCGTGGCGACCCCCGCTCATCCCACGTGCACGTGCGGCCGACGGGCCCGGTCCGGCTCGGCCCGGCGCAGCACCTCCCGGGTGTTTGGCGCGACCTCGCCGGCACCGAGCACGAGGAACCGGAGGAAGTTGCGCAGGGGGCTCCCCTCGGTCCACTCGAAGTACACGTGCGGCGTGCAGCCGGTGAGGTCCCGCACGTGCAGCAGCAGGGCCGCCAACGCGTTCGCCACCGACGAGGACTCGAGCGTCAGCACGCGGTACTGGTCGTGCAGCACGTGGCCATGCACCTCCAGCCGGGTCTCGAAGTCCGAGGGGTCGGTCACCGTCACCTCGACGAAGACGATGTCCGCCTCCGGAGGGAGGTCCAGGTCGCGCCGGATCTGCCGGCTCTTGTCGGCGTACTCCTCGCGGTCCCGCTCGCCCGGCTCGTTGGCGACCAGACGGATCGTGCGCCGGGCACAGTCCCGCACGAACCGTTCGGCGGTCGCGTCGAGCGCCACGTGGGTGACCCGCAGCTCGAACGACCGGCGCAGGCGTGAGACCAGCGACACCACGATGATCGCGGCGATGAAGCAGCCGCCGATCTTCACGCCGTCGGTGCGCTCGACCACGTTGTCGAGCGTGGTGTAGACGAAGACGGCGGTGACCAGCCCGAAGACGACGGCGAGCCGCCGCTGGCCCGCCCTGCGCGCCGCCAGGGTCACGGCGACCGCCGCGCTGGTGATCAGCACCAGGACGCCGGTCGCGTACGCCCCGCCCTGGGCGTCGACGTCGGCGTCGAAGATCCACGTGATCAGGAACGCGCAACCGGTCAGCACCAGCACCAGCGGCCGGACGGCGCCGGCCCACTCTGGTGCCATCCCGTAGCGGGGCAGGTAGCGCGGGATCAGGTTGAGCAGGCCGGCCATCGCCGACGCGCCGGCGAACCAGAGGATCGCGATCGTCGACACGTCGTACGTCGTGCCGAACGCGTTGCCGAGGTACTCGTGGGCGAGGAACGCCAGTGCCCGTCCGTTCGCCTCGCCACCGGTCTCGAACGCGGACGCAGGGATCAGCAGCGTGGTGACGAACGAGCTGGTGACCAGGAACAGGCTCATGATCACCGCGGCCACGGTCAGCAGCCGCTTGGTGCCGCGGATCCGGCCGCCCGGCCGGTCCTCCGTGTCGGTCGCGCCGCCCCGCACGTGGGGCATCACGGCGACGCCCGTCTCGAACCCCGAGAGACCCAGTGCCAGCTGGGGAAACACCATGAGCGCGACCGCGACCATCATGATCGGGTCGCCGTGCTGCTCGGTGAGCGCGGCACCCCAGTCCGGCACCACCGACGGATGCGTCGCGACCTGCCACAGGGACACCCCGATGACCACGACGTTGAGGACCAGGTAGACGCCGACGAGCGCGACCGCGATCCCGATCGCCTCCCGGAACCCCCGCAGGAACACGCCACCCAGCAGGGCGAGCAGCACCAGGGTCACCAGCAGCTGCTGGCCCTGGAGAGCATCGGGGACGTTGGGGTTCTCGATCAGGTGCGCCGAGGCGTCCGCGGCGGAGAGCGTCATCGTGATCACGAAGTCGGTGGCCGCGAAGCCGAGCAGCACCAGGACGAAGACCTTGCCCGACCAGTTCGGCAGCAGCCGCTCCAGCATCGCGATCGAGCCCTGTCCGTGGGGGCTCTCCTCCGCCACGCGCCGGTAGACCGGCAGCGCGCCGAGCAGGGTCACCGCCACCAGCACCAGCGTCGCGATCGGCGAGAGGAGGCCGGCGGCGAGCGCGGCGATGCCGGGCTGGTAGCCGAGCGTGGAGAAGTAGTCGACGCCGGTCAGGCACATGACCTGCCACCAGGGGTTGCGGCGCTCGTTGTCCCCTGTGGCCGGCACGTCGTGCTCGGTGGCACGCGTCAGCGCGGTGGTGCTCACACCTCGATGCAAGCACCGTCGTACGACGGAATCCCGTGCCCTAACAGGATCCTGACGGCAGTGTGACGCGCCGCTCAGATCTCGTACGACGAGCACCCGGTGACCTCGTCCTCCCCCGCGTCTCGGCCCGCCACGGTGAGTCCACCAGCCGGGTCATCTCGGCCCAGCGGGACGCACCGGTCGAAGCAAACGGGCCAGTTGTTAGAGGTGCGTTAGCAACCCTTCCGTCGGCGTGATCGCGCGCTTGCATGGAACCATGAGCACCACCGCGCCGGCCATGGTCGCCGAGCCGGGCGTGCGCTTCGGCCTCGCGCACCTCCTCCTGGTCGTCGCGCTGCTGGTCACCGGCGCGGCCGGCCTGACCACGTCCCTCGCCTTCGTCGTCGTGGCCGGCGCGGCGGCGGCCGGGAGCGTCGGGCTGGGCCTGGCCTGGGCGGCCGGGGTCGGCGTCTCGGCGTGGGCGCTGTTCACCGGGTTCGCGGAGCACTCGGCCGGGTTGCTGACGTTCTCGGACCTGGACCTGCTCCGGCTCGCGATGCTCGTCGGCTGCGCCGCTGCACTCTCCGTGCCGAGGGGCAGACTGGTGGCGTGAGCGGCGGATCCCAGCACGGTCAGCAGGCGCTCGCGCGATGGCCGTCCCGAACGTCCCTCGGTCGGAGGCGCACGGCGACCGGCCTCGTCCTGTCCGTGGCGCTGCCGGCCGCGCTCACCCTCGTGCTCGTGCCCCTCCAGGGCGTCCTCAACCTGGTCAGCGACGTGCTGCTCTTCCTGCTGGCCACCGTCGTCGTCGCGCTGGTCGGCGGCATGCTGCCTGCGCTGGTGTCGGCGGTCGTCTGCTCGGCGCTGCTCAACTACTGGTTCACGCCTCCGCTGCACACGCTGAGCATTCGCGACCCGAACAACACCCTTGCCCTCGTGGTGTTCCTCGCCGTGGCGATCCTGGTCAGCACCGTGGTCGACGTGGCGGCCCGTCGCACCCGACAGGCGGCGCAGGCAGCCGCCGAGTCCAGCACCCTGGCCGATCTCGCGTCCGGTGCCCTCGACGAGGGCGACGCCCTCGCCCGGATGCTGGACCGCCTGCGGTCCACGTTCGCGCTCACCTCGGCCACGCTCCTCGAACGACGCGACGGGCTCTGGGTGCCGGTCGCCGGCGACCTCGACGAGGGGCTGCTCGACCGGCCTCTGGACGGGGCCGACCACGTGGTCCCCGCGAACGATCACCTGCGCCTCGCGCTGCGTGGCGGCCGGCTGCGTGCCGGTGACGAGCGGGTGGTCGAGGCGTTCGCGGTGCAGGCGGCGGCGGTGCTCGAGCGCACCCGGCTCGGCCGGTCGGCCGCCGACGCGGCGGCGCTTGCCGAGGTCGACCGGACGCGTACGGCGCTGCTGGCCGCTGTCGGCCACGACCTCCGCACGCCGCTCGCCGCCGCCAAGGCGGCGGTGTCGAGCCTCCGCAGCGAGGACGTCACGCTGGACCACGGCGACCGGAGTGAGCTGCTCGCCACCGCGGACGAGTCCCTCGACCGGCTCGCCGGACTGGTCGCCAACCTGCTCGACATGAGCCGGCTTCAGGCCGGAGCGATGTCCGTGCACCCGCAGCCGACCGCGGTCGACGAGGTCCTCGCCCGCGTGCTCGACGACCTGGCGCCCGCGGGTCGGCGGGTGCGGGTCGACCTGCCCGAGGACCTGCCGGCGGCGACGGCCGACCCCGGTCTGCTCGAACGGGTGCTGGCGAACGTGGTCGACAACGCCCTGCACTACTCCCCGCCGCAACGGCCGCCGGTGCTGACCGGGAGGCGGGTCCGTGACCGGGTGGAGATCCGGGTCGTCGACCACGGACCGGGGATCCCCGTGCAGCAACGCGACCGGGTGTTCCTGCCGTTCCAGCGGCTCGGGGACACCGACAACACGCAGGGCGTCGGCCTGGGACTGGCGCTCTCGCGCGGCCTGTCCGAGGCGATGGGCGGGACGCTCGACCCGGAGGAGACGCCGGGCGGAGGGCTGACGCTGGTGCTGTCCCTGGCCGCCAGCGAGCCCGGCGAGACGGAGCCCGGGCACCGCGAGCGCACCCGGGCGGTGGAGTCATGACCCGTGTGCTGGTGGTCGACGACGAGCCGCAGATCCTTCGGGCCCTGGCGATCACGCTGCGCGCACGCGGTTACGAGGTCGGCACGGCCGGCACCGGCGCCGCCGCCCTCGAGGCCGCCACGCGGCTCCGCCCGGAGCTGGTCGTGCTCGACCTCGGCCTGCCGGACATGGATGGCGCTGCGGTGATCGCCGGACTCCGCGGCTGGAGCGCGGTGCCGATCCTGGTGCTGTCCGGTCGGTCCGGCAGCTCGGACAAGGTCGACGCCCTCGACGCCGGCGCCGACGACTACGTGACCAAGCCGTTCGGCACCGACGAGCTGCTGGCGCGGATGCGGGCGATGGTGCGCCGGTCGGCTCCGGACGTCGAGGGCGAGCCCGTCGTGCGGGTCGGTGACGCGACGGTCGACCTCGCCGCACGGCGCGTGACCCGAGCCGGTTCCGACGTACGCCTGACCCCGACCGAGTGGCACCTGCTCGAGGTGCTGGTGCGCCACCCCGGCCGGCTGCTCAGCCAGAAGCGGCTGCTGCGGGAGGTGTGGGGCCCGGGCTACGAGACCGCGCAGGGCAACCTGCGGCTCTACATGGCCCAGCTCCGTCGCAAGCTGGAGCCCGACCCGGCCCGCCCGCGGCACCTGCTGAACGAGCCGGGCATGGGCTACCGCTTCGAACCCTGAGGACTTGTGGTTCAGTCCATCGGTCTCAGCTCGTCGGCGTATGACAGCGACACCCGCTTGAGCAGGCCACCCGCGTCGATCCGGTACTGGCCCATCCGCCACAGCGGCGGGCTGTACGCGTGGATCGAGACCGAGCCGGGGACGGCGCCGTTGAGCCGGTGGATGTGGTCGGGCCCGAACGAGAACGTGGTGCCCTCCTCCACCAGGAGCTCGAGGGCGCCCTCCGCGAAGGTCAGGTTGTTCTCGACCAGCTCGCCGGCGACCACCGTGACCGCCCCCGACGAGATGTCGTGGTCGTGATAGCCCGTGTCGTTCTCCGGGGTCCAGCACAGCAACCAGACGTCGACGTGGGCGTCGCGGTGGAGCGAGACGTACACCCGGTCCACGGCGTCGAAGGCCACCAGGTCGGACCAGGCCTCTGGATGCGCGGCGATGCTGTCCACCAGCACCTCCAGCTCCTCCGGCGACAGGTCTCTGCCCGTTGGGACGTCGACGCCCAGCAGGTCGCTCACGACGGTCAGCTCGCGAACGCCCATTCCTGCGCACCTCCCCTGTCGCCGACGCCGTCGCCGAGCAGGCGCGCCGGGTTGGTCACCCGGACCGCATGGGTGGCGGCGTCCCCGAACAGCGTCCGCACCGGCTCGCCGTACGGGCGGTCGGAGCCGAGCACCAGCGGATCGATCCCGAGGACCCGGACGAGCGCGTCGAGGGCGCGCGGACCGTAGCCGGCCGCGTCCACGAACAGCAACGGGTCGAGCGCCAGCTCCTCGCCACCGCGCAGCACGTGCCGCTCGTGGTGGAGGGGCGCGAGCCCGGCGCCGGCGCCGAACACCACCCGGAGCCGAGGGAACGCGGCGCGGCCGGCGAACGACTGCCAGCCCCACCAGGCCGCCTGCAGCTGGCCGACGTAGCCGACCACAGGTGCCCACCACCCAGGTTCGGTGCCCTCGAGCGGGCGCCTGGTCACCGGCCCCGGATGGACGAGCACCGGCTTGTCGGCGAGCTCCGCGACCAGCAGCAGCCGGGCGGCCCGCTCCCAGGCAGCTGCCGAGAGGAGCTGGGTCGCCGGAAGCTGCAGGCCCACGAAACGCGGGTCACGCAGCAGGTCGGTGAGCGCGGCCGGGTCGGGATCGACCTCCGGCACGGACGCCCAGCCCCGGAAGTGGTCCGGCAGCGCGCGAAGGCCCCGGTGCCACGCGTCGACCAGCGGGCCGGCCTCCGGTCGTGGGAGCCGCTCGATCCCCAGGGGCGCGGAGAGACTCAGGCAGGCCGAGCCGACCTCCGCGTCGTGGTCGGCCGCGATCCGGCTCGCGGGGTCATGGTCCGTCGGCTCCACGTCGTACGGCGGCTCGCCGTCGGTGTGCAGCGTCCAGCCGCGCAGGTACGGCGGCCGGGAGCGGGCGCGCAGCCGGTCGACCAGCTCGTCGGGCCACAGGTGCTGGTGGATGTCGACGGCCGGGGAGCTCGGCTCGTGGGGGTCGGTCATGGGTGACTCAGCCTCCTCTCAAAGTGAATAAGATTGATTGACTTTGATATATTAGAGCACAGCATCTGCCTCGAGGAGGGGACCGGGCGTGTTCCGGGCGGGTCGCGCAACCAGGACGACCAGCCCGATGACCCCGGCGGCACCGCCGCTGACCAGGAGCGGAACGCTGCCGTCGTCACCCCACGCCAAGCCGGCCCAGAGCCCTGCGACCAGGACTCCGGCGCCGAGCAGCCCCTGGAACACCCCTTGGCCGGTTCCCTGCTGGTGGCCCGGCAGGAGGGAGGACACCCAGGCCTTGCCGACCCCGTCGGTCAGGCCGGTGAAGGCGCCGTACCCGGCGAGCAGCAGCCAGGCCACGACCTGGTTCTCGGTGAGCCCGAGGCCGGCGTAGGAGACGGCGAAGACCAGCAGCCCGACACCGATGACGAGGCGGTGCCCCAGCCGATCGGCGACCGCCCCGGCCGGGTAGCTCAGGGTCGCGTACACCGCGTTGTAGGTGGCATACGCGAGGACCACCAGGGAGACCGAGAACCCGATCTCGTGCAGCCGGAGCAGCAGCAGGGCGTCCGGGAAGTTGACCAGGCTGAATACCGTGAGCAGTCCGACGACCCGCCAGAAGGCCCGCGGCAGTGCCTCCGGCGACACCGCGACGCCGGGTGCTCGCGCCGGGGCTGCGGGCCGCTGGGGCTCGCGGAGGGCGAAGACGAGCAGCGCGCTCATGACGGCCGGCACGAGGGCGACCCACAGCACCAGCCGGATGTCCCCGTCCAGCGCCCGGAGTGCCGCCAGGGCGAGCAACGGGCCGACCACGGCTCCTGCGGTGTCGGCGGCGCGGTGGAAGCCGAAGGCCCGGCCCCGGGCAGCGACCGGGATGCCGTCGACCAGGAGCGCGTCGCGCGGAGCCCCCCTTATGCCCTTTCCGAGCCGGTCGACGCAGCGCCCGACGAGGACCACGGGCCAGACACCCGCGGCCGCCACGAACAGCTTGCCCAGCGCCGCGAGCCCGTAGCCGAGCCCGACCAGCGGCACCTTGCGGCGGCGGTCGGCCAGCCGCCCGGACACGTACTTGGTCAGCGCCGCGACGCCTTCGGCAACACCCTCGACCGCCCCCACCACAGCGGCCGGTGCACCGAGCACGGTGGTGAGCAGGATCGGCATCAGCGGGTACAGCAGCTCCGACGCCGCGTCCTGCAGGAAGGAGACGGCGCTGGTGATCTTGAGGTTGCGGGTCAGCCAGGGTCGGTTGCGCACCTCACCATCCTGCCCGGGGAACAGTCACGCCCCGCATGCGGTTCTCGACGCATGTCCCTTCTGTTCGAGCCGCTGACCCTCCGCTCGCTGACCCTGCGCAACCGGGTCTGGCTGGCGCCGATGTGCCAGTACTCCGCCGTCGACGGCGTCCCGAACGACTGGCACCTCGTGCACCTCGGCGCCCGCGCCACGGGCGGGTTCGGGCTGGTGTTCACCGAGGCCTCGGCAGTCACCCCGGAGGGCCGGATCTCGCCGCAGGACGCGGGCATCTGGAACGACGAGCAGGCAGCGGCATGGCGCCGGATCGTGGACTTCGTGCACGGCCAGGGCGCGCCGATCGGCGTCCAGCTCGCCCACGCCGGGCGCAAGGCCTCGACCTACCGGCCGTGGGCACCGGAGCACGGAACGGTCCCCGCGTCGGAGGGCGGGTGGACCGCCGTGGCCCCCTCACCCGTCGCGTTCGAGGGGTACGCCGTGCCGAAGCCGCTGGCCCTGCCGGAGCTGGCCGAGGTGGTGACCGCGTTCGCCGACGCGGCGCGCCGGGCGGTCGCCACCGGGTTCGACACGGTCGAGGTCCACGCGGCCCACGGCTACCTGCTCCACGAGTTCCTCTCCCCGCTGTCCAACCGGCGCGACGACGCCTACGGCGGCTCGTTCGACAACCGGGTCCGGTTGCTGCTCGAGACCGTCGACGCGGTGCGTGCCGCCATCCCGGACGGCATGCCGCTGGTCGTGCGGATCTCCGGCACCGACTGGGTCGACGGCGGCTGGGACGTCGAGCAGAGCACGCGGCTGGGCAGGCGCCTGCGCGAGCATGGCGTCGACCTGGTCGATGTCTCCTCCGGTGGCAACGCCCCGGCCTCGATCCCGGTGGGTCCCGGCTACCAGGTGCCGCTCTCCGCGGGCGTGCGGCGCGGGGCCGACGTCCCGACCGGGGCGGTCGGCCTGATCACCGAGCCGGCCCAGGCCGAGAAGGTGCTGGCCAACGGGGAGGCGGACG
>Ga0207648_10000923_pt1 | contig 33119 bp, 26 predicted proteins | sample KBSMisM32_FD_184310 | JGI IMG/M metagenome (GOLD analysis project Ga0207648, IMG submission 184310) | Miscanthus rhizosphere microbial communities from Kellogg Biological Station, Michigan, USA - KBS Miscanthus M3-2 (SPAdes) (version 2) | ecosystem: Host-associated > Plants > Roots >... | reverse complement strand
AAAGATGATGCGCCAGTTCTCATCTATTTATGAAACAAAACAATTCTATCTGGTAAAGAATGGACAGGTCGGTTGGATATCGGCATATGTGGATCAAACGTTGATTAATAAATAACTTCTTAACAAATTTTCTTAAATCACCTTTTCACAGCAAAACTGTCAGCTACGTGTCAGAGGTAAAAATAGAGCCTAGACGGCCCTGTTTATTTTCTTTTCACGATTGTAAACTATATTGCCGCCAATTTTGAAATAAATACAGTCATCCTGTGATTAAGAAAATCATTGTTTCCGTTACCGGTTTTTTCTTCACTTATTGGGCATCAGGCCAGGATAGCAGCGGTTGGTACAGCCTGCATTTTCAATTGACGACCGTCACGCAGAATCACCAGACAATTAAAGCTCCCTATAGCGGTCCAAAGAGCTTACAGGAAAAAGAAAAGCCTGCCACGTCACTGACAGCTACCGTTTTTGCGGGTATTAAACTGTTTAAAAACACATCCGTTTTTGTAAACCCCGAAATGGCGGGAGGCGAAGGGATGAGCGGAGCAACAGGCATTGCCGGTTTTCCCAATGGAGAAACATTCCGCGTGGGCAGTACAAAACCAGTGATCTATCTTGCCCGGTTTTATTTACAACATCTTATTCCTCTCGGCGCAGAACGTCAATGGACAAGCGATGATGCGAATAGCATTGCCGGCTTCACGCCGAAAAAATATATCGGCCTTTATGCCGGAAAATTATCACTAGGTGATTTTTTTGATGGCAACAGTTATAGTCATGATCCACGCAGTCAATTTTTAAACTGGTCACTGATGAGCGCCGGCGCTTATGATTATGCTGCCGATGTAAGAGGCTATACATATTCTTTTGTAGCAGAGTATGTGTCACCGGAATGGGAAGCGAGAATCGCCACAGCCTTACTGCCGAAAGAAGCGAATGGAGCAACGCTTGACTGGAAGTATTCAAAAAGTTTTTCCTGGCAGGGAGAAGTGGTGAGGAAATGGAACGATCAGCACCTGCGTACGACTGTTGTTCATTTGATCGGCTTTTTTAACCGAAGCCGTATGGGCAACTATAAAATGGCACTGGATTACACGGTACCTGATGTCGTTGCCACGCGGATGTATAGCCGAAATAAATGGGGATGGGTAATAAATGCAGAAAAACAACTGGGCAAAAGCGGCGGAGCATTCGGCCGCCTCAGCTGGAACGATGGTAAGAATGAAACCTGGTGTTTTACAGAAATTGATCAATCTGCATCAATCGGTTATGTATTGAAAGGTGATGGGTGGAAAAGAAGCGACGATGTAATCGGGCTCGCGTTTATTGCAAATGGTATCTCAAAAGATCATCAGAATTTTTTGAAGGCCGGCGGCAGCGGCTTTATTATCGGTGATGGCCAACTAAATTATGCACCGGAACTGATTGCCGAGCTTTATTACAAGTTACTTGCTTTAAAAGGTAAAATTGCCATCAGCCCCGATTACCAGTTTGTGTTAAACCCGGCCTATAACAAAGATCGCGGGCCCGTACACGTGATAGGGCTGCGTTTTCACACCGAATGGTAATACAATCTTTGTACATTTAAATAAAAAACATGGCGACGATCACCGACGAATATATGATGCAACTACTGCCCACTACAAAAGCATATAGCGTTGTGATATTAAAATCGGGTCCGAAACGTAATGAACCCGGCGTTGAAAAAATAATCTGGGAACATGGACGCAATAACTTTTCACTGCGTGCCGACGGGTTGCTATCTATTGTTTGCCCGGTAACAGACGGCAGCGATGTATGCGGCGTGGGTGTATTCAATGCGGCTCCTGAAGAGGTAAAAAAAATAATGGAAGATGATCCCGGTGTCAAGGCGGGCGTATTTGTATATGAAGTTCATTCCTGTAAAAGCTTTCCGGGAGATAGTTTACCGAAATGAACCGGAGAATAAGTAATATATTTTTTTAACAACACCAGTAAGCCGTTACCTTGTTTATCCAACATTTTTCAACGGAATGCTCACCTGCAACGTACACCCATTTCCCGGTGAGGACATGATCTTCATGTCGCCTGAATAATATTCCACCCGGCTGCGGATATTCCGTAAGCCGATGCCTTTGGCCTTTTTTGACGGGTCAAACCCGCTGCCATCATCACTAACGGTGAGGATCACCTTGTTTTCCTGCTCTTTTACGGAAATAACAACGTTGTGTGCGTTTGCATATTTCCGGATATTGTTTATCTGCTCCTGTACTACGCGGTACAGCATCAGCTCAAGGCTTTTGTCAAATCTTTTATCGCTATCGATGTCGCTTTCAATGGTCATTGCCAGGATACCCGTACCGGAAATATCTTCTGCCAGGTCATGCAATGCGTTTAACAACCCGAGGTCACCCAGCGATGGCGCAACTAATGATTTGGACAGCCGGCGGATCTCTTCGATCGCAAATACAGTGTTCTCCATCCCTTTTTCTATCACCAGCTTTTTCTTATCAGGATCTGTTGTTTCCATTGCCGTACGGAGATATAGTGTAACAGTGGCCAGTATCTGGTTTATATTATCATGTAGCTCCAGGCCTATTTCATTTCTTTCTTTTTCCTGGGCCTGTATCGCCACTTCGGTCGTCAGGTTTTTCTGATACACGGCCTGCATCGCGAGTTCTTTTTCCAGTTCTGTTTTTTCAGTAACATCCTGCATGAAGCCCACGAGCCGGATCAGCCGGCCGGTTTCGCTTCTTTTCGCACCAATCGTCAACGATACGAATTTTTCTTTGCCGCTTTTATCTATACACCGCACTGTATCTGTATAACGGTCTTTGTCAGGTAAAATGCTATACAGCCCACGCCGGTAGCCTGCCCTGTCGTCTGGGTGAATATGATGCATAATAATATCTTGCCCGGCAGATATACTGCGTGGCTCATAGCCGAATATTCTAAAGATGCCATCCGACCATTTCATTTCACCGGTAGCAGTATCGGCTTCCCAGCTTCCGGAAAGTGTAAGTTCTTCTGCTTCGCGCAGCAGGGCCTCATTTGCGATAAGATGATTAATATATTCCTGTTTCTCTTCTTCCAACCGGTATTTTTCAAGACTGCTCATTATTGCATTCGGCAATCTCGCCAGGTTGCTTTTGAGCAGGTAATCATCTGCACCTTCTTTTAAAATACTTACAGCAAATTCTTCTGATACAGTGCCGGTAACAAGAATAAAAGGGATTTTCATTCCCGTTTTATGAAAAAGTTTCAACGCCTCGGTTGAATTAAACTGGAAAAGAGAATGATCGGCAAGTATAAGATCCGGTGTATACTCGTTCAAAGCACGGAGATATTCATTTTGTGTATCCACCAGCTTGAGGTTAAAATTAATCCCGGCCTTTTTGAGCACATGGCCGGTCATCTCGGCGTCGTATTCAGAATCTTCGAGAAAAAGAATTTTCAGTTGTTTCATGGTTGGGTGCATAATTGTTTAATGGTATTGTCGTAAGTCGTGGCAAACGCGTTTCGCCGAAGGCATTGCACGGTACAATGATCCGGCTTGAGCCCTCCTCTGCATTTATGGTGGTAGCGCCCGGCAGATCGCAACCGGGCAACGCACTATGTGGAAATGATATTAATGGATCGGTGGAAACAAGATAACCGCTATTGCGAAGTGATAAAACAGTAACCGCAGAAAGGATGGCCATGCCAATGATAAATCCTGCAAGAATTTTACGGGCAAGGGATATTTGCATGAATTGAATTTTCAAGGTTCGTGTTTGTCGATGCCTGTCCTCCGTTCTGTTCATTGAGCCCGGACAAACTTGTTTTCAGTGTGCGGATTGGAAAAGTGGTAATTGACGCTAAAGTAGAATGGTTCTTCCTATCAATTTACAAAAAAATCAGGTGGCACTCTTTAGCGGTTAGCTGTTGATGATAAAAATCAATGGTTATTCTCGGGAATATAAGTGATAACCCTTACTGCGAATGTTTGGACGAAGTAATTGCGTCCTGGGCACGTGAGATCGATTAACACTAGGTATTGATCAGTGTCCGGCATTGATCACCCGTAATACTGAAACAAAAATCACGCATAAAACTGTCAAACAAATTCACCGCGTAATTCCCCGCAGCAGTTTTCCGTAACAGCTATTCTACATATCAATCATAACGGGTACTATTTTTTCGGGCCCGTTGTTCATGTTTCTTTGCATCGGTTAAGGCAGGTAACCCTTGAAAACTTTATCGTCCTTTCGCCTGCCTTAAACCATCTAGCAAGTAGCTTTTGATCCGTACCCCGGAACTCATTTAAACTTAAAAATTTTCCGGGTATGATAAACACAGAAACCAACCCTCCGCAAACAAATCTGAAGCAATTGATCGCGCAATTAATCAATGCTTATCAACCAGTCGCCGTTCAGCAACACAGTTTTTTTGTAAATGACATTTCTCCGGAGGTTTCTGCGTCAACAGACGCTGATGCCTTGAGTGCGATGATGGGTAGTTTACTTTATATTATTGCCCGCTGCAGCCGGGATAGCTGCCTTACTGTTCATGCCTGCAACCAGGCCGATATTACTACGATTACGCTGAAAGATAATAATGCCGTAAATAACTATGCGGTGCTTTATGAATTTCAGCATTTGAAAATGCTGGCGCAACCACTTAAAGGCTTCCTGGAAATAATTACGATCCGCAATAAAGAGACATTCATTTCTTTCAGTTTTGAGAACCCGGCAGCTTGCAATAACCAAGGAATAATAAGAGAATTGAAACGTGCTTAATGCAAGGCGGCGAATCGTAAAGTGTAATGAACAGCTCATCGATATCCTATACCTCACTCATATCATACACGATCACCTTCTCCCATAAATGACCATATTGCTCGATAAATTTAAGATGAATGGGATCGGTTTGATAAGCTGCCTGGTCGGCAAGATTATCAAAGAACATCAACTCCGACACGTGGTAACTTGAATCAACGACATCCCGTTTTTCCGTTGCAGCAGGTACACCTACATGCAGTTTACGCACCGTCTTAATGGCCTTCAATGAGCGAACACCTTCTGCTAACTTATCCCGGTCTGCAACAGAACCTGGATTTTTCAGCCAGAAAAATACATGATGCACAATCCATTTTTTATCTGCTTCAAATCTCAGCGTTTTTGCTGCCGCAACATTTGCCACGCCGGTCAGTACTGCGCCTGCTATGAATTTTCTCCTGTTAGATTTAGTCATAAAAAGTATTGAGTGTAAAATCTGTTGTTAAAATATGTTTGATTCCGGTTTAAATACGATCTGCCGCCTGAAAATATCGGGCTGAAATTTTTTTAAATGTTCAACAAAAACCTGATGGATTTTTTTTCATCTGCATTTTGTTCACATTTAATGAACCCGGTAAATTTAGCGATAGTTGTACAAATTATTTCTTTAAGAAAATACCGAAACTTTAACCTGGAATAAAATTACATGATGCAAAATTGTTAAAGAAAACAAATAACCAACTCTCTTTCAAAGCTTTTACATTTCTTTTAAAATTTACCGGCATCGTTTTCGTTTCCTCCCAAACAAACAACAATCGGCTATGAAAAAAATTATTATTGGCTCATTCATTCTTGCTGGTATTTTTTCCAGCCAATTGGTTTCCGCCCAGGACCAGGTCATCAAGGAACCATCTATTGATCAACCGGCTTACAAAATGGCAATCGGTATTCGCCTTAGCAGCGCACCGGCCATTGTCAACAATTCCGTTTCATTCAAATATTTTATGAACAGCAGGGCAGCCATTGAGGGCCTTGTCTCTTTCGGTGATCCGCTTTCCTTCGGGGCGTTGCTTGAAATGCATAACCCTTTAAGCACTGCGGGCCTGCAATGGTTCTATGGTGCCGGCGGTTATCTCGGCTTCAGCAAAGAATATAATGCGGAAAAGCAGATGGAGGAAAGAAAAACTTATTTTGGTGCGCAAGGTGTTGTAGGGCTTGATTACAAATTTGATAAAATTCCTTTGAACCTTTCTCTTGACTGGAAACCCGAATTAAATCTTGTACAGGATATAAACTTTGAACCGGCGGCGTTGGGATTTACGGCAAGGTTCACGTTCGGACATTAGGAAACATAAAATGGTTTGATTGTTTAATGAAATGATGGTTAAGGAGAGCTGATACAATAGAACAATCAAGCCATCAATGATCTTTTTTCAAACTATTGTACATTTCCAAAGAATAGGTAGGCGACAATAATTGAAGTAATAATACCGACCAAATCGGCAAGCAGCATAGCGCCGATTGAGTACCTCGTATTTTTTATTCCTACAGCACCAAAATAAACAGCAACTACGTAGAATGTTGTATCGGATGAGCTTTGAAAAATGCTGGACAATCTTCCGGCAAATGAATCAGGGCCAAAAATGCGCATGGTATCTACCATCATACCGCGACCGCCGGCACCACTCAACGGACGGATCAATGCGGTTGGCAAACTGTCTACAAATCGCGTATCTGTTCCCAAAGCCATAAATAAACTCTTAAACCCATTGACAATAACATCGAATGTACCACTGGTGCGAAGCATGCTTATGGCAACAAGAAGCCCGACGAGGTAAGGAATGATTTTGATCGCGGTTTCAAAACCTCCTTTCGCGCCTTCTATAAATGCGTCAAATACATTGATCTTTTTATAAGCACCTCCGATAACGATCAGCAGGAGAATTGTAACCAATAATCCGTTGCTTAAAATGCCGGAAAAGATCTGCACTCTTTCCGCATTCAGCGAAGTAATATAAACTACCAGCGCTGCAATGATCGCTGAGAGTCCTCCTATCCAACCCAGGATCGCCGGCTGAAGAAGATTTATCTTTTGCCTGATGGAAACAATCGACATCGCAGCCAATGTTGCGACAAATGTTACAATAAGACAGGGAATAAAAATGTCTGTCGGACTTTGCGCCTTTGCGGCAGCTCTAACGGCAATGATGCTGACCGGGATCAATGTGAGACCTGAAGCATGCAGACATAAAAACATGATCTGCGCATTGGACGCCCGATCTTTGTCCGGGTTCAGCTCCTGCAAGCTTTGCATGGCTTTTACAGCAAAAGGTGTTGCCGCATTGTCCAGGTTGAGCAGGTTAGCCGAAAAATTCATAATCATATGACCCATTGCCGGGTGATCTTTGGGTAGCTCAGGAAACAAACGGGAGAAAAATGGTGCAACAATCCGCGAAAGAAAACGGATGCCTCCTGCCCTTTCTGCGATATTTAAAAAGCCCATGAATAAGGCAAGGATACCGATCAGCCCGATGCAAATTGTAACTGCTGCCTTGCAGGTTTCAATAATTCCATCTGCTTTTCGCGCTAACTTCCATTGAATAGATTTGAACGAGTACACGCTGATCAGGGGATTGATTGATTTCAACAGGTTCACCGTATCCGCTGTCACATTATCAGTGATTAATACGCTGGCTTTCTGTACAGAATCTTTCAATGCATAATTATAAGTGCCCAGGTTTTTAATAAACGCTTCATTTGATGAATAGCCCGCGGATTGTGCATGGCCTAACAGTATATACCCGGTCGAATCAGCTTGATCATCGGCTTTACCCACCACCATGCGGTTAAAAATGGTTTCATCGCCCGAAAAGATCCATTTGCCTGCAGCTACCAATACAGCAACAATTATAAATGCGGACCAGATTCTGCTAAGCGCCATCGTTCAATTTTAGATTTCGGATTGAAGATTGCAGATTTTTTTTGTTTTACCAAAGATTATTTGTTTCAGTTTATGATCAGTGTATCATGTGCCCGCATCCCGAATTTGCAGTCTCCCGACAGGGCCGGAATAGAATGAAGTGAAGGTTAAAAAAATTACGACGCAGATGAGCTACCTTGATGGCCATTTGTCAAAACCTGCTTGGAACAGCAAACCGGTTCGTGCTAACTTGCAATTATAAATCATAACTATGCACCGCTTACCATTATTCCTGCTGTTGCTTTGTACAGCAATCGTAAATGCACAATTCAAAAACGATAATGTAAAATATACCACCGTTTACCCGGAAGATCTTTGCAAAACATTGCAGGCAAATCCGGGGTATACTTTATTAGATGTGCGCAGCCAGGGCGAATTTGATGATACATTATCATCTGCACCGGGTTTAAATATCGGTCGCATCAAAGATGCGCTTCATATCAGTATACAGGAACTGCCACAGCGATGGAAAGAATTGTTATCCTACAAAGACAAACCGTTATTTATTTATTGCTCACACAGCCAACGGAGCCGCAGGGCATCAAGGATGCTCGCGGATAGCGGTTTTACCAAACTTTTTAATGTGGATGGTGGTCTTACCAATTTTTATGTTCAGGGAATTGCGCAGAACACGTGTGGCAGTTACAGTATCGTGTCAAATCTTTCTTATAAAATCATTTCACCGAAACAACTTGCCGATAATAGTAAGTCAGTTAATTACTTTATACTCGATGTCCGGGCTGACTCATCATTCAACAGTATTTCGCGAAGTGCGGAAGCAAATCTATTCGGTCATTTTAATGATGCAGTAAATATTCCTTTTGAAAAACTCGGCACATCGTTTTCCTCCATACCAACTGATAAACCCGTTTTAATTGTGGATGAGTATGGCTCTGAAAGTGCCAAAGCTGCGAAATTGCTAAATGATAAAGGATATAAAGAAGTAAGCATTTTAATTAATGGCATGGACGAATGGCTGGATTATGTTGCAGAAACGGGAAACAAACAAGGACCCAAATGGATGCAAAATGTTCATTATAAAATAATATCCGCTGAAGAATTTGAAAAGCTGGTGAATAATAAAAAAGATTTTCAGTTGATTGATGCCCGCTCTGCAGATGAATTTAAAAACGCCTCTAAAAATTATTGGGAAAATATCGGCAACATACAAGGAGCGACAAATATCCCTGCGTCCGATATTGCAGCATCTTCGCAATTGCCATCTTCGAAAAATAAAGCGATCATTTTGTATGGTTTCAATAACCAGGATGCTGTTTATGCAGCAGCAGAACAATTGACCAAACAAGGCTATACAGATGTTTCCGTTTTACGGGGCGGCATATGGAACCTGCGTTGGTCATCGCATAATATCAAAGGAAAAGAACGTTTGAATAAATTGGTGGAGAATGTGCCGGAGCAGAATTTGTAGTTATTTTTTATATATCTTCTATAAAATCAAAAAAAGAATTTAGTCGTAAAAAAATATCGTGAAAGACTGCCTTTTCTATAGCTGTATTGTATATTAGGATTTTGTATCCCGAAAGGTTTACATATGATCAAAATCTAATTTATTTTACATGCCTGGAACATTCTCTCAACTCTATATACAAGTAGTATTCGCGGTAAAAGGAAGAAAAAATTTTATTGCCAGTGATTGGAAACATGACTTAAACAAATACATAGCCGGTATTATTAAAGGTAAAAATCAGAAACCAATTATTGTAAACGGAATGTCGGATCACATACATGCATTCATTGGCTTAAGGCCTGTAATGGCTATTTCCGACCTCGTAAGAGATATAAAAAATAATTCTTCAAATTTTATCAACGATAATAAATTAATAAAAGGAAAATTTTCATGGCAGGAAGGGTATGGAGCTTTTTCATATTCACACTCACATATTGAAAGGGTATATAATTATGTTCTCAACCAGGAAAAACATCATAAAAAGAAAACGTTTAGAGATGAATACCTGGAATTCTTAAAAAAATTTGATGTTGAATTTGATGAGAAATATTTGTTTGAGTTTTATGAATGAGGTGTGTTAGGTTGTTTTTCCGAAATGTTAAATGAATATCAGCAATAAATAATAATGCCACCCCTTCGGGGTTTGCTGTCCGATTACAATTTCTTTTATGGTTATCGTAATTTCAGGGCTATAATAATTTCAGCCCTTCGGGCTTATCGTCTCCGTAACGATTTGATTGCTCCAATTTTGCTATCTCATATCCGACCTATAATAATTTCAGCCCTTCGGGCTTATCGTCTCCGTAACGATGTGATTGCTCCAATTTTGCTATCTCATATCCGACTATAATAATTTCAGCCCTTCGGGCTTATCGCTTCGTAATGATTTCATTGCTCCAATTTTGCTATCTCATATCCGACCTATAATAATTTCGGCCCTTCGGGCTTATCGCTTCGTAATGATTTCATTGTTCCAATTTTGCTATCTCATATCCGACCTATAATAATTTCAGCCCTTCGGGCTTATCGCTTCGTAACCATTTCATTGGTCCATATTTGCCATCCCATAATTTATTTTTCGCCAATCCCGAAGGGATGATATTATTATAGCCACGCCGGAAAAAAAACGCACCCCGCAAAACCCCGAAGGGGTGAAACAGGGTGATATTATCTGAATATTCACAACAAATTTTCCTGCCTTATCTTTGCGCCTCGAAAAAATGAAAGGTTCCCGGCCTATTGATGATAAATGGACAGAACGATGAACGGAGCGTCGCAACTGAAGTTTAATAGATAGTCAAAAGCCGGTAAACCAAAATAACAAAAACAAACTAATTACATGGCTTTACAGGCAGGAATTGTGGGTTTGCCAAATGTGGGTAAATCGACTTTATTTAATGCAGTGAGTAATAGCGCAAAGGCTCAGGCCAGCAATTACAGGTTTTGTACCATCGAACCGAATATCGGCCTTGTGGATGTACCCGATCCACGATTGAATAAATTGGCTGAATTGGTTATTCCCAACCGGATTGTACCTACCCAAATCAATATTGTCGATATCGCTGGTCTTGTAAAAGGTGCCAGCAAAGGTGAAGGCCTTGGCAATAAATTCCTGGCGAATATCCGTGAAGTGGATGCGATTATTCACGTGATCCGTTGTTTTGAAGACGAAAACGTACTACGCGATGAAGGCGCCATCAATCCTGTTAGTGATAAAGAAATTATTGATACGGAACTTCAGCTGAAAGACCTGGATAGTGTGGAACGCAAACTATCGAAAACTGAAAAGCAGGTTCGTATTGACCCAAAATTGAAAGGAGAACTCGACGTATTGATCCGCTGCAAGCAGCATCTGGATAATGGAAAAAATATCCGGGAATTGGATTTGTCAAAAGAAGAAAAAGTTGCCATAGCGGACTTGTTTTTATTGACAGATAAACCTGTATTATACGTGGCTAATGTTGATGAACCTTCTATGCACACCGGGAATAAATTTTCTGAAGCGTTGAAAGCATCTGTGAAAAATGAGAAAGCTGAAGTGATAATCATGAATAATAGCATTGAAGCACAGATTTCAGAAATGGAAAACCCTGATGATCGTCAATTATTCATGGAAGAATATAAAATGACTGAACCGGCATTGGATCGGTTGATTCATTCTGCATATAAACTACTTGATCTTTACACTTACTTCACAGCAGGCGTACAGGAAGTGCGTGCATGGACAATACATGAAGGATGGAAAGCGCCGCAAGCTGCCGGTGTTATCCATACAGATTTTGAAAAAGGATTTATAAAAGCTGAAGTGATCGGTTATGATGACTATGTACAATACGGCTCCGAAGCAGCTTGCCGTGAAGCGGGTAAGTTAAGAATTGAAGGCAAAGAATATGTCGTGAAAGATGGGGATGTGATGCATTTCCGATTCAACGTATAACCTGGATTTTTTGGAGTATGGGATTTTTCGCAGCACCGGTTTTGTTTCGATGTTTGAAAGATTTCTGCAACAATAACGGTGAATAGGCGTAGCGCCGGATGTATTTAGTAACAACAGGTTTTAACCCGTTGAAAAAAAGAAAAAGCACCGCTCAATAAAACTTCCCATTAAAATAACGCAGTCAACGACGCCTTGCCAACATGCACCGTTCTCGCCGTTCCCGGTTTTCGTCCGTCATATTGCACACTCAATTCAAGATTGTTTAATAATCGTTTCGTAATCGTGAGATTCCAGATATAGTTTTTACCGGGCAACAGTCCATCCAGCATCGTGTAACCGGTTGTTGAATTCGATGTCGAGCCTGTGGGTGAATTGAATTTGATATTATCAAACGTGAATTTCCCTGCGATGGATGTGCTTTGGAGAATATTATATTTTGATTCGAAGTTGAATGAATTGGAATTCGTTTTTTCTCCGCCATAGACCGGATCATTCTCCTTTGTTTCCAGCTTATAACCGGTAGACAAGCGGAACGACGTTCCCTGTATAAAATCAACGGTTGGGCCAATGCTGTAAATATCGAGAAGATAGTTACGGTTATCGAAAACCTGCGACGCGGTAAATAATGCGGTTACACCTTTCTGTGAGTTTAACGTAAACGTAAAAGACTTGCTCAGGTTCCAGCGCAGTTTTAAGTTCCAATTGTTTTGTTTGCGGCTTTCGTATCCATACGTGAGCAACGATTTTCCACCACTGCGAAGATTGCTGAGATCAATGCCCCATTTAGTGTTGAAGCGATTAAATGAAAATGTATTTAATATCGTTGTGGTTAATGTTATGAGTGCCGTATCTCCCAGTTCGTATTTAAAAGGATTGAACTCAAAATCTCCTTTAGCCACCGATTTTTTACTGATCTGCATTGAGCTTTGAAGATTTATCCGCGATACAAAATTTGCCATGCCTTTCAAATCAGTACCGGTCAATACCGCATGCGGATTTATATTCAGGCTATAATTAAGCGTGGTATAATTCGATTTGATGTATTGGTTCGTTGGTGTAAACACACGGATATATTTTGCCTGGTCGGGAAAAAGCGCCAGCTCAAATTCATTCAACGACTGCACGCCGTTACTGTCATAATCATTCCACACGTATTGGCCCTGCCCTGCCGGTACCTCGAGATATGCAAAGTCCCGTTTCTGTTCCTGGCCGGAACCCAGTTCATACAATACATCGCCTGTTAATAAACCTTTCCATTTATTCACTACATATTGCGCCCTGCCCAGTACCGTTTGATCGTCTTTTTGCGGAGACAATGTTTCATTGATCACTTTTAATTTTCTAAAAGTGGCGTCGAGTGTAAACTGGTGTTCCGGGTTTTTCAATAATTCAGCTTTCAGGTTCAGGTTCATGCTCCGGTTGGATTGTATCAGGCTTTTACCATAAGGATATTTATCAGCACGCGTAAAGAAAGTAACAGCGTATTTATTTCTTTTATTTTCATCGGATTTTAGATATACCGAGTAAGTATCAAACGCAAATGATACCGGTGTCAATGTATCGGCATATTTGTTTTTCGTTTCATTCCGCTCCAATGCATAGTTGAATCCTAGCCTGTAATTGGCGATATGCGGAAACAACTTACTCATATCAATGATAGGCCGAATGAAATAACCTTTATCATTTTGCGTGTTGAAATTGGTAATTATAAACTGGTTATTGAATTGCCAGCCTTTGATACTCACTTTGTGAAAAATGGAATTTTGAAAACCATTATAATTATCACTGCGATGATAATTTGTGAACTGGTAATCGAAAGAATGATTCTTGTCGTTCTTTAATCCTGCCGATGCCTTAATAATATTTTCTGTAACCGGCGTTGGCACCTGCTGTACAGGCAATCCCCAATCTCTTGTAAATTCCACATTCCGTATGCGTTCAAGCGGTTTAAATTTATCCTGCACATACTCATAATCAAGCCCGGTAAGTAACTGCAATTTGTTTTTTGTAGCCAACTGTTTTGTATTCGTCAGTTGAAATTTGCCGGCAAAACCAAGATCATCGCCATTGTTTATTTTTGAAAACGTATTGACATCATAATTACTCATGGCCACTTCTGTCTTCAGCAATGTATTTTTTGTCATGGCATAATCAATACCAAGATTGACGATCTGTTGTTTCTTCGGGGTAACCAAAATCGTTACCGGTTCAAACTGGCCCTGTTTGAAATTGCCGGAAGGAGGAATAAACCTGTATACTTTTCCATTCGCACCGTTAAAATCAGCTACATAATTTCCTTTACCAACACCTACATCCGAAAACGCTACATTATACTGTGCCGAATCCGCGTTCGCGGAATATTGATAAAATGAATCAATTAGGGCTCCGTTGGTATAATAAACCTTTTTGTAAAGGATCTTATTTGCAGAAAAAGTATCCAATGCCGCTGTCGGGTATAATGCATTTTGTATGCTATCTCCTATTTCAGACAAAAATTGTTTTTGCCTGTTATCGAGCACCTGGTTGATTTGTGAATTTTTGGCGTCGCTGTTGTTAAAAGCGCCAATTCTTAATTTTAATTTTTTCCCGATTTCCAATTCTTCATTCAGGAAAATATTTGCATTAAGATAATTCCTGTCCGCATATTCAAACTCCACCTGTATACGACTGTCTTTTGTGATCATGCGCTTAGGTGTAAACGTAACTTCAGCCGTATTATAATTGATTACATAATCCTGGTCTTCGCCGCGTTGAAGCAATTCGCCGTTAATAAATACCCGCTCCGTACCGGCCAGTACGATAAAAAATATTTCATTATTGGCACCGGTTAACCTGTAAGGACCCTGGTTACCTTCGAGTCCGTCAAATACATTCCGGTTAAATTTTCCTTTTGCTATGGAACCACTCAGCAGCGTATTTGACGTAAGTGATGGTGAAATCTTATTTGTTGTTTGAAAAGCGACACCCTGCAGGCGTTTATAAAAATTCAGAAAATAACTTTTATTCTGTCGTATATCAATGTCGCCAAGGCTTAGCTGCCAATTCTTCTTTTTAAACTGGAGGAAAACCTGGTCAAACTCATTTAGCTGTTGCGTGTTGCCATCCGGCTGAATAGGAATATTGTTATCAGTGATCGCCGCCTGTACCTCAATGCTATCGCCCAGCATTCCTTCCAGCTGCATATTGAGTGTTGAATTAACTACTGCATCCTGGCTATTGCCAAAGGCGATCTGCCGGCCAAAGCTTCCGTTTGCTTTTAATGTTCCAAAGTCAAACATACCCCGTTGCCCGGCTATATTGTTCTCGTTGTCGCTGAAAGGCTGAATATAATCCCGGTTCACAATGCTGTCGAAATTGATGCGTTGTGCTACGGGGTTTAGTTTATATGGAAAAACTCTATAGGTGATGTGAAGCGTATCGAATTCCGGTCGTTTCGCGAAGTAGATCAGTCCGCGGATAAAGTCGAGCTTATAATCGGAAGGCGGAACTCTCGAAATGGTTAATGTTCGCGGAATGATGCTCAACGTATCCAATAGCAGCGTATCGGACCTCAGTACCACCGTTTTACTTCTGTAATTGGAACCCTGGATCTGTCCCCAGGTGGTACTGTACAGGCAAAACAGCATCATTGCCAAAATCAGCGATATTCTGCCTGTCATCTTCAAAAGCAGGAAAGTTTATTCTAAAATCGTAAAAATCAGCGTTTTATTGTATGAAACGACGATTTTAGAACAGGTACCGCCTGTTTATTGATAAAACCAAAACTTATCCATGCAGATCATTGCACTATTCCTTCCAATGCAAGCAGGAATGCATAATCCAATGCCACTTCTTTCAGGTAATCAAACCTGCCGGAAGCACCTCCATGCCCGGCATCCATATTTGTGTGCATCAGCAGAACGTTGTTGCCTGTTTTCATTTCCCTCAACTTAGCCACCCATTTTGCCGGTTCGAAGTATTGTACCTGCGAATCATGAAGACCGGTGGTAACAAGAAGATTGGGATAGTCTTTCTTTTCAACATTATCCAGCGGTGAATATGATTTCATGTAGAGATACTCCTCCTTGTCGGCAGGGTTGCCCCATTCCAGGTATTCGCCGGTTGTAAGCGGAATGCTTTCATCGCTCATCGTGGTTATAACATCTACAAACGGAACCTGTGCCACTACTCCATGCCATAAATCGGGCCGGTAGTTCACAATCGCACCCATGAGCAATCCGCCGGCACTGCCCCCCATTGCATACAGATGTTCTTTAGACGTGTATTTTTCCTTTATCAAATATTCACCGCAATCGATAAAATCGAAAAATGTATTTTTCTTGTGCATCATTTTTCCATTCTCATACCAATCACGCCCCATCTCCTGGCCTCCACGTATATGCGCAATCGCATAAATAAAGCCACGGTCAAGCAAACTTAAACGGTTACTGTTGAACGTTGCGTCCATACTATAGCCGTAAGAGCCATATCCATAGAGCAGTAAAGGACTTTTGCTATTCTTTTCCGTTCCCTTTTTGTATACAACCGATACCGGGATTTTAGCACCATCTCTCGCTGTCGCAAAAAAACGTTCGGAGACATAATTTGATTTATCATATCCGCCGACAACTTCCTGTTGCTTTTTCAATTTCTTTTCTTTTGTATCCATGTTGTAATCAAACACAGAATTTGGCGTAACTAACGAAGTATAGTTAAACCGAAGGACATTCGTGCTGAACTCGGGATTTTTATCAAGATTTGCATAGTATGCCGGGTCATCAAATTTTACATCGTGTTCTGATTTGTCTTTTTGGTCGATGACATGAATATTTAATAAACCTTCTCTACGTTCAGAGAGCACAAGATGATCTTTAAAGAGTGCAAGCCCGGCGAGATAAACATCTTTACGATGGGGGATTACTTCTTTCCAATTCTCTTTTGCTGTCTTATCAAGCGGGCATTCCATCAACCTGAAATTCGGCGCATCGAGATTTGTACGGATATAAAATTTATCGTTGTAATGATCTATATCATAAACAAGCCCCATTGTCCTGGGTTGAAAAATCCTGAACTCCCCTTTTGGATGTGCTGCATCCAGGAAATGGTGTTCACTTTGCTGCTCGCTCAGTTCCGAGTAAATAATGATAAACTTCTTCGATTTTGTTCTATGCAGGGAAAGATAGTGACGGTTATCTTTTTCTTCGTATACTTTTACATCTTTTGAAGGATCGGTACCTGCTTCATGCCGCCATACCTGGTATCCCAGCAACGTGTTTACATCTTTTAAAATATAAAACAGGGTTTTATTATCTGCCGCCCATGCATAGTCGCCGCCTTCGGTATTTGTGATTGTTTCGGGGAAAAACTCACCGGTTGCCAGGTTTTTAATTCTCAGTTTATATAAGCGCCGGCTTACATCATCTTCTCCTATTGCCATAAATTGATTATCATCGCTGATAACAAGCCCCTCAGCATCGTAAAATGTTTTTCCTTCCGCCGCCTTATTTCCATCATTTAATATTTCTTCCGGTGCATCTAACGTGTCTTTTTTTCTGCAATAAACAGGATACTGCTTGCCTTCTTCTTCGCGGGTATAATACCAGTAGCCATTATCTTTATAAGGCACAGATTCATCTTTCTCCTTAATCCGTTTTTTCATTTCATCAAATAACTTTTGTTTGAATTCTTTTGTACCGGACATCATCGTATCGAGATATGCATTTTCTTCTTTCAGATATTCCACTGCTTTTGTACTATCAGGTCCTTTTTTAAAATAATCAGCCATCCAATAATAATTGTCAATACGCGTGTCGCCATGGGCTGTCAGCTCCTTCGCTTTTTTTTCCGCAATTGGCGGCTTTACGTTTTCCGGCCATTTAAATTCTTGTGTATTCACTTTATCGTTTTGTTTGCATGAGAAAATTAAAATCAGCGAAGCAAAAAATGATATCCTGTAATTCATGTTTCAAACATTATCGCCTGAAGATAAAACGTTTCTTTAGTTCGTCTGTAACAAAACTGGTGTTCCGGCAAATTATTCAACATACTGCAAGGCGTGTACGGCATTTAACAATCGCAAAAATATGGTTAGGAATATTTATTTAACTTTAAATGAGTTCAGGTATCATTAAACCGTTATTCTAATGAATTAAAGACTGCTACATGAGAAGATATTTCAGGCCCTTTGGCAACAGATTATTTTCCAGGGTTACTTGTCTCGCCCTGGCAGTTCAATTTTTTACAATTCACCTCAGTGCACAAACTGCTGAGCGGATCGTAATAAAAGCCGGTGAAGATATTTCCGCCGCGCTTTCCTCGCACGGCATGTACCGTTTCGCAACTTTTAAACCAGGCATCGTGAAATTCAAAGACGGCACTTTTGGGAAAGCACTTTTAAACTATAATGTTATTTTGAACGATATTCAATTTATCAATCCAAATGGGGATACATTGGCTCTTGCAGATCTCAGCCTCATCGATACTATCCGGATCGACAGCAGTGTATTTTATTATGAGAAAGGCTATGTGCAGGTGATTAATGACTATAAGGATATTAAACTGGTGATGCGCCAGGTAAATACCTTTCAATATCTCAAGAAAGGCGCCCTGGGGCTACCTAACCCTACGGTACACACATTTTCTTATGAGCAGGTGCCTTCCGAATCTTACAATGGCACCCGGTTGCTTATTAACGAGGATATAGTTGTACTAAAAGAAATTTCTTATTACCTGGTTTTTAAAAAATACAGGCAAACCCCTGCGGTTTATGAAGGTTTTTTAAAAGCGTTTCCAGGATTGAAGCAGGAAATTCATCAGTATGTCAATGAAAATAAAATCGATTTCAAGTTGGAAGGCGATTTAAATAGGTTATTGAAATTTTGTTCCCAGCATTCATCATAAGATGTGAAACCTTCTGCCATCGCTTTCATCCAAATTATTATAGTTTAATGGCATACCTGGTACAAGAATTTACCTGGTAACAGAAGAAACTATGGAGCAGGCAGGATATAACGAAACAGGTCATTATAAAATCACAAAAGCTTTATAAACAATCCTGGTTAGTGTCTTAGGGAATCTTAATTTTTTCTATGACACAAAATAAAAAGAGCCTTCACGGCTTCGTGAAGGCTCTATCCTTTAATCCATTTATAATCAAAAATCCAGCTTTTATTTCACTTCCTCATACGGCACATCCTGCACATTGTCGCCCGCATTTGCATTTGCTCCTTGTCCGCCACCGTTAGCTTCCGCGCCCGGTTGAGGACCTGCCTGCCCGCCTGCATTTTGCTGTGCGTTATAAATATCCTGGCTTGCCGCTGTCCATGCTGTATTCAGTTCAGCCATGGCCGTGTCTATTGACGCAAGATTTTGTGATTTATGTGCTTCTTTCAATTTAGCTACTGCAGATTCGATAGGGCCTTTCTTATCAGCCGGAATCTTATCGCCGTATTCTTTTAACTGCTTTTCCGTCTGGAACACGAGACTATCGGCCTGGTTCAACTTATCAATTTTTTCACGTTCGGCCTTATCTGTAGCTTCATTGGCCCTTGCTTCCGCTTTCATCTTTTCCACTTCGTCTTTGCTTAAGCCACTACCCGCTTCGATATGGATCTTCTGTTCTTTACCGGTCCCTTTATCTTTTGCGGTAACATGAAGAATACCATTCGCATCAATATCAAACGTTACTTCGATCTGCGGCATGCCTCTCGGTGCCGGCGGTATGCCATCGAGGTTGAAGACACCAAGGCTCTTATTATCTTTTGCCATGGAACGTTCACCCTGCAGCACATGTATTTGTACACCGGGTTGATTATCGCTGGCTGTTGAGAATGTTTCCGATTTCTTGGTCGGAATCGTTGTATTACCCGGAATTAACGGAGTCAATACACCACCCATTGTTTCGATACCAAGTGTTAACGGAGTAACGTCAAGCAACAACACATCTTTTACTTCACCGGTTAACACTGCTCCCTGTACGCAGGCACCCACAGCAACAGCTTCATCAGGGTTAATACTTTTATTTGGTTTCTTACCGAAAAACTTTTCTACTATTTCCTGCACTTTAGGAATACGGGTGGAACCACCAACCAATATCACCTCATCAATTTCTGACGATTTCAAACCTGCATCTTTCAATGCCTGCTCGCAAGGCCTTAAACATCTTTCAAATAATTTATCAGCCAACTGTTCAAATTTCGCGCGGCTGAGTTTTTTCACTAAGTGTTTGGGCACTCCGTCTACCGCAGTTATATAGGGCAGGTTGATCTCTGTTTCGCTGGAAGAAGACAATTCAACCTTCGCTTTTTCAGCCGCTTCTTTCAGGCGTTGCAGGGCCATTGGATCTTTGCGAAGATCAATCGCTTCGTCTTTTTTGAATTCTTCAGCCAGCCAGTCCATAACCACTTTATCGAAGTCATCACCACCGAGGTGCGTGTCACCGTTAGTTGATTTTACTTCAAACACCCCATCGCCCAATTCAAGAACGGATATATCGAATGTACCGCCACCCAAATCGAATACGGCTACTTTTTGATCTTTATGCTTTTTATCCAAACCGAATGCCAATGCAGCCGCGGTTGGTTCATTAATGATACGGCGCACATTCAGACCGGCGATTTCACCGGCTTCTTTTGTAGCCTGGCGCTGTGCATCATTAAAGTACGCTGGCACCGTGATTACCGCTTCATTTACTTCCTGTCCCAGGTAATCTTCGGCAGTTTTCTTCATTTTCTGAAGAATCATCGCACTGATTTCCTGTGGCGTGTATAAACGGCCATCTATGTCAATACGTACGGTATTATTGTCACCCTTTGCCACTTTGTAGCTCCAGTGAGTTATTTCTTCCCCCACTTCGTCAAATCGGCGCCCCATAAAACGCTTCACACTCATGATCGTGTTATGCGGGTTTGTGATTGCCTGGCGTTTGGCCGGGTCACCTACCTTACGTTCGCCATTTTTCAGAAAAGCCACTACAGACGGGGTTGTGCGACGACCCTCATCATTGGCAATAACCACCGGCTCGTTACCTTCCATGACGGCAACGCAGCTATTGGTCGTTCCTAAGTCAATACCTATTATCTTTCCCATAGTTAATATTTCTCCTTTTTTCACACCCATTTCAAGGTGTCAGCCTTGATATTCAATCATTATGCCGTCAAGGGCAAATGTGAAAAATTGTCAGTTACAAATTATGCAGGTGATATTTATGGCGGGGAAAGGAAGTAAGATCAGCAGTTAAACCTAAATGCCCCTACCAACCTCAGTAACCGTTACCCTTCCCGTTAAACTTATTTATGTAAACCGTTAATTCTTTAATTTCATAAAATAACCTTTCAAATGAAAGTCAAAACTGCTTACACGCTCTTCACTGCCATATTGTGCTGGTTTGGCCTCCTCCTGCAGTTATATCTTATATTGACCAATGACACAAGCGGAGTTAGTTTTTGGGGAAGGTTTTTTAATTTCTTCAGCTTTTTCACTATTCTGACAAATATCCTGGTAGCGGTCAGCCTTACCTGCACGTTAATGAAATCAAGAGGCCGGTCAGGTGTTTTTTTCACCAAACCGGAAGTACAGACAGCATCTGCGGTGTATATTCTTATAGTCGGCATCATTTACGTTACAGTATTGCAGCGTTTATGGAAACCACAGGGTCTTCAATGGGTTGCCGATATTATTCTTCATTATGCAATACCTGCACTATATACTATTTATTGGCTGACGATTGTTCCGAAAGGTCATTCGAAATGGAAACATTGTTTTCGCTGGCTGATTTATCCTGCTTTATATTTTGCATACTCAATTGTACGGGGCGCTGTTACAGGTTGGTATCCTTATCCTTTTCTGAATGTAAAACAAAACGGATTTAATAACACCTTGTTGAATGCGGTTGCTATTTTAGGTTTTTTTATAATCGTTGGATTTATATTTATTGGCATTGATAAGTATTTTGCCAGGACAAAGGTTGCCGCTGAAACAGCATAATATTTCATTGATACAATTCTTTTCCTTCTATAACAAATAAGCATGGATTGGTTCTGGATCATTTTGGGAATAATTCTCGTTTTAGTCGGCATTGCCGGGAGTTTATTGCCCTTATTACCCGGACCTCCCGTCGCCTACGTTGGATTACTGATTCAACAGTTCAGAGAAGTAAAACCATTCAGTACAAATTTTTTATTGACCTGGGCAGCAGTAGTCGTCATTATCCTTGTCCTGGATTACCTTATTCCAATATGGGGAACGAAAAAATTTGGTGGTACAAAGTATGGCGTTTGGGGATGTACGCTGGGTTTTATACTCGCATTCTGGCTTGGTCCATGGGGTGTAATTCTTGGTCCGTTTATCGGCGCTTTTATTGGTGAAATGATTGCCAACCAGGATTCGCGGCAAGCGTTCAAAGCGGCACTTGGTTCATTTGCCGGCTTTTTATTCGGTTCATTAATAAAAATTGTAGCTTGTTTTGCCCTGCTTTATTATGTTATTAAATCCATATAAAAGCAAGAATCAAGAACCGATCATTTCCTTACTTAATTATCTTTATTCTCAAACGCTGCATATGGCCAATACAATTGCTCAGAAACTCCGGATAAACCAGGGAGCAACGCTGCTTGCTTTAAACGCACCGGATAATTTTAAAAAAGGATTAACCGGTTTGCCTTCCGGTGTAAAGATTGTCACCAATGGAAAAGAATACGACCAGGTACATTGGTTTGTATTCAACCGGGTACAACTGGAAAAGGAAATGAGCAAAATAATGAAACTGTTGAAAGAAGGTGTTACTGTCTGGGTATATTATCCAAAGGGTACATCGAAAATTCAGACGGACCTGACAAGAGATAAAGGTTGGGATTGCTTATTAAAAGAAGGAGACAAACTTACGTGGATCAGTCTTATTTCATTTGATGATACGTGGTCTGTATTTGGATTCAGACCAAAAACTGAAGCAGATAAAAAGAAGGATGCAAAACCAAAAGAGGAAAGAGAAATTTTTAAATGGGTAAATCCAACGACTAAAGAAGTAAAATTGCCTGATGATCTTGCTTCGGCTTTTAAAAAGAATAAAAAACAGGCTGATTATTTTGATACACTTTCGTTTACCAATAAGAAAGAATACATTGAATGGATCGTAACAGCGAAAAGAGAAGAAACAAGAAAGGAAAGAATTGATGGAACGATTGAACGATTGGAAAAGCAATGGAAGAATCCGCGAAACATATGACCCACAATAGATATGGTAGTTCACATAGACGTTCTCCGGAAAAAATCGATGTGGCTGCCTGCGTGCTCCAGGTGTTATGTAGTTCAAAAAAAACTTTAATCATTTTTATTGAATAGTTTTGCATTTGATGAACTTGAGTCCTGACATATACCAGCGCATCGTTTCTGCCAAAGTTTTCATTGATGAAAATTACCAGGAACAAATTAACCTGGACGATGTTTCAGAACAGGCATTCTTTTCCCGCTTTCATTTTCATCGCTTATTCACACGCATCTACAGGCGTACACCTCACCAGTACATTACGCAAAAACGATTAGATAAAGCAAAAGAATTATTAAAAGAAAATAAGGCCGTAACCGATGTGTGCAATGAAGTCGGTTTTGAAAGTATCGGCTCTTTTAGTGTTTTATTTAAAAAAGAAATCGGCTTTGCACCCCAGTACTATCGTAATATGGCCTATAAGAAAAAAATGGAGCAGCAGGCACAGCCGAAAAAAGCTATTCCACACTGTTTTATTGAAGGATATAAGTTAAGTGAATAGTCAATAGTGAATATAACTAACCACTGTTGAACAGTCTATTCTCTATTTTCTCTTAACTATTGCCGGAAACCCATTCACCATTCACTATTCACCACAAAAGCAAGAATCAAGAAACCTCTCTCCTCCCATCCTCCTAATTTTACCTCATTAAACTGATTATTATGATAACAAAACTTTCGCACACGTCATTTTTTGTAACGGACCAGAACAAAGCCTATGATTTTTATGTAAACAAATTGGGCTTCAACGTTCATACCGATGTAACAATGGATAATGGATTTCGCTGGCTTACGGTTACCGCACCGGAGCAACCTGAACTCGAAATCGTTCTTTTTCCCGCTACGGAAGGTGTTAATGGTTTTGACGAAGATGTTCGCAATGCATTAAAGCTGTTGCTCGACAAAGGCGTCATGGGCGCCGGCGCCATGTACACGCCCGATTGCCGCGCTACATATGAAGAGTTGAAAGCTAAAGGCGTTCATTTTAAATCAGAACCAAAGGAACAATTCTATGGTATCGAAGCGATCATTACCGACGGATGCGGGAATTGGTTTAGTATGACGCAACCTAAGGAGGGAATGTGAAAGTGAATAGCGAAAAGTGAACGGGCCTCGGAAATCAGCAGGTTTTATCCCCTGATTACTATTCACAATTCACCATTGACGGTTTTCGTTTCTTGTACTACTTTTATATCTTCATGCCATGCTGTAAAGTGTGGCATAGCTTTTTTCCAAACCTATTGAACCATTAGAAATGAAATCGTCTGTCCTGTTCCTGTTTTCCTGTTTGTGTATAGTGTTATTTTTTTCATGCAGCCCGAAATTATCTTCGTCCGGCCCCACGAAACCAACACTTGAAAAAACCGATTTCAAACTGGATTCACTTCCCGATTCTGAAATTGATATACCAATACGCATCAGCCTCCGGCCATTTTATAATATGGCGGAAAAAAATATTGATACCGTGTATACATCAGATAACTATCCGAATGATTGGGTTCAGGCTGGTTGTGCTGTTCGATATAAATATCATTTCCGTCGCGGCCCATTGCAAATGCGTGCGGCCGGCAATGTATTTAATTTAGGATTTACAGGTTACTATCAGGTGATTGGTTCAACCCGGGCCTGTGTAAATGGTGCCGTAATTTCTCCCTGGACCCCGCCCTGCAACTGCGGGTTCAATGAAGGTGAACGAAAAGTAAATATCACTTTTTCAAACCTGGTCAATATAACGCCGGACTACAAGTTAAAATTATCGGTGAAGCGATTGGAACCGCAGGCATTGGATAAATGCACGGTTTGTTTCTGGGGACAGGATATAACAAAAGAAGTGATGATGGGGCTGAAAGCAAATCTCGACGAGGCCAAAGGCGCAATTGAAAAAAAATATGGGGTCATTGATTTGCGGCAGCGTTTTCAATTGATCTGGGATAAATTAAGTGAAGTGTACAACGTGTATGAGCTGGGATGGTTGCAGATTAATCCTAAGAAATTAAGATTGAACAGCCTGATGGCAAGAAATGATTCATTGAATATAAATCTTGGTATATCAGCTCATCCCGTCATTGGTTTTGAAAAACAAAAAGGAGAAAATGCGGGTGTTCCCAATCTTTCAGATTTCAGCAGTCATACAGGTTTCAACATTTTCCTGGATGCATTGCTCGATTACGATTCACTCAGTAATATCGTCAATGCACAGTTGAAAGATAAACGGTTTGATTTTAAAAAAGGGCCGGTTAATAAATATGTCATTGTAAAAAGTTGTAAGCTTCTTGGTGTGGATAATGAAAAGCTGGTAATAAAATTAGATTTTGAAGGGTCGTATAATGGCGTAGCCTGGTTTACCGGTAAGCCTTTTTACGATGAAACCACAAAAGTGATTGAGATGCGCGATGTTGATTTCGATATAAAAACCAGGAATGCCCTTTTAAAAACAGCAAACTGGCTTTTTAGTAACCGTATCACGAATGAACTGAAAAAATATTCACGGTTCGATCTTAATAATTATATTGATTCCGCAAAAATCTCCATAAATGCACAGCTGAACAAAGAATGGATGAGCGGAATAAAAAGCAATGGACAAATCAATGAAATAAAATTTATCGGTGTGTACCCTGTTTCAAAACATCTCGTTATCCGCAGCAACTGTAGCGGTGATCTGTCAATGCTGGTTGAATCGGTTAATCTCAGCCTGTAGCTTCTTCACTTTTTTCGTTTTCCGATGCTCTGAATGTATAATGTTTCTGGAATAGATAACTGGTTAAAATAACCACACAGGTCGTCATTACCTGGGCCGGGATCGGGTAAATATGGAGCCGCTCAACAAACACTTTCAGCAAAATATAATTCAGCATGAGACTGAACAGGAAGTTTACAAGGTACCGGAAAAGCTGTACGCGGCCTCTCAGCATTGAATTACTAAAAACCACGTATTTCATCAGGAAAAAACCAAAACAAAAATTAAAACCGGATGCGATAAATAATGCAGCAACGTGTGGTTTAAATGCATAAAAGCCTAAATGCAGGTTTTCTTCTTTTAAAATAAACTTAAAGCTGATCGTATAGATCACAAACCCTACAAAAACATTAGTACCGCCACAGGCGGCATAACGAAAGGTCTGCTGGTCCATCAACCTCTTAAAGGGCGGATAAAAAAAATCGACGATGGGTATGATCAAATCCCTTGCTGAATGGATATGCCGTCTCATGAGGCGCAAAGGTAAGCTGCGGAAAGAAATATAGAACGCTGATCGCGCGGATTAAGCTGATTTTCATTGATTCTTTGTCAAAAAGACTTCACAGTTTTGAATCAAGTTGCCTGGGTGAGCGATAAAATCTGCTGATAGCTGTTTCATCCGTTCATCCGTATTCCTTTTCGTAAATTCGCCACCGAAAATTTTAACAGAATGGATATTGCCGGACAGATTAAATCACTTGCAGCAAAGGCGCTTAAAGATTTGTATAATTATGCTATCAACGAGGCCGATCTTACTATTAATATCACCAAGCCGGAATTTGAAGGCGATTACACGCTGGTTCTTTTTTCTTTTATAAAACAATTGAAAAAATCGCCCGAACAGTTAGGAAATGAATTGGGAAAATTTCTGGTTGAGAAAAACCCTCAATTATTTACTGCACATAATGTAATCAAAGGCTTTTTGAATCTTACCATATCCGACAACTATTGGATTCAGATTTTACAGGCAAATTATGCCGATGAAAAATTCGGTACAAAACCGGCGAATGGTAAGAAAGTAATGGTGGAATATTCATCTCCGAATACCAACAAGCCATTGCACCTTGGACATCTTCGCAATAATTTTTTAGGTTGGAGTGTAGCTGAAGTTTTAAAGGCCAACGGTTATGAAATTATAAAAACCTGTATTGCCAACGATCGCGGCATTCATATCTGCAAAAGTATGCTGGCATGGCAGCTGTGGGCCAACGGTGCAACGCCGGAAAATACCGGAATAAAAGGTGATCATTTGGTAGGTGATTACTATGTTATGTTTGGCGTAGAACATAAGAAGCAGGCTGAAGCATTGGTTGCAAAAGGGATGAGCAAGGAAGAAGCTGAAAAGGAAACGCCGTTAATGAAAGCAGCACAGCAAATGCTGATCGATTGGGAAGCAGGAAAGCCGGAAGTAATTGAATTATGGAAAAAGATGAATAGCTGGGTGTATGCGGGTTTTGATGAAACATATAAACGCATCGGCACAGACTTCGATAAAATTTATTACGAAAGCGATACCTATATACTTGGCAAAAAATTGGTGGACCGTGGTTTGCAGAAAGGTGTTTTTTATAAAAAAGAAGATGGCAGTGTATGGATCGACTTAACCGCAGACGGGCTCGATGAAAAAATCGTACAACGTAAAGATGGAACAGCTGTATATATCACACAGGATATCGGTCTTGCTGTTGAGAAATATGAGCAATTCAAAAGTGATAAAAGTATCTATGTGGTAGGCGACGAACAGAACTACCATTTCAAAGTATTGAAATTAATTTGCCAGAAACTTGAAATGCCATCCGCAGATGGTATTTATCATTTGAGTTATGGAATGGTGGAATTGCCAACGGGAAGAATGAAAACAAGAGAAGGTACAGTGGTAGATGCAGATGATATTGTAGATGAAATGACAAATGTATCAAAACAAAAGACGGAAGAACTTGGAAAAGTAAAAGACTTCAATGAAACAGAATTGAAAGACTTATATGACACTATTGGGTTGGGTGCCTTGAAATTTTTCCTCTTACGCGTGGAACCAAAAAGGAAAATGCTTTTTAATCCTGAAGAGTCTATAGACTTTCATGGGTTTACAGGACCGTTTGTTCAATACACTTATGCAAGAATAAGATCGATTTTGAGAAAAGAGAAAGCTATAAGCGACAAGCTGCAAGCGGCAAGTCTTTTGCCGTTGGAAAAGAAGCTGATTGTATTACTTGAACAATATACTTCTATAATTGAGCAGGCCGCTATTGAATATAATCCTTCGGTGCTGGCGATATATGCATTTAATCTTGCCAAAGATTTCAACACGTTCTATACAGAGCATTCAGTAATGAATGCTGAATCGGCAGAAAAAAAACAATTACGCCTCCGGCTTTGTGAAATGACTTCAAATGTCATCGCATCATCCATGCGCCTGCTCGGCATTCGTGTGCCGGAGCGTATGTAAAAAAAATTGCCAACCGTTAGGTTGACAATTTTAAATTATGCAGTAAGTTCTGATCGACTAATGACTACCGGCTCATTAAAGTCCCATGTCCAATTTCTTCTGTTTTAATGATGCCAGCGAAGGATCCATTTCTATTGCCTTATCGCAAAGGCGCACACCTTTATCTTTTTCTCCTTTTTTCTGGTAACACATACCGATCATATACAGTGCTGAAGCATTGGTTTTATCATAACCAAGAATCGTATCCCAGTAATTCATAGCGTCGGAAAATTTTCCTTTATAATAGTAAGCTTCAGCTACCATGTTCAGTATATTCAGATCACTTGGTTTTTTCTTTAAAATTTCATTGAGAATTTTAACACCTTCATCCAGGTTGCCGATATTCAGATAAGCGATACCCAGGTTTTCGAAATAATCATTGTCTTTTTTATAACCTTTATCGCCTGCCAGGAGAATATACTTTAAGGCATTCTTATCATCATGCATTGCATAGCAGATAAGACCGAGTTCATATACCCAGTTATTTTTTGACGTATCGAGTGATATTGCCTTTTCAAAAAAAGGAATTGCCTGTTTATAGTTCAGCATATCGCCATAGCTGCGTGCGATCATATAAGGAACTTCTGCATTGGCAGGTTCTTCTTTTTGTGCCGCAGTAAGGTATTGTATCGCATCGCCATAATTGTCCTGTTCATAATAAACTTTGCCGATTACAGCATTCACTTTTGCAGCAGCATCCACCTGTTTTAGTTTGGTGGCATATTGAATCACATCGTCATTCTGCTTCAGGTTTACAGAAAGCATCATCAATTGCCGGTAATTATTTGCGGAATTATCGCCAAGGGTCAGCAATTTTTTATAAACTTCTCTTGCCTGGCCATATCTTCTTAAATCGTAGTAAACATTTGCCAGTTCGGAAATGATCGCTTTATCATTTGGATTATACATCGCCGCCTTTTCAAAATTTTTCAGCGACTCCATGCGGCGTCCTGTTTGCTTTTCCTGCAAACCTTTTTTATAAAAGAAATCAGCGCTGTCTGTTTGGGCAAACGTAAGAGTAGTGGTTATCGCACAAAGCAATGCGAAGATTGATCGGATCATAGGGTATTGTTTTGGATGGTGTCAATCGCGAATATCATCACGAATCACTTTCCCGGTTAATAAATAGGTAGCTTTCTGCAAATTAGTTCAGGCTAAATGCCCAAACAATAGTTTACGTAGAAATACGGAAAAACAAGGTAGTTTTTGCAGTACGCTCTTAACTACAATTTGACCGCAATTATTAAGCCTAATCTCTCAGGTCGTTAAAAACAGGCTATTTAAGTACGATGGCGGCCAATGGCGGCAGGTTCACAACGACCTTATACCGGTCATGATCTTTATCTACCAATGTGCACCGGATATCAGGGTTATAAACATTTCCCGTACCCCAAAATTCTTTACTGTCGCTATTAAAGATTTCTTTTGAATAAGACTTGCCTGTTGTATAAATTTCCCAATTCTGCCTGATAACCGGTGTCATGTTTAATATCACCAGCAAATCATCTTCTGTTTTTTTTGCCTTCCTCTTAAAAACAATCACACTTTCTTCGCGATGATTCAGGTCCACCCACTCGAAGCCGTAAATAGTAAACTGGTTTTCATACAGCGCTGGCTCTTGTTTGAGCAATTTATTTAAAGAGGCGACGCAATCTTTCATTAAACGATGCGGATCATATTGCAGCAGGTGCCAGTCTAATTCCGATTTGTAATTCCATTCGGTTGTCTGCCCGAATTCGTCGCCCATGAATAAAAGTTTTGCTCCCGGATGTGTCCACATATACGTATACATCAATCGCAGGTTTGCAAATTTCTGCCACTCATCGCCCGGCATTTTATAAATCATCGGGCTTTTGCCATGCACAACTTCATCGTGACTAAGCGGAAGCATGAAGTTCTCATCATAGTAATACATCATGCTGAATGAAAAATTATCCTGGTGAAATTGCCGTACAATCGGATCTGTTTTAAAATAATTCAACGTATCGTGCATCCAGCCCATCATCCATTTCATACCAAAGCCAAGACCGCCGCCAAACGTAGGTTTTGAAACGCCCGGCCAGTCGGTTGCCTCTTCCGCTATTGTCTGCACATCGGGAAAATCGCGGAATATCGTTTCATTCAGATCTTTTATAAATGCTATCGCTTCCAGGTTACCGTCACCGCCAAATTCATTTGGTTCCCATTGACCCGCTTTTCTTGAGTAATTTAGTTTGAGCATGGACGAAACAGCATCCACCCGTATGCCATCAATATGAAACTTATCAAACCAGTAGCGGGCGCTGCTGATCAGAAATGATTTTACTTCTCCCCTTTTATAATTGAAAATATAACTATTCCAGTCCGGGTGAAAGCCTTTGCGCATATCCGCATACTCATAAGTGTGAGTACCGTCGAACATGAACAACCCGTGAGAATCGTATGGAAAATGCGAGGGAACCCAATCGAGAAGTACGCCTATACCTTCGGCGTGAAAGGCTTCAATCAATCGCATCAACCCCTGCGGGTCACCAAATCTTGACGTAGCGGCAAAGAAACCTGTACACTGGTAACCCCAGCTTCCATCGAACGGATGTTCCATTACGGGCATAAACTCCACGTGCGTAAAACCCATTTCTTTTACGTAAGGAACAAGCCTTTCTTTAATCTGGTCGTAGGTATTGTACGTTTCCTCGTCATCTTTATCGGGTCGCATCCAGCTCGTCAAATGAACTTCATATACACTCCACGGAGCACTCAACGCGTTTTTCGATTTCCGGGTTTGCATCCATTCGTTATCGTTCCACTCATAATACATGTCCCATGTAATAGACGCTGTCTTTGGCCTCTTTTCCCAAAAATTTGCAAAGGGATCTCCCTTTACCGTTTCTCTTCCCTGGAAACCGACAATATGATATTTATATACTTCGCCAAGATTAAAATTTGGGATAAACCCTTCCCAAATGCCGCTATTGTCCCACCTTGGATTCAGTTCGTGAATATTTTTTTCCCAATCATTAAAATTTCCAATCACAGAAATCGTTGTTGCATTGGGCGCCCATACGCAGAAATAAATCCCCCATACGTCGTTTACCTGGACCGAATGAGAACCGAATTTTTCATACAGCCGATAGTGTGTTCCCTGCTGAAAATTGCGGACATCATCATCATTTAATAATGAATAATTCCAAACGGCTTTTGAAGTATCTATAAAATGTGTTTCTTCGTACCTGCTTAGTGTTGACATAGAGAGTTATTTAAGGTGGCTGTTTGTAGTTAAGAAAAACTTTATCGAACGTGACATTATGGAAAACCTGACATATAGCATCTCGTTAGTTTGTTTAAATTAGCTTTAACGTAAAATTATACGAACGGCATGTGATTTACAGAAAGTTCTCTTGATATTTGGATGACCCGAACTATTTAATCCGTAATCCTTTGAACCAAAATTAAACCTAAACCAATCCTAAACAGCCATGAGAAAAACAGTCGCTGTCCTGGTGTTGATTTTCTTCATCTCCCTCACCGCCATTTCCCAATCCGTATCTATTAAAGGTACGATAACCGATACCTCGGAAGGGAAAAATCTGACCAATGCCGTTATAACTCTTCTTACAAAAAAGGATTCTATTCTTGTAAAATATACACGCAGCGATAAGCAAGGTAATTTTAAACTTTCCCCGGTTGATAGCGGGAATTATATTTTATGGATCACTTATCCAAAATTTGCTGATTTTACAGATCCGCTACAGATCAAACCGGGAAAGAGTGTTGATCTCGGTACAATTCCACTCACGCTTAAAAGTATAATTCTCCAGGAAGTGGTTGTCCGTACAAACAATGCGATAAAGGTAAAAGGAGACACAACCGAATTTACCGCTGATAGTTTTCACGTACGGGAAGGTGCGACTGTTGAAGAATTATTGAAAAAATTACCTGGACTGCAGGTGGACAGTAAAGGAAAAATTACCGCACAGGGAAAACAGGTAGATAAAGTGTTGGTTGACGGTGAAGAATTTTTTGGTGAAGATCCAACAATCGCTACGCAAAATATAGGTGCACAGGCGGTAGATAAGGTGCAGGTATATGATACAAAAACAGAGCAGGATCAACTGAAAGGTGTAGGTGCGTCGGGACAGGGAAATAAAACGATAAACATCAAGTTGAAAGATAGTGCCAAGAAAGGATACTTTGGTAAACTGGAAGCAGGCAGCGATTTTGATAAATTAGTTAATGCCAAAGTGATGTACAATAAATTCAAAGGGAATCAAAAGTTTTCTGTTTATGGTACAAAAAGCAATACAGCAACGGGTAGTCTTGGATGGGAAGAAAGAAATAAGATGGGAATAGAAAATGATTGGGAATACGATGAATTAAGCGGCTTTAATTATTGGAATGGCGAAGAAAATGAATTTAATGACTGGAACCTGAAAGGAATTCCGAATGCGTATACGGCCGGTGGTTTGTATGGTAACCGATGGAACGACGAAAAAACAAAAATGAATCTTTCTTATCTCTATAACCGCCTTGGCACGACAAACAATACCAGTACTATATCACAAACCTTACTGGCAGATACTACTTTTTATAACAATTCGAGATCCAGGATCAACGCACTTTCTCAACAGCATGCGGGCAACCTGAAGTATGAGTGGAAAATTGATTCACTGGCTTCTATTAAACTTGTTGTTGTGGGTACTTATAAAATAAAAGATATCGCCAGTACCAATTCCAGTGAAGCGCTGAATGAATTTAAAGATTCAGTGAATGCGAACAACCGGATGAATAGTTCTCACTCGGAGAAAAAGCAATTGGATAACCAACTTGTGTATAAACAACTTTTCAAGAAGAGAGACCGGCAGTTGATTACAACACTTCGTTTTGGATTGGGAAGCGACGATCAAACGTCGAATCTTTTTTCTACAACGCAATTCTATGTTAATGGTTTAAGGGATTCATTGGATATCACGGATCAATTGAAACTAAACAACAGCAGCACCGCTTCATTCGGGGCAAAGGTGACCTATAATGAACCGATATCCGATAAATGGAACATCA
>Ga0207648_10000922_pt1 | contig 33139 bp, 31 predicted proteins | sample KBSMisM32_FD_184310 | JGI IMG/M metagenome (GOLD analysis project Ga0207648, IMG submission 184310) | Miscanthus rhizosphere microbial communities from Kellogg Biological Station, Michigan, USA - KBS Miscanthus M3-2 (SPAdes) (version 2) | ecosystem: Host-associated > Plants > Roots >... | reverse complement strand
GGCGTGAAAGAGGACTTCTACCAGAAGAACGACATCCACATTCACCTGCCCGAGGGCGCGACGCCGAAGGACGGCCCGAGCGCCGGCATCGGCATCGCCACCGCGATGGTCTCGGTGCTCTCCGGCATCCCGGTGCGCTCCGACGTCGCGATGACCGGCGAGATCACGCTGCGCGGGGAGGTGCTGCAGATCGGCGGCCTGAAGGAGAAGCTGCTCGCGGCGCACCGCGGCGGCATCAAGACCGTGCTGATCCCGGAAGAGAACGTGAAGGACCTCGCCGAGATCCCGGACAACATCAAGAACAAGCTCGAGATCGTGCCGGTGAAGTGGATCGACAAGGTGCTCGAGATCGCACTCGAGCGCCAGCCCGATCCGCTGCCCGAGCACGACGATTCGGCGCCGATCCCGACGAAGGGCGACGATCAGCCCGGTGTGGTGAGACCCCATTAACAAGGCCGACCTGATCGAGCAGATCGCTCAGGCGGCCGAGATCTCCAAGTCAGCCGCCGAGCGTGCCGTCGACGCTCTGGTGGGCGCGGTGAAGTCGAGCCTGCGCAAGGACGAGATGGTGACGCTGGTCGGCTTCGGCACCTTCTACGCCGGCAAGCGCGCCGCGCGCACCGGCCGCAACCCGCGCACCGGCGAGGCGCTGGACATCAAGGCCGCCCGGCTACCCAAGTTTCGGGCTGGAAAGGCACTCAAGGACGCTATAAACTAGCGCCCCTTCGAATGAAGGCGTAAGTCCGCCTGACTTCAGGGTGCTTAGCTCAGCTGGTAGAGCGTCGCTCTTACACGGCGAATGTCGGCGGTTCGATCCCGTCAGCACCCACCAGCAGAGTTCGCAGCAAGAAGGAGCGGTAGTTCAGTCGGTTAGAATACCGGCCTGTCACGCCGGGGGTCGCGGGTTCGAGTCCCGTCCGCTCCGCCAGTCTCTCTTTCCATCGTCAGAATACCGTCGTGTAGTCGGACGGCGTCAGGCCCGACCTTGGGCCAGTTTAGGGGTTTCCCCGATTGAGCCGCCGCACGAAAGTCGAAGAATGGCTGTGCGAGAGGAGGCACGCCGGATGGCGAAAATGAATTCCGAGACCGGGACACTGATCCCGCTGCTGCGGGACGATGGCACCGTGTATTTCGAGTCTGCGGCCAGGCCGTTCGACGAGCGGCTGTGCGAATGGGCGGTGTCGGCCCTGTGGGTCCTGATGCTGGCCGTGATCGTCATCACACTGACCTGGGGCTGATCTAGCAAACCGCGGGTAGCAGTACCAGCACCCATCGTCCGGTAAAATTGGCGGCTTGTTCCCGCCGGCGGTCTAGCCTTGTTCGATCTCGTCCAAAAATACAAGCGCGTCATCCAGGTCTTCCTGGGGTTGATCGCGCTCACGTTCGCGACTTGGGGCATCGAGTCCTACACCCGCATGCGCGGCGGCCGCGATACGGTCGCTTCGGTCAACGGCATGGACATCAGCCAGCGCGAGTTCGAGCAGGAGCTGCGCCGCCAGCAGGAGCAGCTGCGGCGCCGGTGGGGCGGGGCGATCGATCCGGCAATGCTCGAGTCGCCGGAAATGCGCCGCTCGGTGCTCGAGGCGATGATCGGCGAGCGCCTGGTGGCGAGCGAGGCGGCGCGCGCCCACATGTTCATGTCGCGCGAGGCGGTGATCGAGGCGATCACCAGCGCGCCCGATTTCCAGGAGGACGGCAAGTTCTCGCCGGCGAAGTACTCCGCGTATCTCGCCGCCCAGGGCGTCACCGACCAGGGCAACGTCGCCAACCTGCAGAGCCAGATCCCGCTCGCGCGCATGACGGGCGCCATCGCCGACACGGCGATCGCGCCGCGCACCGTGGTGTCGAAGATCGCCTCGCTGGAGGCGCAACGGCGCGAGGTTTCCGAGGCGCGCCTCGAGGTCAAGCAGTACCTGCCGCAGGTGAAGGTGACAGACGAGCAGGTGAAAGCGTTCTACGAGGCCAACCCGGCCGATTTCCGCACGCCCGAGCGCGTGCGCGCCGAATACGTGGTGCTCTCCGCCGAAGCGCTCGCGCGCCAGGACCCGCCCACGGAGAGCGAGTTGCGCGCGGCCTACGAGGCGCGCGCCAACCAGTTCACCGTCGGCGAGCAGCGCCGCGCGAGCCACATCCTGGTGAAGACCAAGGACGAAGCCGACAAATTGCTTGCCGAGGTGAAGAAAAATCCGAGCCGGTTCGCCGACCTGGCGAAGAAGAACTCGCAGGATCCGGGCTCGGCGGAGAAGGGCGGCGACCTCGGCTGGTTCGGCCGCGGCATGATGGTGAAGCCGTTCGAGGAGGCGGCGTTCAAGCTGGGCCAGAACGAGATGCAGGTGGTGGAGAGCGAGTTCGGCTTTCACGTGCTGCGCCTCACTGGCATCGTCGCCGCCAAGTCGCGCTCGTACGAGGAAGTGAAGAAGGAGCTGGTCGAGGAGATCGGCCGCCAGAAAGGCCAGCGCAAGTTCGCGGAAGCGGCGGAGAACTTCAGCAACCTGGTCTACGAGCAGTCGGACAGCCTGAAAGGCGCGGCCGAGCGCTTCAAGCTGCAGGTCCAGTCGACCGGCTGGATCGCCAAATCCGCGCGCCAGGAGCTCGGCGCGCTCGACAACCCGAAGCTGCTGTCGGCGCTGTTCTCGTCCGACGCGATCAAGAACAAGCGCAATACCGATGCGATCGAGGTCGCGCCCAACACGCTGGTCGCCGCGCGCGTAGTCGAGCACCAGCCAGCCGCGCAGCGCAAGCTGGAGGAAGTGAAGGGCGACATCGCCGAGATGCTGCGCAACCGCGAGGCATCCTCGCTCGCGCTCAAGGACGGGTCCGTAAAGCTCGAAGCCCTGCGCAAGGGGCAGGACGCCGGCGTGAAGTGGAGCCCGCCGCGCATGATTTCCCGCCGCGAATCCCAGGGCATGCCACCCAACGTATCGCGCCAGGTGTTCGGCGCCGATACCACCAAGCTGCCGGCCTTCATCGGCGTGCCGCTGCCCGACGCGGGCTACGTGCTGCTACGCGTTTCGCGGGTGGTGGACGAGCCGGCGAAGGAAGTCGATCCCCAGGCCGCGCTGCGTACCGCCGGCCTCTACGGCAACGCGCAGTACGAGGCTTTCATCGAAAGCCTGCGCAGCCGCGCCGACATCGAGATCAGGCCGGGGAGTCTGGAGAAGAAGTAGCGCCGATCCCTGCGACGACGTGGCTGAAGCCCGCGTCGACGTACAGGATCTCGCCGGTAATCGCCGCCGCCAGGTCCGAGAGCAGGAAGGCCGCGGCGTTACCCACATCCTCGGTGGTCACGTTGCGCTTGAGCGGGGCATGCTCCTCGACGAACTTGAGGATCTTGCTGAAGCCCGAGATTCCGGCGGCCGCCAGCGTCTTGATCGGCCCGGCCGAGATGCCGTTCACGCGGATGCCTTTGGCGCCCAGGTTCGCTGCCAGGTAGCGCACGGACGCTTCGAGGCTCGCTTTCGCCAGACCCATGGTGTTGTAGTTCGGCACCACCCGCTCCGCGCCGAGGTAGGTCAGCGTCACCAAGGCAGAATCCTTCTGAAGCAGGGGCAACGCGCCCTTGGCGAGGGCGGCGAAGCTGTACGAGGAAATGTCGTGCGCCTGGCGGAAGGCCTCGCGGCTGATGCCTTCCAGGAAGTCGCCGGCGATGGCTTCGCGCGGCGCGAATGCGATGGCGTGGACCAGACCATCCAGGGTTTTCCAGCGCGCGCCCAACTGATCGAACAATGATTTGATCTCGTCATCGCTGGTGACTTCGCAAGGCAGGGCGATGCTCGAGCCGAGCTCCTTGGCCATGTCGGTAACGCGATCCTTGAAGCGCTCGTTCTGGTAGGTGAGGGCGATCTCGGCGCCTTCGCGGCGCGCGGCCTTCGCGATGCCGTAAGCGATCGAGCGGTTGCTGAGTACGCCGGTGACCAGGATTTTCTTGCCGGAGAGGAGCGCCATGGCCCGATTATACTTTCGGCTCGTGCGAGCCCTTGCCCTGGTTCTCAGCCTGTCCGTGCTTGGGGCGTACGCCGCCGATCCGTCGAAGATCCTGCGCATTACTTTCCAGGCGGCCGAGACCGGCTTCGACCCGGTCAAGGTCTCGGACTACTACTCGGGCACCGTGATCGAGGCGATCTTCGATCCGCTGCTCACCTACGACTACCTCGCGCGCCCGGCGAAGCTGGTTCCGAACACCGCGACCGCCCTGCCGCAGATCACGGATAAGGGGCGGACCTACCGGGTGGCAGTGAAGCCCGGTATCTATTTCGCCGACGACCCGGTGTTCAAGGGACAGAAGCGCGAGCTGACCGCGCTCGATTATGCCTACTCGCTGCGTCGCTTCCTCGATCCGAAGAACCGCTCGCCGTACGCGTTCCTGTTCGAGGGCATCGCGGGCATCGAAACCCCGGACCGGCATACGCTGGTGATCCGGCTCAAGCAGCCGGACTTCAATTTTTCGCATGTGCTGGCCTTTCCGCTCGCGGGAGCAGTGGCGCGCGAGGCGATCGAGCACTACGGCGACGAATCCGCCGCCAAGCCCGTAGGCAGCGGGCCGTTCAGGCTCAAGAGCTACGCGCGCTCGTCGAAGATCGTGCTCGAGGCGAATCCCGGCTATCGCGAGGTATTGCACGACGGCGCGCGCCTGCCGCGCATCGGCGGCGTCGAGATCAGCATCATGGAGGAGACGCAGAGCCGCTGGCTCGCTTTCCAGCGCGGCGACACCGACATCGAGTACCAGCTCGCCGAGGTGGCGCCGACCTTCATCACCGCCGACGGCCAGCTCAAGCCGGAGTTTGCCAAACGCGGTATCAAGCTGGAGCGAAGCATCGACCCGGAGATCATCTACCTGTACTTCAACATGCAGGACAAGACGGTCGGCGGCCTGTCGAAGGAAAGGATCGCGCTGCGGCGCGCGATCGCCATGGCGTACAAGATCGAGGACCAGATCCGCATCATCCGCAAGGGCCAGGCGATCCGCGCGCAGTATCCGATTCCTCCGGGCGTCGCCGGCCACGATCCCGAATACCGCAGCAGCTTGGCCTACGACCCGCGCGCGGCCAACGCTCTGCTCGACAAGTTCGGCTACAAGAAGGGGCCCGACGGCTATCGGCGCCTGCCGGACGGCGGCCCGCTCGTGATCCGCTACTCGTCGACCCCGAGCGAGCGCGACCGCCAGTTCGACGAGCTGATGAAGCGCTCGCTCGACTCGATCGGCATCCGGCTCGAGATCCACAAGGACCGCTTTCCCGAGCTGATCAAGCTCGAGAACCAGTGCCGCCTGATGATGCGCGGTGCCGCCTGGATCGCCGACTATCCGGATGGTGACAACTTCATGCAGCTCCTCTACGGCCCGAACGCCGGCCAGAGCAACAACGCCTGCTATCGCTCGCCGGAGTACGACAAGCGCTACGAGCGCTCGCGCTTGCTTCCCGACGGGCCCGAGCGCAACCAGCTCTACCGCGAGATGGCGCGCATCATGGAGACCGACACGGTCTGGCTGCTGACCGACAGCCGCTACCGCAACGTGCTGATGCAGCCGCGTGTGAAGGGATACACCAAGCATCCGGTGATGCACGCCGAGTGGCTGTATATAGACCTTGAGTAGCTACTTCTTCCGGCGGCTTTGGCAGTTCATCCCCACGTTGCTGGGCGTGGTGTTGCTGGTGTTCTTCCTTTTCAACTGGGTGGGCGGCGACCCGGCCTACATCCTCGCCGGCAAGATTGCGAGCCCGGAGCTGATCGAGAACATCCGCCGCAGCCTGGGCGTCGACCAGCCGTACTGGGTGCAGCTCTGGATCTTCGTCAAGCAGATCGCCACCGCCGATTTCGGCGTGAGCTGGTCGACCAACGAGCGCGTGTCGCAGATCTTCGCCACGCGGCTCGGGCCTTCCCTCACGGTGCTCGTACCTCTGCTGCTTGTAAGCACTGTCATCGCCCTCGCGGCCGCGATGCTGGTGGCCTACTACCGGGGCTCGCTCACCGACCGCGGCATCATGATCGCTTGCACCGTCGGCCAGTCGGTCAGCATCCTGGTCTACATCCTGCTGCTGCAGTACTGGCTCGCGTACCAGCTCGGCTGGTTCCCGGTGCAGGGGTGGGGCAGCACCCTGGGCGAGAACCTGCTCGGCTACGCAGCGCTGCCGATCCTGGTCGGCGTGATCGTCTCGCTTGCGCCGGACATCCGCCTCTATCGCACCTTCTTCCTGGACGAGATCGGCCAGGACTACGTGCGCACCGCCCGTGCCAAGGGGCTCGGGGAGGGTCGAGTGATCTGGCTGCACGTGCTGCGCAACGCCGCCATTCCGATTACCACCAACGTGATGATGCAGATTCCCGGGCTGCTCGCCGGCGCGTTCCTGATCGAGCGCTTCTTCTCCATCCCGGGAATCGGCCGCGAGGTGATCCTGGCGGTGGAGCGCAGCGACTTTCCGGTGATCAAGGCGGTCACGGTCTACGTGGCGATCGCCACCATGGTCGTCAACCTGCTCGCCGACCTGACCTACCGCATGCTCGACCCGCGGGTACAGCTCAAATGAACCTCTGGCTGCTGGCCGGGCAACGCTTCCTGCATGACCGGGTGTGCGTGGCGTCGGCGGTGGTCGTGCTCGGCTTCATTGCCGTGGCGGGCGCGTCCGCGGTCGGCTGGATCGCGCGGGACTGGTCGGAGGAAGTCGCCGTGAGCTATGCGCCGCCGCGCTTCGCCGGGGTGGAGCGGGCGGAAGAGCGCGCGCAAGCGGAGGGCAAGGCAGTAGCCCAGAACGATTTCGGCATCGCGGATCCCATCGGTCAGGAGCTCGCCGAGGTGCGCGCTTCCCTGTCCGAAAGGCTGAAGGACGAGGCGAGAAGCGCGTCGCTCGCCTTCGGCGCGGATAAGTGGGGGCGCGACGTGCTGAAGAAGGCGATCAAGGGGACGGAGACGTCGCTGCTGGTCGGCTTTGCCGCCGCCGGGCTCGCCACGCTGCTGGGCACGCTCTTTGGCGCCTTCGCCGGCTACTACGGGCGCTGGGTCGATGACTTGTTCAACTGGCTCTACAGCGTATTCACCTCGATTCCGTATCTGCTGCTCGTGCTCGCGGTCGCCGCAGTGCTGGGTCAGAAGGGCGTCCTCACCGTGGTCCTGATCCTCGGCCTGACCGGCTGGACCGGCATCTTCCGCCTGGTGCGCGCCGAATACCTCAAGCACCGGGTGCGCGAATACGTGCTGGCCGCGGACTCGGTCGGCGCCTCGGACCTGCGGCGCATGTTCGCGCACATCCTGCCGAACGTGAGCCACGTGGTGCTGGTGCAGCTCTCCCTGCACGTGGTGCTGTTCATCAAGTCGGAGGTGATCCTGAGCTTCCTCGGCTTCGGCGTCGGGGTGGATACGGTTTCCTGGGGAAGCATGCTGGCCGAGGCGCCGAGCGAGCTGATCCTCGGCATGTGGTGGCAGATCGCGGCCGCGACCATCGCCATGGCATTGGCGGTCACCGCTTTCGGCCTGTTCACCGACGCCGCGCGCGACGCACTCGATCCGAGGCTGCAATGAGCGTCCTCAGCGTGCGCGACCTGCGCGTCGACTTCAGGGAGACCCAGGCCGTCCGGGGCGTGACCTTCGACGTGGCGGAGCATGGCACGGTCGCCCTGGTCGGCGAGTCCGGCAGCGGCAAGTCGGTGACCGCGCTTTCCATCCTCGGCCTGCTTCCGTCCAACGCGCGGCTGAGCGGCCAGATCCTGTTCGACGGCAAGGACCTCCGGCAGCTGTCGTCGCGCGAGCTGCGCGCGCTGCGCGGCGCCGGCATCTCGATGGTGTTCCAGGAGCCGATGAGCTCGCTGAACCCGGTGTTCAGTATCGGTTTCCAGATCGGCGAGGCGCTGCGCGAGCATCTGGCGGTAGCGCGGCGGGATCTACGCGCCCGCGTCCTGGACCTGCTGAGCGAGGTCGGGCTCTCGGATCCGCGGGCGAAGCTCGAGCGCTATCCCTTTCAGCTCTCGGGCGGCGAGCAGCAGCGCGCGATGATCGCGATGGCCATCGCCTGCGAGCCGAAGCTGCTGATCGCCGACGAGCCCACCAGCGCGCTCGACGTGACGGTGCAGAAGCAGATCCTCGAGCTGATCGCCGAGCTGCAGGCGCGCCGGCGCATGGCGATGCTGTTCATCACGCACGATCTCGCGCTGGTGCGCCAGGTGGCGGATCGCGTGGTGGTCATGCGCCAGGGCGAGATCCGGGAGCAGGGCACGGTCCGGCAGGTGTTCGACCAACCGCGCGACGAGTACACCCGCATGCTGCTCGACGCGCGCCCGCGCATCGACGCGATCCGGACCCGCCAGCGCCGCGGCGAGGCTCCCGTGATGCTCGAGGCCCGTGGGCTGTCGAAAAATTTCGACGGCGTGGCGGCGGTGAAAGGCGCGAGCTTCAGGCTCGCCAAGGGCAGGACGCTCGGCCTGGTCGGCGAGTCCGGCTCGGGCAAGACCACGCTGGGACTGATGGTCACGCGCCTGCACGAACCTTCCGGCGGAGAACTGCGCTTCCACGGCGAGGACGCCCGCGCCATGCCGCGCCTCGCCTTCAAGCGCAGGGTGCAGATCGTGTTCCAGAACCCCTACGCCTCGCTCAATCCGAGATTCAGCATCGGCGCCACGCTGACCGAGCCGATGCGCCTGCATGGCATCGGCGCGGACGAGGCCGAACGGCGCACGCTTGCGACGAAGCTGCTGGCGAAGGTCGGCCTGCCGGCGAGCGCGCTCTTCAAGTACCCCCACGAATTCTCCGGCGGCCAGCGCCAGCGCATCGCCATCGCACGCGCGCTCACGCTCGAGCCAGAGCTGCTGATCTGCGACGAAGCGGTGTCGGCCCTGGACGTCTCGATCCAGGCACAACTCTTGAATCTGCTGCGCGAGCTGCAAGAGGAGACCGGGATGAGCTACCTCTTCATTTCGCACGACCTGGCGGTAGTCAAGTCGATGGCCGACGAGGTGATGGTGATGAAGGACGGCGAGGTGGTCGAAATGGCGAGCGCCGAGAAGATTTATTCGGAGCCGAAGCACCCCTATACTCGGACGCTGCTCGCTTCGGTTCCCCGATGAGATTCCTTTTCCTTCTCTTGATGTTCACCACGGAGGCGTGGGCGGCGCACGCCTATTCGCAGTTCGGCGACATCAAGTACCCGGCGGGCTTCAAGCACTTCGAATGGGTGAATCCGGACGCGCCCAAGGGCGGCGACCTCGACCTGGTGCCGCCGCTGCGCATCACCAACTTCGACAAGTACAACCCTTTCACGCTGAAGGGCACGGCGCCGCCGGGGCTGGGTGCGCTGGTATTCGAAAGCCTGCTCACGGGCACGATGGACGAGCCGACTACCGCCTACGGGTTGCTGGCCGAGGACGTCACCGTCGCCCAGGATGGACTGTCGGCCACGTTCCGGCTCAACCCGGCGGCGAAGTTCCAGAACGGCACTCCGGTCCTCGCCGCGGACGTGAAGCACAGCTTCGACACGCTGATGAGCAAGCAGGCCGCCCCGCAGTACCGCGTGGTCTACGGCGACGTGGCGCGGGCCGTCATCGTCAACGAGCGCACGGTGCGCTACGAGTTCAAGCGCGCCAATGCCGAATTGCCGCTGATGGTCGGCGGCCTGCCGGTGTTCAGCCGTGCCTGGGGCGCCGGCAAGCCGTTTGACCAGGTGGTGATGGACATGCCGATCGCCAGCGGGCCGTACAAGATCGGCCGGCTCACGTTCGGCCGTGACATCACCTATGACCGTGACCCCAACTATTGGGGCCGGGAGCTGAACGTGCGCCAGGGCCGCTATAACTTCGACCGCGTCACCTACAAGATCTACCGGGACACGACTGCCCAGACGGAAGCCTTCAAGGCCGGCGAGTTCGACTACCTGCGCGTGTTTTCCGCGCGCGACTGGGCGCGCACGCATGCGGGGAAGAAATACGACTCCGGCGAGCTTGTTAAGGCCGAACTGCCGATGAAGAACGCCGGCGACTTCCAGGGTTTCCTGATCAACGTGCGCAGAGAGAAGTTTAGGGATGTGCGGGTGCGCGAGGCTCTCGCGCTAGCTTTCGACTTCGAATGGCTGAACCAGCAGCTCATGTACAAGTCGTACACGCGTGTCCGCGGATTCTTCAACGCCAGCGACTTCGAGTCGAATGGGCTGCCCGGGCCCGACGAGCTCAAGGTGCTCGAGCCGCTCAGGACAAAGCTTCCCGCCAAGATCTTCACCGAGCAGGTGCCACAGCCGCCGTCGACCAACCCGCCGGCCAGCCTGCGCGACAACCTGCGCAAGGCCCGCGAGCTGCTCGCCGCCGCGGGATGGGTCTATCGCGACGGCGCCCTGCGCAACGCCAAGGGCGAAGCCTTTACGCTGGAGTATCTGGACAGCGGGTCCGGCGGCGAGCGCGTTTTTGCGCCCTACGTACAGGCGCTGGCCAAGCTGGGGATCGCGGGCGAGTACCGCAGAGCGGATTTCGCCCTCATTCGCAAGCGCATCGATGTCTTCGATTTCGATCTGTTCACGGTGCGGATTCCCGGAAGCGAGGCGCCGGGTGTCGAGCTCCTCGATCGCTTCGGCTCGGAATCTGCCGATACTCAGGGTTCCAGCAACCTCATCGGCATCAAGGACCCGGCGATCGATGCGCTGGTCAATCTAGTGGTCGAGGCCAACACGCGCCCGGAGCTGGTCGCGCGCCTGCGTGCCCTCGACCGCGTCCTGCGCCACGGCCACTACGTGATACCGCAGTGGTACGCGAGCACCAACCGCGTCGCCTATCGCTCGGGCAAGTTCGAGCAGCCGTCGGTCATGCCGCTCTATTACCAGGCGGAAGACTGGGTCGTCTCCACCTGGTGGAGGAAGAAATAGCCGATGTGGACCTACGTTCTCCAGCGTCTGCTGCTGATGATTCCGACCCTGTTCGGAATCCTGCTCATTACCTTCGTGGTGATCCAGTTCGTTCCCGGCGGACCCGTGGAGCAGATGGTGGCCCAGTTCCAGGGATTCGAAGCGGGAGGCGCCGAGGGCCCCGGGGCGGCAGCAGCCGGCGGCTACCGCGGACGGCAGGGCGTCGACGCAGTGCGAGTGGAGGAGATCAAGAAGCTGTACGGTTTCGACAAGCCGGCTCCCGAACGCTTCGTCCAGATGATCTGGCAGTTCGTGCGCTTCGATCTCGGACGCAGCTTCTTCCATAGCAAGGACGTCTGGCAGCTCATGCTGGAGAAGCTGCCGGTGTCCATCACCCTCGGAATGTGGACCTTCATCCTGATCTACCTGATCTCCGTGCCGCTGGGGATCACCAAGGCGGTCCGCGCCGGTACGCCGTTCGACACCTTCACCACGTTCATCGTCCTGCTCGGCTATGCGATTCCCAGCTTCGTGCTGGGCGTCATCCTGATGGTATTTCTTGCGGGTGGCACCTATTTCCAGTGGTTCCCGCTGCGCGGACTGACCTCAGGCAATTGGGATCAGCTCGGTCTGCTTGCAAAGATCACCGACTATCTCTGGCACATCGCGCTCCCGGTGACCGCCATGGTGGTCGGCGGCTTCGCGGGGATCACGATCCTCATCAAGAACTCGGTGCTCGAGGAGATCCGCAAGCAGTATGTCCTGACGGCGCGCGCGAAGGGTGTCGGTGAGCGCACGGTGCTGTGGCACCATGTTTTCCGCAACGCCCTCATTCCGATCATGACCGGATTTCCGGCGGCGTTCATCGGTGCGTTCTTCGGCGGCTCGCTGCTAATCGAAACTCTGTTCTCCCTCGACGGGCTGGGCCTGCTGTCCTACGAGTCGGTGATCCGCCGTGACTATCCGGTCGTGTTCGGCAGCTTGTACGTGTTCACGCTCATCGGCCTGCTGACGCACCTGATTCGCGACCTGAGCTATCTGTGGGTCGATCCGCGGGTGAAGTACTTCGACTAGATGTCCACGCTCGCCAGCGCCATTCCGGCCCGGCCCGCCACGCCAGCGGCGATACATCAGAGCCCGGCCCGCCGCGCCTGGCGCCGGTTCCGCAGCAATCGCCTGGGCTATTGGAGCCTGATCGCGCTCGCCGTTCTCTTCAGCTTGAGCATGGCAGCCGAGCTGCTTTCGAACGACAAGCCGCTTGTGGCTCGTTACAACGGCCAATGGTTTTTCCCGATATTCCAGACCTTGCCGGAAACGACCTTCGGCGGCGACTTCCCGACACCGACCGACTACCTCGATCCGGCCATTCGCGAGAATCTGTCCAAACCCGGCAATTTCGCGATCTACCCGCTCAACGAGTATCACCACAGCACCATCAACTACTTCTCGAAGCAGCCGAACCCGGCGCCGCCGAGCCGTGCCAACGTGCTCGGCACCGATGATCGCGGCCGGGATGTGCTCGCCCGCCTGCTGTACGGGTTTCGCCTGTCCATGGTGTTCGCCCTGATCGTTACGGTGCTCTGCACGGCTTTCGGCGTGCTGTTCGGCGCGGTCCAGGGATATTTTGCCGGCTGGACCGACATCGGCATGGAGCGCGTGAAGGAGATCTGGGGTGCGATGCCGGTGCTCTACATGCTGATCATTTTCTCGTCGTTGTTCTCGCCGAGCTTCAGCCTGCTGGTGATCCTGATTTCCATCTTCGGCTGGCTCGCGATCGCCGCCTACGTGCGCGCCGAGTTCCTCAAGAATCGAACTCTCGACTACGTGCGGGCCGCCCGGGCCCTCGGCCAGAGCAATCGCATGATCATGTGGCATCACATCCTGCCGAACAGCCTGACGCCGGTGGTGACGCTGATCCCGTTCGAAATGACCGGGGCCATCAGCTCGCTCACCAGCCTCGACTTCCTCAACCTGGGGGTGCCGCCGGGCACGCCGAGCCTTGGCGAGCTGCTGAACCAGGGCAAGGACAATCTGGACTCCTGGTGGATCTCGGTGACGACATTTGGAGTTCTGGTGGTGACCCTTCTGCTGCTCGTCCTCATTGGCGACGCGCTGCGTGATGCGCTCGATCCGCGCAAGGTGTTGAAGGAAGGCCAGGCATGAGCCTGCTCGAGGTCAAGGACCTCAGCATCCATTTCGGCGCGCGCAAGGTTGTCGACCGCGCTTCTTTTTCGCTCGATGCCGGAGAGAAGTTCGCGCTGGTCGGCGAATCCGCTTCGGGCAAGACGGTTACCGCGCTGTCGACGATGCGCTTGATCGAGAACGCGAAGCTGCAGGGAAGCATCCTCTTCCAGGGCAAGGAAGTGCTGACCATGCCGCCGGACGAGCTCCACCAGCTCCGCGGGCGTGACATCGCGGTGATCTTCCAGGAGCCGATGACCGCGCTGAACCCGATCTACACGGTCGGCGACCAGATCGTCGAGTCGCTCGTGCTGCACACGCCGCTGCGCGGCGCCGCGGCGTGGACCGAGGCGGTGGCGGCGATGCGGCGGGTCGGCATCGACGAGCCGGAGCGGCGGGCGCGCAGCTATCCCCATCAGCTCTCCGGCGGCCAGCGCCAGCGCGCGATGATCGCCATGGCCCTGGCGTGCAACCCGAAGCTGCTGATCGCCGACGAGCCGACCACGGCGCTCGACGTCACCATCCGCCTGCAGATCCTGGAGCTGCTCGAGCGCTTTCGCGCGGAAGCGAAGATGGCGCTACTTCTCATCACGCATGACCTGAACCTGGTGCGGCGCTTCGCCGACCGTGTGGCGGTAATGGAAAAGGGTGTCCTGGTGGAGCAGGGCGTGACCGCGGAGGTGATCGGCCGGCCGCAGCATCCCTACACGCAGAAGCTGGTCAACAGCCGGCCGTCACGCGACGTGGGACCTGCCGCGCCCGGGCGGGTGGTTCATGCAAAAGCGGTTCATGTGCACTACCCGACGCGGCTGCCGGGGATCCGCGGCTGGTTCAGGAGCGGCCGCTTTACCGCGGTGGAATCGGTCGATTTCGACCTGGCGCCGGGCGAGACGCTGGGCATCATCGGCGAATCGGGCTCGGGCAAGACCACCCTCGCCCTCGCCGTGCTGGGCCTGATGGCCGCGCAGGGGGACATCGTCATCGGTGAAAAGCGATGGTCGGAGCGTGCGGAGCGCCGCAGTATGCGAAGAGAGATCCAGGTGGTGTTCCAGGACCCGCTGTCGTCGCTCTCGCCGAGGCTGACCATCGAGCAGATCATCGGCGAGGGGCTGGAGATCCACGAGCCCGGCCTGGACCGCGCCGCGCGCCGCGGGCGCATCGTCCAGGCGCTGCTCGACGTCGGCCTGACGGAAAGCGGGCAGGCCGAGCCCCTGCTGCAGCGCTACCCGCACGAGTTCTCCGGCGGGCAGCGGCAGCGCATCGCCATCGCCCGGGCCCTGATCGTGAAGCCGAAGGTGGTGGTGCTGGACGAGCCGACCAGCGCGCTCGACGTGACCATCCAGAAGCAGGTCCTCGAGCTCCTGTCTTCGCTTCAGAAGAAATACGGGCTGAGCTACATCCTGGTCACCCACGACATTGAGGTGGTGCGCGCCATGGCGCACCGCGTGATGGTGATGAAGGACAGCCGCATCGTGGAGAGCGGGCCGCTGGAGGAGGTGCTGCGGAACTCGAAGTCGGACTACACCCGCCGGTTGGTCGAGGCGGGAATGGCCTAAGCCGGGGTCTTCTTGTAGGGCTTGCCTTTGGCCTGGGCTTTGGGCTTGCCCTTGGGTTTTGACGGCGTCGAGCGGACCTCCAGCGCGAGCGTCTTCCCCGCCACGGCGCTGCTGACCCCGTTCCAGCGTTTCAGGTCCTCGACCGAAACCTTGTAGCGGTTGGCGATCGACGTCAGGGTCTCGCCTTTCTTCACCGTATGGAAGACCTTGCGGGTCGTCACCGGGATCGGCGGCGCGTACATGATCGGCAGCCGCTGCGCGCTGGTCGCGCCGATGCCGCTCTCCGCCTTGGTGGGCACGACCAGCAGGCGCGGCACGGCCTTGGTGCGTGCCGCGATGCCGTTCACTTCCTTGAGCTGGCCGACCATGATGCTGTGCTTCTTGGCGATCGACTCGAAGGTCTCGCCCTGCTTGGGGTGGTAGCTCTTCCAGGAGACGAGCGACTTGTCGCCGAGGGCGGTGAGGTTTTCGTGGAACACGTCGACCTTGTCGGCCGGCAGCACGATCCGCGGCGTCATCTCGGCGCGGATGATCGGCCGGCTGAAGCCCGGGTTGAGGGCGATGAATTCCGCCACCGGCATTTCGGCGAGGCGCGCGGCAAGCTGCACGTCGATGTCGCGCAGCTTGGTGATGGTGGTGAAGTACGGCTGGTTCGGAATCGGGCCGAGCACGATGCCGAAGGGCTCGGGATTGGCGATGATGTTCTTCAGCGCCTGCAGCTTCGGGATGTAATGCCGCGTTTCCGCCGGCATGCTCAGGCTCGCATAGTCGGTCGGCAGGCCGGCAGCCTGGTTCTTGGCGATGGCGCGCGCCACCGCGTTCTCGCCCCAGTTGTAGGAGGCGAGCGCGAGCTGCCAGTCGCCGTGCATCTCGTAGAGCTTCGCGAGGTAGTCGAGCGCGGCGTTGGTCGACTCGACGATGTCGCGGCGCGCGTCGTACCACCAGTTCTGCTCGAGCTCGAAGCGCTTGCCGGTACCGGGAATGAACTGCCACAGGCCCGAGGCATGCGCGCGCGAATACGCCATCGGGTTGAACGCACTTTCCACCATCGGCAGCAGCGCGAGCTCGGTCGGCATGCCGCGCTTCTCGATCTCTTCGACGATGTGATAGAGGTACAGGCGGCTGCGATCGACGATGCGCTGCATGTACTCCGGCCGCGCGGCGTAATAGCGGGTCTTCTCCCGCACCAGTGCATTGTCGAGATCCGGCACCGCGAAGCCGTCGCGGATGCGCTGCCAGACGTCGTCGACCGGCGCGGTGCGGTCGATGCGCGCCTGCGCGGCGAGCCGGTTCTTGATCTCCTGGCGCTCGCCCTCGAACACCGCAGGCGGCTGGGCGGTGCGGGGAGCCGGGGCGCTCGCGCGCGGCGTCGAGGGAGCAGTCGCGGGGGTCTCGCTCGCCGCCGCGGGCACCGCGTCCGGGGCGTCAGACGTCCCCGGCGCCTGCGGCTGCAGGGCGCAGGCGTTGAGCACAAGTGCGGCACACGCCAGCCAGAAAGCCTTCACGGGGCTACCTTATATAGATCTTTTGCCCGACCTGCAGGTACGGCCCGAGCTGGTTCCCGCTTTTCAGGGAGGCGACGGTCGTGCGGTAGCGCTTGGCGATCGAGCCCAGGGTGTCGCCGGACTTGACCACGTGCACCGCGCGCGCGGGCCCGCGCTGCGGGATCGGCGGCGCGTACATGAGCGGCAGGTCGGCGAGCGAAGCCTTGGCGCTGTCGTTGATCGGCACCACCAGCTCGGCGGGCACCTTCGACGAGGTCGGGTGGATGCCGTTTACGCGCTTGAGCTGGGCGAGGCTGATCTCGAAGCGCTTGGCGATGGCCTCGAGCTTTTCGCCGCGCTCGGGCTGGTACACCTTCCAGGAGACCAGCTCCGATTCGTCGAGGTTGTCCAGGTTGTCGTAGAACGCGACCACCTTGTCCGCGGGCAGGATGATGCGGCGGGCCGCCGACGAGCGGATCAGCGGCCGGCTGAAGCCGGGGTTGAGGGCGATGAACTCCTCGATCGGCATCTCGGCGAGGCGCGCGGCGAGCTGCACGTCGATGTCGGGGGTCTCGTTGACCACCGCGAAGTAGGGCTGGTTCGGGATCGCGTCGAGGTCGATGCCGTACGCGCCCGGGTTGGCGATGATGTTCTCCAGCGCCTGCAGCTTCGGGATGTAATGCCGGGTTTCCTTCGGCATGCGCAGGCTGGCGTAGTCGGTCTTCTTTTTCGCCGCCTTGTTCTTGGCGATCGCGCGCCGCACCGCGTTCTCGCCCCAGTTGTACGAGGCGAGGGCGAGATGCCAGTCGCCGTACATGTTATGGAGCTTGGTCAGGTAGTCGAGCGCGGCGTTGGTGGAGTCGACGACGTCGCGGCGGCCGTCGTACCAGGCGTTCTGCTCGAGCTCGAAGCGCTTGCCGGTGCCGGGAATGAACTGCCAGATGCCCGAGGCGTGCGCGCGCGAGTAGGCCATCGGGTTGAACGCGCTCTCCACCATCGGCAGCAGAGCGAGCTCGGTCGGCATACCGCGGCGCTCGACCTCTTCAACGATGTGGTACAGGTAGAGCTTGCTGCGCTCGAGGATCCGCTGCAGGTATTCCGGGCGAGCGGCGTACTGCTTGGTCTTCTGGTTGACCAGCGGCCCCTTCAGGTCGTCGATGGCGAAGCCGGCCCGGATGCGCACCCAAAGGTCGTCGGGTTGCGGTTTGACCACGGTGACCGCAGGCCTTGGCTTCTCCGCCGGCGCAGGCGCGGGCTTGGCCGCCGGCGTGGCGGAGACGGCAGGGGCCGGCGGCTTGGCTGCCGGCGCGACGGGCGCGGGCGGCGGGGGCGGAGGCACGGCGACCGGCGCGGGGGCCGGGGCGGGTTCGCTACCCGGCAGCTGGGCGCAAGCAGTCAGCGCCAGCAAGGCCGGTAGCACCAGTCCTTTCAGGATCTGTTTCAGGAGTTGTTCTTCCACTCGCGGATCGCAGCGAAGACGCGCACAGGATCGGAAACGCGCGTGCCCAGGTACTTGTTGACCGACTCGACCACCGCGGGCTCGGTACAGCGCAAAAAAGGGTTAGTGGCTTTTTCCTCACCCAGCCGGCTCGGCAGCGTGGGCTTGCCGGCTTCGCGCAGGCGCCGGTCGCGCGCTTCGCGCGCGCTCAAGGCGGCGTTGCCGGGCTCGACGCCCTTGGCGAAGCCGATGTTCGCGAGCGTGTATTCGTGCCCGCAATACACCTTGGTTTCGTCGGGCAATGCGCGCAGCTTCTCGAGCGACGCGTACATCTGCTGCGGCGTGCCTTCGAACACGCGGCCGCAGCCGCAGGCGAACAGCGTGTCGCCGCAGAAAAGCGAGCCTGCCCCATAATAGGCAATATGCGCGCGCGTATGACCCGGGATGTCCAGAACCGAAAAGCTCGCGCCGAGCTCGGCAATCGTCACCGTGTCGCCCTCGGAGACCGGGTGCGTGAGCGTCGGGATGGGCTCGTGGCGCGGCCCGTAGACGGGCACGCGGTATTTTTCCAGCAGCTGCGCGATGCCGCCGACGTGGTCGGGGTGATGATGCGTGGCGAGGATCGCGGCGAGCTGGAGTTTTTCGCGCGCGAGATAGTCGAGCACCGGCCGCGCCTCGCCGGGATCCACCACCGCGGCGTGCGTCGCATTGCGCATCGTCCAGACGTAGTTGTCCTTGAACGCGGAAACAGCAACAACGTCCAGCGGAACCACTTCGAGCATGCGTCAATCCTTCGTTTCAAACGGCGCGCTGAAGTATAACGGGGGCCGTTCATCGTTCTCTGGGTGGTTGTCCACCTCCCAGGGAGCGTACGTGCTCGATTGGGAGCTTGCACAGTTTGACAGTGCTGTTGATGACGTGTTCGGTTTCCGGGCTGTTCAGATCGGCCTACCCGAAGTCGATTTTTTGCGACAAAACCGCATTCCGTACCGCTTTTCGCTGGCGCTCGAGCCCGGTGCGTCGCTGGCGGCCGACCCGCTGCAGATTCCGCTCGCTTCGCAAAGCGTCGACCTGGTGGTACTTCCTCACGTTCTGGAAGGCCACCCGAATCCGCACGACGTGCTGCGCGAAGTCGAGCGTGTACTAATGCCGGAAGGCCAGGTGGTGATCTCCGGCTTCAACACCGCCTCGCTCTGGCGGGTGCGCCAGCTGTTCGCGCCGCGCCACAACGGTGCGCCGTGGGACGCGAAATTCATCGGCCTGCTTCGGCTGCGTGAGTGGCTGCGCGTGCTCGGCTTCGAGCTGAACGGCGGCAAGTTCGGCTGCTATGCGCCGCCGTTCCGCAACGAGATCTGGCTCAAGCGCTTCGGCTTCATGGAGAAGGCCGGCGCGCGCTGGTGGCCGGTGACCGGCGGCGTGTACGTGGTGCGCGCGGTGAAGCGCGTGCACGGCATGCGCATGATCACCCCCGCGTGGCGCCAGGAGCGCGCGCGGCGCCGCGCCCTCGCGCCAGTGTCGCAAAGGACCAACGGGAACGCCCACCAGCGCCACCATGAGTGACGGCGTCGTGGAGATCTACAGCGACGGCGCTTGCCGCGGCAATCCCGGGCCGGGCGGGTGGGGCGCTCTGCTGCGCGCCAACGGCGCCGAGAAGGAGCTCTACGGCGGCGAGGCGGCGACCACCAACAACCGCATGGAGCTGATGGCGGCGATCCGCGCCCTCGAGGCGCTGAAGCGCCCCAGCCGCGTGAAGCTCTATACCGACTCCACTTACGTGATGAAGGGGATCCAGACCTGGATCCACGACTGGAAGAAGCGCGGCTGGCGCACCGCGGACAAGAAGGCGGTGAAGAACGAGGACCTCTGGCGGCAGCTGGAGGCGGTCGCCAACAAGCACGAGGTCGAGTGGCATTGGGTAAAGGGTCACGCCGGGCACCCGGAGAACGAGAGGGCGGACCAATTGGCCAACAAGGGAATTCCCGCGGATGAAACAGATCGTCCTTGATACGGAGACGACCGGGCTCAACGCGAAGCTCGGCGACCGCATCATCGAAATCGGCTGCGTCGAGCTTGCCAGCCGGCGCGTAAGCGAGCGCACCTTCCAGGCCTACCTGAACCCCGAGCGCGAGGTCGACCTCGGCGCGACGCGGGTGCACGGCCTGACGCGCGAGGACCTGGCCGCCAAGCCGAAGTTCGCCGAAGTCGCCCCCGGCTTCCTCGACTTCATCCGCGGCGCCGAGCTCATCATCCACAACGCCGACTTCGACATCGAGTTCCTCAACACCGAGCTCGCGCGCTGCGGCCTTGGCAAGGTGCAGGACCATGCCGCGCGCATCACCGACACGCTGCTCGCCGCGAAGGAGCTGCACCCCGGAAAGCGCAACTCGCTCGACGCGCTTTGCGAGCGCTACTTCATCGACAACTCGCGGCGCGCGCTGCACGGCGCGCTCGCTGACGCGCTGCTGCTGGCCGATTGCTACCTGGCGATGACGCGCGGCCAGGAGAGCCTGATGATGGAGCTGGAGGCGCCCGCGGCAGCGGCTGCTGCGGCGGCTGGACTCATCCTCGATGTCTCCAAGCTGATCGTGCAGCAGGCCGCGCCGGAGGAGATCCTTGCCCACGAGCAATACCTCGACGCCATGGAGAAGGAGGCAAAAGGGCCCAGCCTCTGGCGTCGTATACTCGGTTCAGCATGAATGTGTTCGAGCAGCACCTCGGCAAGAACCCTGCGAACTACGCACCGCTGACCCCGCTCTCGTTCATCGAGCGCGCGGCTTACGTCTACCCGAACCAGGTCTCCGTGATCCACGGCGTGCAGCGCCATACGTGGAAGGAAACCTATGCGCGCTGCCGCCGGCTCGCCTCGGCGCTGGCGAAGCGCGGCATCGGCGTGGGCGACACCGTCGCGGTCATGCTGCCCAACATTCCGGCAATGGTCGAAGCGCATTTCGGCGTGCCGATGACGGGCGCCACGCTCAATACGCTCAACACGCGGCTCGATGCCGAGGCGATCGGCTTCATGCTCGAGCACGGCGGCGCGAAGCTGCTGATCACGGACAAGGAGTTCTCGGCCGTGATGGAGCAGGCGCTCAAGCCCGGTATCGAGGTGATCGACGTCGAAGATCCGGAATACAGCGGCGGCAAGCGTCTGGGAAAGAAGACTTACGAAGAGCTGCTCGCCGAAGGCGATCCGGAGTTCTCGTGGCGCTGGCCGCAGGACGAGTGGGAAGCGATCTCGCTCAACTACACCTCGGGCACCACCGGCAATCCGAAAGGCGTGGTGTACCACCACCGCGGCGCCTACCTGAATGCGGTGGGCAACATCCTGGTCTGGGGGATGCCGCACCACGCGGTGTACCTCTGGACGCTGCCGATGTTCCACTGCAACGGCTGGTGCTTTCCCTGGACCATGGCCGCCAATGCAGGGACGAATATCTGTTTGCGTCGCGTGGAAGCCGAAGCGATCTTCAAGCTCATCAAGCAGCACGGTGTCACCCACTACTGCGGCGCGCCGATCGTCCACCAGATGCTGATCAACGCGCCCGGGGAATTGAAGCGCGGCATCGACCACAAGGTGAGCGGCCTGGTCGCGGCAGCCGCGCCACCGGCGTCGATGATCGAAGGCATGCAGAAGATGGGCTTCAACATCACCCATGTGTACGGCCTGACGGAGACCTACGGCCCGGCCACCGTGTGCGCCAAGCATCCGGAATGGGAGCGCCTGCCGCTCGCCGACCAGGTGCGCCTGAACGGGCGGCAGGGCGTGCGTTACACGGTCGAGGAGGGGCTTACGGTGATGGACCCCGAGACCATGAAGCCAGTGCCGGCCGACGGCGAGACCATGGGCGAGATCATGTTTCGCGGCAACATCACCATGAAGGGCTACCTCAAGAACGCGAAGGCGACGCAGGAAGCCTTCGCCGGCGGCTGGTTCCATTCCGGCGACCTCGCCGTGATGCAGCCCGACGGCTACCTCAAGATCAAGGACCGCTCGAAGGACGTGATCATCTCGGGCGGCGAGAACATCTCGTCGCTCGAGGTCGAGGACGTGCTCTACCGCCATCCGGCGGTGATGGCGGCGGCGGTGGTGGCCCGTCCCGACCCGAAGTGGGGCGAGACGCCGTGCGCGTTCGTCGAGCTGAAGCCAGGCGTTTCGGTTTCAGAAACCGAGCTGATCGAGTTCTGCCGAACTCAGATGGCCAAGTTCAAGGCGCCTCGCGCGGTGGTGTTCGGCGAGCTGCCCAAGACGTCGACGGGTAAAATCCAGAAGTTCGTACTGCGCGAGAAGGCAAAGTCGACCGCCGCCATCGATACATGAGCGCCGTCCCCGAATCAGACCAGCCCGTCCTGCTGCGTGAAGACCGCGAAGGCATCTGCACGCTGACGTTCAATCGCCCGCAGCAGATGAACCTGCTGACGGGTGAAATGCTTTCGGCTCTGCAAAGGGAGTTCGAATCCCTGAAGGCCGATCAAAAAACCCGGGTTGTGATCCTCGCTGCCACCGGCAAAGGGTTTTCCGCCGGACACGACCTCAAAGAAATCCGGGCGCTCAAGGAGCTGCCGAAGATCGAAGCATTGTTCGGCCAATGCAGCCGCATGATGCAGACCATCCCGCTGCTACCGCAGCCGGTCATCGCCAAGGTGCAGGGCGTCGCGGCGGCGGCGGGGTGCCAGCTGGTCGCGCAGTGCGACCTCGCGGTCGCCGCGGAAGGCGTCAGGTTCGTCACCAGCGGCGTCACCTGGGGCTTCTTCTGCTCCACGCCCGGCGTCGCCGTCGGCCGCAACCTGCAGCGCAAGCACGCGATGGAGATGCTGCTCACCGGCGAGCCGATCAGCGCGCAGCGCGCGCTGGAATGGGGTTTGGTCAACCGGGTCGTCGCAGCGCAAGACCTGGACAAGGCTGTTCTCGAGCTTGCAAAAACCATCGCCGAGAAACCGCCGGCCACCGTGGCCGCCGGCAAGCGCGCCTTCTACCAGCAGATGGACCTCGGCCTGGAGCAGGCCTACGCGCTCGCCTCGGGCGTGATCTCGGCCAGCTTCGCGCACGAAGAAGGCCGCGCCGGGATGGACGCGTTCATCGAGAAGCGTCCGCCGCCGAAGCACTGAACGGCGTCAGGCGCCCAGGTTAATCATCACGCCGGAGAGCTTGCCGGCGCGCGGGGAAGCGAGGAACGCCACCATGTCGGCGACCTGCGCGGGCTCGATCATCTGCCCGAACGAGCCGGCGCCCATCAGCTCCTCCCAGCGATTTTCGTCGCCGAGCTTCTCCTTCGCCGCGGCCTTCATGAGCGGGATGATGCGATCGGTGCGCGTCGCCGGCGGATGCACGCCCAAGACGCGCACGCCATGCGCGGGCGAGCCCTTGCCCATGGCTTTGGTGAAGGCGCCCAGCCCGGCGTTCGCCATGCTGCCGCAGACGTACTCGAACGAGGGGTGCTCGCCCGCCATGCCGATCACGTTCACGATCACGCCATCGTTTCGCGCCTTCATGCGCGCGAACAGCTCGCGCGTCAGGTTCACATAGCCGAACACTTTCAGCTCCCACGCGTGGCGCCACTTCGCCTCGTCGATCGCCTCGATCGTGCCGCCGGGAATGTCACCCGCGTTGTTGACTAGAATGTCGACGTCCGCGCATTCCGCGGCGAGGCGGCGTAACGCCGCACCGTCGCGCAGGTCCGCCGGATGCACCGAGACGCTGCCGCCGAGCTCCGCTTTGGCCCGCTCTAGGCGCTCGCGATCGCGCGCGGCGAGGTGCAGGCGGCAGCCCTCGGCGGCGAAAGCCTTCGCCGCCGCCAGGCCGATGCCCTTGGAGCCGCCCGTGATCAGAACCGACTTGCCCTTCAACCGCAGATCCATGGTCTTCCCCGTGGGAGTTTCGATGTCACCCATATAATAGGTGCGAGGAGGAAACACTCATGAAGGCAATCCGCAATCTGGCACTCGCTTGCGCCGTCGCGCTCGCCGCAGCGCCGGCACTGGCCCAGTCCGTGAAGATCAAGCAGGGCATGCTTAACGTCCCGGCGCTTTCGCCGCTCTGGCTGCTGCCGGACGAGGCGAAGAAACAGGGCATCGAGATCGAGATGGTGATGTTCCAGCGCTTCGCCGACGCGCGCACCGCGCTCGCCTCCGGCGATATCCAGATCACCGCGTTCGGGCCGCAGGACATCTCGCTTGCGCTGGGTGCCGGCGCGAAAAGCCTGGTCGGCGTGGCGGGCGTGGGCTCGGGCAACGACTGCCTGATCGTGCGCAAGGGCGAGGACATCAGGAACTGGCAGGAGATCCAGGACAAGCGCATCGGCATCGGCGCGGGCTCGATCTCGTGGCTCAAGTTCGCCGCTTCGGTGCAGGAAAACGGCCTGCAGTACAACAAGCTGAAGATCGTCAACATCGTCGGCGGCGGCTCGAATTACCTGAAGGCGCTGCAGGGCAAGGAGATCGACATGGCGGTGGTGTGGCATCCGTTCTGCGCCCAGGCCATCGTGGAGGGCTTCGGCGCTTATCCGACCCTCGATCACAATCGCTCGAAGACCGTGGGCGGGCTGATCTCGGTGCTGGCGGTGAACCGGCCGTTCATGGAGAAGAACCGCGACACGGTGCAGAAGCTGGTCAATTCCTACGTCAGCGTTCTGGAGCTCGCGCGCAAAGACACCGGGCGCTGGGCGAAGATCTATGCCGAGAAGGCCGGCCTGCCGGAGAACGTGGCGGCGGAATCCATCCGCACCACGAAGCTGGACCCGATCATGCCGCTCGAGTCCATCAAGCGCATCTCCAAGTTCCTGTCCGACAACGGCGTCATCACGCGCGATGTCTCGGGCGAGATCGCGCAGCATTACACCTATGACTTCCTCGCCAAGGCGACCGGCAAATCGCCGGAACAGCTGGGAATAAAGCAATAAGTTGCTGAAGCGGCTGCCGGCGCCCTGGCTGCTGGTGCTGCCGGCACTGCTGGTGGCGCTGTGGCATTTCGCAGTCGAGCTGCACTGGGTGACGGAAGGGATCATCCCGTCGCCCGCGCAGGTGATGCGCTCGTGGCATACCTGGATCTTCGGCAGCTCGACGGCGATGCTTTCGCCGTATTCGGGTACGTGGGTCGACAACGTTGCCTACTCGTCACGCCGGGTGCTGCAGGGATTCGGCCTCGCTGCGCTGGTTGCGATCCCGCTCGGCTTGGTCATCGGCTGGAGCCGCTTGGCGGCCCGGCTGGTCGATCCGACGATCCAGCTCCTGCGGCCGGTGCCGATCACTGCCTGGCTGCCATTCGCCATCGCCGTATTCGGTATTTACGACGCCAGCGCGCTTTTTCTCATCGGGCTGGGCGCCTTCTACCCGATCGTGGTGAACACCACGCACGGCGTGCGCGACACCAACCTGCTGCTGCTGCGCGCGGCACGCATGCTCGGCGCGGGGAACGGGACGGTGCTCGCCAAGGTCGTTTTCCCATCCGCGCTGCCGTCGATTTTCACCGGGCTGCGCCTGGGCATCGGCATCGCCTGGACCGCAGTGATCGTGGCCGAGATGATCGCGGTGAAGTCGGGACTCGGGTACGTGCTCTGGGACGCCTACTACGTCGGCCGCATGGACATCTGCGTCGCGACCATGTTCTCGGTCGGCCTGCTCGGCTTCGTCTCCGACCGGCTGATCGTCTGGGCGGGGCGCATCCTGCTGCGCTGGCGCGCGCTGGAGGCGCACGGATGATCGAGATCCGCGGCGTCTGGAAGGAATTCGCCAAGGGCGAGCGCCGGGTGATGGCTCTGCAGGACATCGACCTCGATGTGGCGCAGCGCGAGTTCGTGGCCATCCTCGGACCGTCGGGCTGTGGCAAGTCCACGCTGCTCAACATGGTGGCCGGGTTCGACCACCCGACGCGCGGCTCGGTGAAGGTGGAAGGGGAGGAGATCGTCCACCCCTCGCCGCGGCGCTGCGTCGTGTTCCAGGAGCCTGCGCTCTTTCCCTGGCTCACGGTGATGGACAACGTGGTGTTCGGGCCGAAGACGCGCGGGCAGCCGGCCGCCGAATACCGGTCGCGCGCCGCGCAGATCATCGAGCAGGTCGGCCTGCGCGGCTTCGAGGCGAGCTACCCGGCGGAGCTTTCCGGCGGCATGCGCCAACGCGTCGGCATCGCGCGCGTGCTGATCATGGAGCCGCGCGTGCTGCTGATGGACGAGCCCTTCGGCAGCCTCGACGCGCAGACACGCTCGCTGATGCAGGAGCTGCTGCTGGAGCTGTGGCAGCGCCACCAGCAGACGGTGCTGTTCATCACGCACGACATCGAGGAAGCCCTGCTGCTCGCCGATCGCGTCTGCGTGATGACCGCGCGTCCGGGCCGCATCAAGAAAAGCATCCGGGTGCCCATGCCGCGCCCGCGCTCCATCGATCTCACGCTGTCGCCGGAATTCAACGCGCTGCGGCGCGAGGTGCTGGATCTGATCCGCGAGGAGAGCGTGCGAGCGGCAATGGAGACCGAGCGGGCCTAGCCGAGCGTCGCGGCCGCGCCGAGCACCAGCGCGTCGTCCCGGCCGATCACTTGCGTCCCGAGCGGCAGTCCGTCGCGTTTCTCCGCGGGCACGCTGATCGCCGCCAGGCCGGCGACGCTCGCGGGCACGGTGAAGTCGGCCTGCGTCCGCGGTACGGCCCCATCGAAGGGAAATGCCGTCTGCGGCGTGGTGGGAAGCACGAGCACGTCGTATCGTCCCAACATGTCGTCGAGCCGGCGCTTGGCGTCGTCGATCCGCTCGCGCGCCCGTGCGATTCGCTCGGCCGATGCCGTGCGCCCGAACTCGAGCGCAGCCCGCAGCTGCGGTGAGATCTTCCGGCTATGCAGGAATGGCGCGTGGATACGAGCAGCCTCGACCTCCACCAGCAGCAGCGCGGCGCGGCGCAGCGCCCCCCAGTCGATACCCTCAAGGTGGCCGATCGAAGCGCCGGCCCTGGGCTCGATCGGCCGGCCGGCCATGATCGAGGCGATGCGCGCCGCGTTTCCTATGCTGCGCGCGAGCACGCCGACGCGGTCGAACTCGGGCATCAGCGGCATGACGCCCGCGCTGTCGATCAAACCGGCCCCCGGCAGGTAGCCCACCACGCCGCAGTAGGAGGCGGGGATGCGCACCGATCCCAGCGTGTCGGTGCCGAGCGCGGCGTCGCACAGCCCGGCGGCGACGGCTGCGGCGGAGCCGGCGCTCGACCCGCCCGGCGTATAGCCGTGGCGCGCGGGATTGTGGCAGCGACCGAACCAGGGGTTGTCGCCGGTGGCGCCGAAGGCGGCTTCGTCCATCAGCGTCTTCCCGACCACTGCATAGCCGGCGGCCTTGAGCCGCGCCACGCAAGGCGCGTCACGCTCGGCGATCCGGCCGCGCAGCTCCTCTATACCGCCGGCGCAGGGCATTCCCGCTACGTCGATGTTGTCCTTGACCGCCAGACGCCGGCCCGCCTCGCCGCCGGCGACGAAATGCACGAAGCCGTTCGGCGTCACTTCTTCGACATGCCGAGGATGCCGCCGCTCGTCGACCTCGGGTCCCGCTTGCGCCAGGAGCCCACATCCACCGCGGCCAGGAAATTGAACACCAGGCGGTTGAACTCCTCGGGCTCCTCGAGGTTGATGGTGTGGCCCGCGCCCGGCATGACGGCGAGCGCCGAGCTCGCGATCGCACGCTTCATGAGGAGCGCTGGCTCGAGGCAGGGGTCGTCCTCGTCGCCGGTCAGGATGAGAGTCGGAATCTCGATCGCCTTCATGGCATCGGAGAGTTCCCAGAGCGACGGGCGCCGCGCCTGGACACCGCGCATGGTGAGCGCCGAGCCTAATGTCGAGTGCTCGGCGAGCTGGTCGGCAAATTCGCGCCAGCCGCGCGGATTCTTGTTCTGGAACTGCACGCGCGTGGGGCCGAGCGAATAGCGCTTCGCCACCTCCGGCATGCCTTGCTTCTCGATCTGCTCGGCGGCGGCATTCGTCTCGGCGCGGAACTGCTCGCGCTTGGCGGGCTCGGCGCCGTAGCCGCAACCCCCGACCACGAGCGACAGCGCGCGCTTCGCGTAGGAGATGCCGAAATGTAGTGTCGCGAAGCCGCCCATCGACAGGCCGCAGACATGGGCCTTGTCGATGCCCAAATGGTCGAGGATCGAACGGATGTCGTCCCGCGCCAGGGCTTGGGAGTACTTCTCCGGATCTTGCGGCACGTCCGAAGGCGGATAGCCGCGCGCGTTGGACGCGATGCACCGGTAATAGCGCGAAAAGAACCGCATTTGCGGCTCCCAGCTGCGGTAGTCACCCGCGTACTCGTGGACGAAGACCAGCGGCCTGCCGCTGCCGGCTTCCTCGTAGTAGAGCTTCACGCCGTCGTGGGTGGTTGCGTGCGGCATCAATTCCTCCGTATTGCGAAACGCGCAGCCTGCGCTCCGGCGATCGAGCCGAGGCCGACGGCGCTCAGGAGCCCGTTGCCCGAAAGATAACCCCACACGGCGGCGAACAGCTCGGGCGAATCCTCGATGCCGGCCGCGCGCTGATAGCGCGTGTCCGCCGCGGGAATGAAGCCGGACGAGAGCGCGGTGGAGCCCGAGGGGGAGGCGTCGCGCTCGAGGAGCAGCACTTCCGCGCCGGCATCGCGCGCAGCGAGCGCCGCGGTCAGGCCGCACGCGCCGGCCCCGACGATTATTACCGGAATTTTCACGGCAGGATGGTAATGCGCAGGACGTCGGCGTAGATGCCCTGCGAGACCTGTTGCGCCGGGTGCGCGATGCCGTAGATCTCGACGCTGAAATTCTTCGACCCGGTGACGAACGCCGGGCTGCCGCCGTTGACGCCGTCGCCCCAGATGATGGTGCCGCGCTGGTCCTGGAACAGGTTGTAGTGCAGCTGGTCGCCGCCGCCGAGCTCGCGCATCGCGCGATCGGCGATCGAGCCCGAAACCGCGCTCGGCCCGATGGTGACCTGCACGGTCAGCGTCTGGTTGCCCTTGCAGCTGAAGCGCAGCTGCCCGGTACTGGTCGCCGCGGTCGCCGACTCGGGGTCGTAAGTTCCGATGGCCACCGGGGTGACGCTATCGATGCTGCACTGGGCCCCGCCGCTCCCACCACCGCCGCCGCCCTTGCCTTTACCCTGCGCCCGCGCTTCGTGCGACGGGCCGCCCAGCAGCCAGCCGCAGGCGAAGCACAGCGCGAGGACTACGGTGATGGCTGCGGTTCGCATATCGCGACGATCGGGTCGAGCCGCGTCACGGCTGTGGCGGTTTGCGGCAGCCGTAGCTGGAAGCGGCAGGCGACGCCCGGCAGCGCGAATGTCGCTTGCCAGTCGCCGGGCTCGGCCTCGTCGAGGTAGAACTCGCCGCCGTAGCCGGTGGTGAAATTCAGTACGCGGGGACCCTTGGTGAGCGTGATCCCGACGTGCTCCATCGGGCTGACGCCTCGCGGCAGGCGCACGTTCAGGGTGCCTTCGTACGCCCGGATCGGGCGCAGGTCGAATTTGGCGAATACCCCGCTGCCGAGCGGCGGCACTACGGTCTGCTCCAGCGCAGTGATCGCGTAATCCATCGGGATGTCCTGCGGGTCGATCGAGATCGAGTTGTAGGCGTACGAGGTGACGGTCGGCACGACCATCATGCCGCGCTCGTCCGTGCGCCCGGCCTCCTGGTTGTTGCGGTACACGCGCACGCCCTCGATCTCGCCGACGTTGACGAGCACGAAGCTGCTCTGCACCGGGCGCGTCAGCGCCATGTAGCCGCCGGCAAATACGAACGCGCCCGCCATGGCCGCGCCGAAGCGGTCGCTGCCAGCCGGGTCGCCGGCGGCCTTGACCGACGCATCGGCGGAAAAGATCCAGTTGCGCGTATTCAACTGGCCGAACGGCTCGAGCACGGTGCCGTCGTCCGCCCTGACGAGGGCAACGCGGTAGCCATGGCCTACACCCTCCGGCGCGGACTTGGAGTATTCGGCGGTGTCGATGTCGCCCACGCCGATGATGGTCTGGCGGGTGAGGCTCGCGTTGCGACTGCCTTCCAAGCTCACGGAGATACCGGCGAATCCCTCCCAGCCCTCGCCGGTGTCCTGCTTCACCCGCGACAGGCTGGCGAACAGCTGGATCGAGGATTGGAGCGAGAGCGAGTAGCCGAGCGTGCGCGCATTGCGGAAGCTTCCGTCGTGGGCGTTCGAGCGTGTGACGTCGAACGAGAGCGTGCCCCAGTCGTCCGAGTTGTAGCCCGCGCCGACCAGCGTGTCCCGGTGTGGCAGCGCGAGCGAGTCCGGAGCGGCGGCAGACACGGTATAGGCGCGGTCCGCCCAGCGCGCCTGCGCGCGCGCTCGCCAGTGGCGGCTATCGAAGGTATAGCGCGCGAGCCAGGCCGACCCGCTCTGATCGAGCTCGGTATTGCGGCGCAGGGAATAGGCCACACCGGCTACGCCGTAGTCGCCGACGCGCATCCCGGCCACCGGACCCGCGGACCAGGCCTCGCGGTCGCCGTCGGAACGCGCGCCGATCGTCAGCCCATCGCTCACCCCATAGCGGTGAAAGATCGAGTAGGCCGGTCCGGAATAGTCGCTGCTGCGGATACCGACGTTTTCGCGCTCGACGCCGAAGTTGTAGCTGTAGTCCTGAAGTCCCGCTCGCAACAGTTGGTCGGTGAAATACACCGAGCGCGACAGCACCTGCCGGCCGCCGTAGGCGTCGCGGATCACCACCTCGGTGTTGCGCAGGCCGCCGTAGTAATCGAGGTTGTTGAACTGGAATGGGCCCGGACTGAGGCGCTGGCTTGCCACGCGCACGCCGTCGACATAGATCTCGGCGGTGGAGGGCAGGGCCACGGCGCCGATGAAACGCGCCGTCGGGTTGGAGACGAAGCCCGGCTGCATGTCGAACACCCGGCTGAAGCCCACGCCGCCGATGTTGCGCGTGGTGCCCAGCTCGCCGGAGAGCGCGGTGAGGTCGCCGATGTTGAGCCGCTGCATGCGCTCCGGCCAGTCGCGGACCAGGTTGGTGCTCTGGCGCACGTAGCGGTGGTCGGGGAGGTCGCTCGCGTAGCTGTCCTGGTATTGGAACAGCCAGCCGCGCGACCACATGGCGAGCTGGCTTTCCCAGGTGTGCGCGGACGGCTGGCTGGCGACGTCCTCGTAGCCGATGCGGTAGTTCAGGCGTGCGTTGCTCGCCTTCGGTAGCGTGACGCTGAGCGGGCGCGTGCTGGCGAGGCTGAAGGTCTGCGTATCGAAGACGTTTGGCTTGGCCGTAATGCTGATGGTGAGCTCGCTGCTGTCGACGTCTAGCAGCACGTCGCTCAGCGAGCTCAGGCGCACGTGCGGCTCGCCGCCGAGCACCTTGATTTCCCCCCGCAGTTCCCCGAGCCCGGCGCCGTTCAGGTCCGCAGCCTTGACCCAATAGTCGCCGAGCGCTTCCTGGCGCACGAAGATGTCACCCCTGGGCTGCAGGTTCACGAACAGGCGGAAAACGCCGACGTCCTGCGCGCGCGCGCTGCCGGCAAAGAGGAGGGCCGCTAGCGCTGCCGCGAGCGCTAGCCGCACATCTGCGGCGTTAGCGCGACCTGCCGTTTGACTTCAAGGTTTTCGGTGCGCAGCTGCACCGTCAGCGGGCCGTTGCACGAGGCCGGCGGCACGGTCGTGGTGAAGGTGCGCGTGGCGCCGGCCAGCAGGTACCAGTCCTTGAAGTCCGCGAACGCCGCCTTGCCCGCGCTGAGCGAGCTCATTTTCACGCGCACGTTGCCGGTATTCGCCACCTTGACGGTCAACACGCCCTTGTCGACGCTCGCCTGCTCGATCTGCACCCGCGGCGCCGGCTTCGCCGGCATCAGGAACACCGGCAGGCCGAAGTCCACCACCACCGCGACCTGCGCGCCCCTGTTCTTGCTGGGATCGAGCGGCGGCGGCGTCTCGCGGATGAAAAGCCGGTAGGTCTTTTCGACGTCGGTGACCGGCTTCTCTACGCCGATGCGGATCAGCTGCTTGCCGGACTTGGCGAGGTCGATGCTCTTCGGCAGGAACACCAGGTCCGTCGTTTCCTCGTACCGGTCACGGCCTTGCGCATCCTGCGTCCAGCGCATGGCGCTCACCTGGAGGAACTGGCCGGGTCCGGTATTCCCGGTCACCGTCACCACCGTGCTCTTGGTCGTCGGCGAGAGCTCGATGCGCAAGGGGGCGACGCCGATTTGTCCAGCGAGGGCGTTGCCGGAAAGGGTCGCGGCGAGCAGCAGCGCGGTAGCGGTGGAAGTTCTCATGGCTGGATGCTCAGGGTCACCGTGTCGGCGTAGGCGCCGCTCGTGGCATTCTGGTAGTCGGGGCCCTTCACCGTGCCCTTGATCTGGATGGTGTCGGCGGTGCCGAACCCCCTGCCACTGCCGGCGAGCGACTTGGGCGTGATGTCGTAGGGAATGAAGTCGGTCCCGGCGCTGCTCTTCATGCGGTTGCGCCCCTGGAAGTTCAGCCCGTCGCCCACGGTGAGCGTATAGGTGACGCCCTTGGTGCAGCGAAAGCTCACGTCGACAGCCTGATCCTTGTCGGTGGCGAGCGCAGGGTCGAGGTCGCCGAAGTTGATGTTCGGCGTGGATTCGAAGCGGCAGCTGCCGCGCACGTTCGCGGTGACCTGCATCGTGCGCGTATCGCCGGTTTGCGCGGAGAGATCCGGAATCGCCAATAGACCCGCGACGGCCAGAACGACGACGGCCGCTCCTGCGACCTGCAGTTTTCTCGACATGGCACCCCCCCTTTAGGGACCTAGTGGGGATGCTATGTCAGGTGGGGCGGTGTAGGTATTGGCCCTTGGTCCTACCCGTGACCTTGCCGTTCTCGCAGATCAGCTCGCCGCGCAGGAAGGTGGCCTTGACTCTGGCCGTGAGCTCGATGCCCTCGAACGGGGTGTACCCCTGGGTGGACTCGGAATCCCGCGCCCGGACAGTCCAGGTGGCGCCGGGATCGACCAGCGCGAGGTCCGCGTCCAGGCCGGGCGCGATGTCGCCCTTCGAATTGAGGCCGAAGCGCCTGGCCGGATTCGCGCTGGTCAGTGCGGCAATGCGGTTCAGGCTCAATTTTCTTTTCGATCCCTCGCTGACCAGCGCCGGCAGCAGGTATTCGGTACCGCCGAAGCCGGACTTGGCGAGCCAGATGTTGCCGAGCGCGTTCTTCGCCGCCTTGGTCTCGTGCCGGCAGCACGCGTGGTCGCTCACGACCCAGTCCACCTTGCCCTCGAGCACCTGCTGCCACAGGTACTCGACATCTTCGCGCGGCCGGATCGGCGGATTCACCTTGGCCAGCACGCCGGCTTTCGAATTCGTATCGAGCATCAGGTGGCCGATGGTGACTTCGCGCCGGAAGTCGATGTGCGGGAAGACATGAGCCATCTGCAACGCTGCCGTCAGCGCCTTTTTCGAGCTCAGGTGGAGAAGATTGATCGTCGGCAGCGCGGCCTCGTTCGCGAGATACGAGGCGATGAACACCGCCAGGCCCTCGGAATGCGGAGGCCGCGACGCATGGTAGGCGGCGAGGCCGTCGAGCTTCTTTTCGCCTTCCACGATCCTGGTATACGCGGTCATGATTTCCGCGGTCTCGCAGTGCAGCGACAGGCTGATCTGAGACGCCTTCTTGGGCAGGCGCTCGCGCGCGGCCTGCACGCCACGCATCACGAACTCGAAGTGCGCGAAGTCGTAGCGCTCGTCCGGGCCGATCATCAGGAAGTCACGCTGG
>Ga0207648_10000921_pt1 | contig 33155 bp, 28 predicted proteins | sample KBSMisM32_FD_184310 | JGI IMG/M metagenome (GOLD analysis project Ga0207648, IMG submission 184310) | Miscanthus rhizosphere microbial communities from Kellogg Biological Station, Michigan, USA - KBS Miscanthus M3-2 (SPAdes) (version 2) | ecosystem: Host-associated > Plants > Roots >... | reverse complement strand
GAAGCCCAGCGTCGCGTCGAAGCCCATCCCGAGCGCGCTGGTCGCCACCAGGGCCTTGATCTGCCCGGCCGCGAGCTGCTCCTCGAGGGCCAGCCGCTCGGTGGGGTCGGTCTGGCCGGAGTACGCCGCGACGTTGTGGCCGCGCGAGCGCAGGTAGTCGGCGATCTCCTGGGTCGCGGCGACGGTCAGGCAGTAGACGATGCCGGAGCCGGGCTGCTCGACGAGGTGGTCGGCCAGCCAGGCCAGGCGCTGGGCCTGGGTCCTCAGCCGGACCACCCCGAGCTGGAGCGACTCCCGGTCGAGGGAGCCGCGCAGCACGAGCACGTCGGTGCCCAGCCCTTCGACACGCTCGCCCCGCTCGCTGCTCAGGACAAGCTGCTCCCGGACGTCGTCGGTGACCCGGGCGTTGGCGGTCGCGGTGGTCGCCAGCACCGGGATGCCGTCGGGCAGGTCGCCGAGCAGGGTGCGGATCCGCCGGTAGTCGGGCCGGAAGTCGTGGCCCCAGTCGGAGATGCAGTGCGCCTCGTCGACCACCAGCAGGCCACAGGTCGCAGCCAGCCGGGGCAGCACCTCGTCGCGGAAGCCGGGGTTGTTGAGCCGCTCGGGGCTGACCAGCAGGACGTCGACCTCGCCTGCGTTGATCGCGGCGTTGATCGGCTGCCAGTCCTCGATGTTCGTCGAGTTGATGGTGACGGCGCGGATGCCGGCCCGCTCGGCGGCGGCGATCTGGTTGCGCATCAGCGCCAGCAGCGGGGAGACGATCACGGTCGGCCCCGAGCCCTCGGCGCGGAGCAGCAGCGTGGCCACGAAGTAGACCGCCGACTTGCCCCAGCCCGTGCGCTGGACGACCAGCGAGCGCCGACGATCGACGGCCAGCGCCTCGATCGCCGACCACTGGTCCTCGCGCAGCCGCGCGTCGTCGCGGCCGACGAGGGCACGCAGGTGTGCCTCGGCCCGCTCGCGGGTCACCTGGCGCTCCTCGGTGGTCGTGGTCACGCCTGCATGTCTAACAGGAGCAGCGGACGTTCCCGAACGCTCGTCCACAGGGCGCCTTCCGCCCACCCACCGGTCGGGTGTCGTCGCGGTGTCCGTGTGTAGTCCACCGAGCCGAAGCCCTGGGCCTCAACTCCCCACTCAACGGGCCCGGAGGCCCACCTCAACGGGGCCGGAGGCCGATCTCAACGAGTTTGGCGTTCCTCCGCCCAGGCGAGGAGGGCCGCGCGGGCCTGGTCCTGCGACATCGGGCCGTGCTCCATCCGCAGCTCGAGCAGGTGGCGGTAGGCCTCGCCGACCGCCCGGCCGGGCCCGATCCCGAGGATCTCCATGATCTGGTTCCCGTCGAGGTCGGGCCGGATCGAGGCCAGCTCCTCCTCCTCGGACAGCCGCTCGATCCGGGCCTCGAGCTCGTCGTAGGTACGCCGGAGCCGATCGGCCTTCCTCCGGTTGCGGGTGGTGCAGTCGGCTCGCGTCAGGACGTGCAGCCACGGCAGGAGCGGGCCGGCGTCGCGGACGTAGCGGCGGACCGCGGAGTCGGTCCACTCCCCCGAGCCGTAACCGTGGAAGCGCAGGTGCAGCTCGACCAGCGTCGACACCGCGTCGATCTGGTCCCGGGAGAACCGCAGCGCCTGCATCCGCCTGCGCGTGAGCTTGGCGCCGACCACGTCGTGGTGGTGGAAGGTGACCGTGCCGTCGCCGACGAACCGCCGGGTCCTGGGCTTGCCCACGTCGTGCATGAGCGCGGCGAAGCGGGCCACGAAGTCGGGTCCGCCGTCAGGGAGTCGGTCCTCGAGGTCGATCGACTGCTCGAGCACCGTGAGCGTGTGCTGGTAGACGTCCTTGTGCCGGTGGTGCTCGTCGCGCTCGAGGGCGAGCGCCGGCAGCTCCGGCAGCACGTACGCCGCAAGCCCGGTGTCGACAAGGACGCCGAGCCCGCGGCGCGGATCGGGCGAGCAGACCAGCTTGACCAGCTCGTCGCGCACCCGCTCGGCGGAGACGATCGTGATCCGTTCCGCCATGTCGGTCATCGCCGCCAGCACCTCGGGAGCAACCGTGAAGCCGAGCTGGGCGGCGAAGCGAGCTGCGCGCATCATCCGCAGCGGGTCGTCGGAGAACGAGTCCTCCGGCCGGCCCGGCGTGCGCAGGGTCTGGTGGGCGAGGTCCACGATCCCGCCGTACGGGTCCTCGAACCGCCGACCCGGCAGCGTCACCGCCATCGCGTTGACGGTGAAGTCGCGTCGCAGCAGGTCCTCGGCGAGCGCGGCGCCGTACGCCACCTCCGGCTTGCGGGAGTCGCGGTCGTAGACCTCGGAACGGTACGTCGTGATCTCGACCTGCCACTCGCCCTTGCGGCAGCCGATCGTGCCGAACGCACGTCCGACGTCCCAGATCGCGTCGGCCCAGCCCTTGAGCAGCCGTTCGGTGACCTCGGGACGGGCCGAGGTCGTGAAGTCGAGGTCCTGCTGGAGCCGACCCAGCATCGCGTCGCGCACCGGCCCGCCGACCAGCGCGATCTCCTCGCCAGCCCCCTCGAACCGGGCGCCGAGCTCGTCGATGACCGGCGCGATCCGGAGCAGCTCCTGGACGGCGCGGCTCTGGACCTCGCTCATCTGCAGGGGCTGGTCGGACACGGGGAAACAGCCTAGGCGCAGATAGAGTCGCCGGGTGCATCGGTCCCGTCGTACGTCGCTGTCGCGCGTGCGTTGGCTGGTGCCCGCGCTGCTCGCCGCGTTGGTCGCCGGAGGACTCCCGGCAGCGGCCGCCGCACCCACGGCCGGCAAGGGCCAGCCCGGTCCGCTGGCGGTGCGGCTCACGTCGATGTCACCCGCGACGATCCCGCAGTCGGGCACGCTGCGGCTGCGCGGGATCGTGACCAACACCTCCGAAGGGTCGTGGCAGGACATCAACGTGCACGCGTTCGTGTCGACCGAGCCGATCACGACCTCGGCCGGGCTGGTGAAGGCTGCCGCGCTCCCGTACGACGCCGACGTCGGTGACCGGCTCCAGACCAGCCACGCGTTCGTGGCGATCGGTGACCTCCCCCCGGGCAAGTCCACCGACTTCTCGCTGCGCATCCCGCGCTCGGAGCTGCCGATCCCCGACCAGCGCGGTGTGTACTGGGTCGGCGTGCATGCGCTCGGCACCAACAAGCTGGGCCGCGACACGGTCGCCGACGGACGCGCCCGCACGTTCGCCCCCCTGTACCGCGCGACCACCCCCAGGACAGACCTCACGATGGTGATGCCGTTCCGTGCCCAGGTCCGCCGCGACAGCACAGGGGCCCTGGTCGAGCCGAGGCGCTGGGAACGGCTGCTCGGTGAAGAGGGCCGCCTCGAGCGGATCCTCGGGGAGGTCGAGAGCGCTGGGTCGACGCCGGTGACCCTGGTCGTCGACCCGACGGTCCTCGACGCTGCCGACACCCTCGCCGGCACGCCGCAGGACCCGATCGACGGCGGCCTCCCCTCACCCAGGCCGAGCAGCACCCCCGGCGACGAGGGGGGCGAGCGGACCGGCACCCCGTCGTCCGACGCCACCGCGGACGAGAGCGGCGACGACGATGACCCGGCCGGAGCTCGGGCCCGCGCGTGGCTCGACCGGCTCACCAAGGTCGCCGCCACCAAGGCCGTGCTCGGCACCGGGTACTCCGATCCCGACGTGGCCGGACTCGCACGGCGCTCCCCGGAGCTGCTGACCTCCTCGTTCGAGCTTGCGCGCGGCACGTTCGAGGCCTACCGGGTCGACGCCCAGGCGGCCGTGGTCCCGCCGGGCGGCTATCTGCCCCGGTCGGCGCTTCGCCGGATCGACAGCGAGACACGGGTGCTGCTCACCTACCGCACCGACCATCCGGCGCGCACCGACTGGCGCAGCCCGGCCGGGCAGCAGATCCTGTTCGGTGACGCCGGCGCCCAGTCCGGTGGTCCCGGACCGTCCGCGCCGCGAACCGCGCTCGCGATCCGCCAGCGGATCGTCTCCGATGCGGCGCTGCGGGCGATGAGCGGTTCCAGGGCGCCGATGGTCGTGATCCTTCCCGCCGGATGGGACCCGGGCACGGACTGGCGGCAGGCCGACCTGTTCGGCGCCCTCGACCAGCCGTGGCTGCGGCTCGTGGGCCTTCCCGCCCCGTCGACCACGGCACCCCGGCGCATCCGCCTCACCTACCCGGCGCGACAGCGCAGGGCCGAGGTCGGTCCCAGCATGGTCCGGGCCGCGAACCGGGCCGTGGTCCAGGCCCAGGTGTACGCCGACGCACTCACCAACGCGGACGGCGCCGTCGATGGCTACACCCGGCTCGCCCTGCAGGCGACGTCGTACCACGCCCGGAACGACCGGCTCGGTGCGGTCCGGGACGCGGAGCGGCTGAGGGCGGACATCAGGCACGACCTGCGCGGGATCCGGGTCGTGGTCGGCAGGCCGTTCGTCACCATGTCCGGCAAGACCGGCAACTTCGTGGTGACCCTGGTCAACGACCTCGACCAGCGGGTGCGGGTCGGGATCCGCGCCCGCACCAACAGCCCGCAGCTCACGATCGACACCCCCAACACGGTCACGCTGCCAGCGAAGCAGCGCACGACCGTGCGGCTCAGCGCGGCCTCGTCGGGCATCGGGGTCCGCGAGGTCACCCTGGTCCCGATCACGAAGGAGGGCGACGAGGTCGGCACCCCGATCTCGTTCTCGGTGCGCAGCAGCCAGGTAGGCATCCTGATCTGGGCGATCATGGCCGCCGGCATGGCGCTGCTGGTCGTGATGATCATCCGGCGCTGGGTCAGGCGTGGACTGAGCCGCGGGGCGCCGCCCCGTGATCGAACCGTGATCGAACCGTGAGCGAAGCGGGTGACGACGTTGCGAGCTCCCGCAGCGTCCTGAGCTCGACTGCCCTGATGGCGGCGGGCACCGTCGTCAGCCGGATCAGCGGTTTCGCCCGCGGCGCGCTGCTCGCGGCGGCGCTCGGTATCCAGCTCCACGCGGACGTGTTCAACATCGCGAACACGATCCCGAACATGCTCTACATCCTGCTCGCGGGTGGTGTGTTCAACGCGGTGCTGGTGCCCCAGCTGGTGCGCGCCATGAAGTACGACGCGGACGGCGGAACGGCGTACACGAGCCGCGTGATCACCCTCGCCGGGCTGTTCCTCGCCGGGGTCACCGCGATCCTGGTGCTTGCGGCGCCGCTGCTCATGCAGCTGTTCCTGTCCAGCTCCTACTCCTCCCCCGAGCTGGCGGCGCACCGGGAGTCGGCGATCGACTTCGCCCGCTACTGCCTGCCGCAGATCTTCTTCTACGGCATGTTCGTGCTGGTCGGGCAGGTGCTCAACTCGCGAGGCAGCTTCGGCCCGATGATGTGGGCGCCCATCGCCAACAACGTGATCTCGGTCGCGGTGCTCGGCGCCTACCTCGCGGTCTACGGACGCGCGGCCGACGTCTGCCGCGGAGGCTCCCCGGCGGCCGTGACGGACTCCGTGCTCGGGCCGTTCTCCTCGGGCCAGGAGGCGCTGCTGGGGCTGGGCTCGACGCTCGGGATCGCGGTCCAGCTGCTGGTCCTGCTGCCGTTCCTGCGCAGGGCCGGCTACCGGTACCGCCCGCGGTTCGACTTCCGTGGCTCCGGGCTCGGACACACGCTCCGGCTCGGCATCTGGACCGTCCTGTTCGTGATCGTCAACCAGATCGCCTACACGGTCGTGGTGCGGATCGCGTCCAGTGGTACGGCGGCCGCCGTCGACTCGTGCGACCGGCAGGGCGCGACCGGCTACACGGTGTACTCCAGCGCGTTCCTGCTGGTGATGGTCCCGCACGCGATCGCCACGGTCTCGCTGGCGACCGCGATGCTGCCGCGACTCTCGGCGTACGCCGCCGACCACGACCTGCCGGCGCTCGGTCGCGGTGTCGGCTCGACACTGCGCACGGCCTACGCGCTGATCGTGCCGTTCGCGCTGCTGCTGCCGGTGGTGGCGCTCGACGTGGCCAACCTGATCTACGGCTACGGAGCCGCCCGCGACTCGTTCGCCCTCTTCGGCCCGACGCTGTCGCTGTTCGCGCCCGGGCTGGTCTTCTTCACCAGCCACTACCTGGTGCTGCGTGGCTTCTACGCCCTCGAGCACACGCGGCTGGTGTTCGTCATCCAGTGTGTCGTGGCCACGGTGAACATCGCGCTGGCCTACGGGCTCACCCGGGACATCTCCCCCGGCGAGACCTCGCCGCGGCTGGTGATCGCATACGCCGGGGCGTACGGCGTCGGTGCGATCGTCTCGTTCGTGGTGCTGAGCCGGCTGGTGGGCGGGCTGGAGGAGCGCACGCTGCTGCGCTTCGCGGTCCGGCTGCTGCCGGCCGCCGCGGTCGCCGCCGCGGTCGCCTGGGGGGTCTCGCAGGGGGTGCACGCTCTCCTCGAGGGTGACGCCAAGCCGGTCGCGCTGCTCGCACTCGCCGCCGCGGGCCTGGCCGACCTCGCGGTGCTCGCGGTGCTGGCGAGGCTGCTCGGGATCGCGGAGTTCAACGACGTGGTCGCACTGGTCACGCGCCGCCTCCCCGGCCGGGGAAGGGCAGGTCGGAGCGGCTGACGACCTACGATGGGCGGGCAGACGTCGTGGGGAGCTCGACGACCGTGACCGCGCCGCGAAGGAGGGCCGTGACCAGCTCGATGATCCCGGGCGCCGTGCTGGGCGGTCGTTACCGCCTCGACGACCTGCTCGACGACATCGACGGCGCACGCTTCTGGCGGGCGACCGACACGGTGCTGGCACGCAGCGTCGCGGTGCACGCCCTCGACGAGAGCGACCCGCGCGTCGACGCGATGCTCGAGGGTGCCCGGGTCTCAGCGACGGTCACCGACCCACACCTGCTGCGTGTTCTCGACGCCGACCTACGCGGCGGCATGGCGTGGGTGATCAACGAGTGGGGCACGGGCCACTCACTCGACGAGATGATCTCCGGCGGTCGGGTGCTGCCGCCCGACCGCGCCGCCTGGCTGGTGCGCGAAGTGGCCGCCGCGATCGCCGTGGCCCACCGGCAGGGCATCGCACACGGGCGGCTCGTGCCCGAGAACGTCATGGTCACCGAGTCCGGCACGGTCCGGCTGATCGGCTTCGCGATCGACGCCCGGCTGCGCGGCGACGACCTGCGCAACGGCAACTACCCGGACGTCGACGACGTCACCTCCGACCTGTTCGACCTGGTCGGGCTGCTGTACGCCGGACTCGTGGGGAAGTGGCCGGGTGCGTCCAGCTCCGCCGTACCGGATGCTCCGCGCGACGGACACGGTCCGCTGCGGCCGCGCCAGGTGCGTGCCGGCGTGCCCCGGCCGCTGGACGCGATCTGCGACCGTGTGCTCACGCGCCCCGTGCCCAACCGGACGGCGCACCAGCTGGCAGCGGTGCTGACCGAGTACATCGGTGAGCTGGCCACCGCCGACCCCGGTGTGACCACCTCCAGCGAGCCGGCGCTGGTGCCGTTGGCGCTCGACGACCCCGTCGACGGACCTGAGGACGGGCCGGACGAGGGGCAACAGGACGAGAGGCAACAGGACGAGAGGCAACAGGACGGGCAGGCGGTCGAGGCGACCACGGTCGCCGTCGCGGTGCCAGGTGCCGCCGTCGCAGGGACCGAGGAGCCCGGGCCGGACCCGGTGCCCGGCGACTTCGCCCCCGAGGACGTTCCGTGGGACCAGCCAGAGCCGGAGCCCACCGAGCTCTTCGACGCAATGCCGGGCTCGACCGAGGACGAGGCCGGGTCCGTCCCCGACCCGGAGGCGACCCAGGTCGCGGTGCCGGCGTTCGAGGAGCCGCTCACCGCCGACGACGACACCAACTGGGACACCGACTGGCACCGCCCCCGGGGCGGCGAGCCACCTCCACCACCGCCCCCGCTGGAGCCGGTCGCCGAGCGGCCGCTGTTCGCCCCTGAGGGCACCCGACGAACGCCCAAGGGTGAGCCGCCGCGGTCCGACACCGACGACTGGGCGACCGACGGCGCCGGCACCTCGACCGGCAGCACGCCCTCGTACGACGGGGCGAACGAGTCGACCGGACCGATCTGGCCCTTCGGCGAGGACCCCGACGTCGAGCCGGACGACTGGGAGGAGCGCACCCGCAGCCACTGGCTGCGCACTCCGCTGATCATCCTGCTCGCGGTCGCCGCGGCCGGTGCGGTGGCCGTGGTCTGGTTCCTGGTCGGCGGCAAGGCGACCGACCCCGGGTCCACGGCGTCCCCGGCCGACAACCCGTCGTCCTCGAACGCCGCTACAGGTCAGGTGCTCAAGCTCGCCGGGGCCAAGGACTTCGACCCGTTCGGTGACCCGCCGGAGGAGAATCCCGACCAGGCAGGCAACGCGATCGACGGCAACCGGGACACGGCCTGGACCACACTCACCTATCGCGGCCGGCCCACCCTCGGCGGCCTCAAGCCCGGCGTCGGGCTACTGGTCGACCTCGGCTCGATCCAGAACATCGGATCGATGCGGCTCGACCTGGACGGAAGCCCCAGCGACGTGAGCCTGTACGCCGCGCCGACCAACGCCGAGCAACCCACCAGCCTCGACGGACTGAAGAAGATCGCCAAGAAGGACGCCGCCGGCGAGCAGCTCCAGCTCAAGCCCCGGTCGGCAGTTCGCGCCCGCTACCTCGTGGTGTGGCTGACCTCGCTCCCGCCGGTCGACGGCGGGTTCCGGGGGGCGATCGCCGAGATCACAGTCCGCTCGTGACCACCCCACGGGACCCCGAGTGACCGAGGACCCCTCCGTGGGTCCGGGCGCTCACGAAGACGACCGTGCGCTGCTGGCCGCGCACGTCGCCGGTGACCCGGAGGCTTTCGGCACCCTGTTCGGCCGGCACCGCGACCGGCTCTGGGCGGTCGCCCTGCGCACGACCGGCAACCCGGCGGACGCCGCCGACGCCCTCCAGGACGCGATGATCTCCGCGTTCAGCCGGGCCGAGACGTTCCGTGGCGACGCGCGGGTCACGACCTGGATGCACCGGATCGTGGTCAACGCCTGCCTGGACCGGCTCCGGCGGTCCCGCGTGCGCGCGGTGCAGGCGCTACCCGACGACATGGACGAGTACGCCGCCCGTGGGGACGTGCTCGCGGCGGACGCGAACGCCGAGCCGGAGGCGGTGGCCGAGCACTCCGACCTGCGCCGACAGCTGCTGGCCGCCCTCGACCGGCTGCCCCCGGACCAGAAGGCGGCCCTGGTCCTGGTTGATATGCAGGGCTACCCGGTGGAGGAGGCGGCCCGGATCCTCGAGTGCCCGATCGGCACCGTGAAGAGCCGCTGCTCCCGGGGCCGGACCCGGCTGGCTGCCCTACTGCCGCATCTCGCACCCACCCCGACCGACAACCGGGCCAGGGCCTCCGGCGGCGGCGGAACCGATCCACCGCCAGGACCGTCCCATGACCGGCGCGGCGACCGCGCCCACCCGACCCGCCCCACCACCGAGGAGGTGAGCGACCCATGACCGAGGATCCCGAGCGTGAGCTGACGCCCGAGGAGGACGCCCGGATCCGGTCCCTTCTCGCCTCGGCCCGTGCCTCGGAGGAGGCGCCGGACTACGTGGCCGCGCGGCTGGACTCGGTGCTGGCCGACCTGGCAATCGACCGGGCAGCCGACCGGACGGCCGATCGGGGCGACGGGGACCACCCAGCCGGGTCCCGGCCCTGGTGGCGCAGGGGTCGGGTGCTCCTCGCCGCGGCGGTCGGTGTGGGTGTGGTCAGCCTGGCGGCGGTGAGCCTGCCGCAGCTGAGCGGGCAGCAGGGCAGCGGCGGGTCCGGCGACAAGACGACGAGCACGACTCAGGGCAAGTCCGGGCCCGAGGCCGACCAGCAGTCCCTCGGCACCCGGGGTCAGACCTCCCGGCTGGGCACGGACACCTTCCGGCGCGACGTACGACGGCTGCTGGCCGCCAGCGCCGACAGCCGCCAGCTGGCGCCCTCGTCCGGCGTCGAGGGCCGCACGGGCGACGAGCTCGCGAGCGGGGCCTGCCCCGCGTCGCCGGAGGCGGGCGTGGTCCGCAGCCGCGAGGTGCTGCTCGACGGGAAGCTCGCGTTGCTCGAGGTCTTCGGCGTCCGGGACGGGGCGCGAGTGGTGCGTGCGGTCTCCTGTGACGGCAAGCAGACCCTGGCCAGCGCCCGGATCCCCGCCGACTGACCCGCGGGTGCGCGTTGGGTCACGCCCCGGAATGCGCGGTGCCTAGGATCGGTTCCACCAGCGTGACTGAGAAAGGTGCCGACTCCGTGTCTGCAGACCCCCGCGACGTGATCATCATCGGCTCAGGCCCGGCCGGCTACACGGCCGCCGTCTACGCCGCCCGCGCCAACCTGGCGCCCCTGGTGTTCGAGGGCTCGGTGACCGCCGGCGGAGCGCTGATGAACACCACCGAGGTGGAGAACTTCCCGGGCTTCCGGGAGGGCATCCAGGGCCCGCAGCTGATGGACGAGATGCGGGCGCAGGCCGAGCGTTTCGGCGCCGAGCTGGTCTCCGACGACGTGGTCTCGGTCGAGCTCGAGGGCGACCTGAAGACCGTGCGCACCGAGGACGGCACGTTCACCGCACGCACCGTGATCCTGTCCATGGGGTCGGGCTACCGCAAGCTCGGTATCCCCGAGGAGGACAGGCTCTCCGGCCACGGGGTGAGCTGGTGCGCGACCTGTGACGGGTTCTTCTTCCGCGAGCAGCACATCGCGGTCGTGGGCGGCGGTGACTCCGCGATCGAGGAGGCGACGTTCCTGTCCCGCTTCGGGTCCAAGGTCACCATCGTGCACCGCCGCGACGAGCTCCGCGCCTCCAAGATCATGCAGGAGCGGGCCTTCGCCGACCCCAAGATCGAGTTCGCCTGGAACTCCGAGGTGGCCTCGCTCGAGGGCGACGACAAGCTGACCGGCGTGGTCCTGCGCGACACGGTGACCGGCGACCTCCGCACGCTCGACGCAACCGGTCTCTTCATCGCGATCGGCCACGACCCGCGCTCGGAGCTGGTCAAGGGCCAGGTCGACCTCGACGACGAGGGTTACGTGCTGGTCTCGCACCCGTCGACGCACACCAACATCGAGGGCGTCTACGCCTCCGGTGACCTGGTCGACCACCACTACCGGCAGGCGATCACGGCGGCCGGCAGCGGCTGCGCCGCGGCGCTCGACGCGGAGCGCCACCTGGCGACCCTCGACCACGCGGCCTCGATCGCGGGCACGGCGGCCCAGACCGCCGCCGAGGACGCCGCCGAGCAGAGCGCCCCACGGGTCAGCGTCTGAGGCCCGGCACCGGAACAAATGTCCGTGGGCCCCTGTTCACTGGACAGACCTCGAGTTCACCCACCTTTAGGAGATTCCATGGCTGACCTGCAGGCCGTCACCGACGACAGCTTCGAAACCGACGTCCTCAAGTCCGACAAGCCCGTGCTCGTCGACTTCTGGGCCGAGTGGTGCGGGCCGTGCCGCCAGATCGCCCCGATCCTCGACGAGCTCAACCGCGACCACGGCGAGAAGATGGGCTTCGTGAAGCTCAACGTGGACGAGAACCCGGTGACGCCCGCGTCCTACCGGGTGACCGGCATCCCGAACCTCTCCGTCTTCGCGAACGGCGAGCTGGTCAAGCAGATCGTCGGGTCCCGGCCGAAGTCCGTGATCCTCAAGGAGCTCGACGAGTACATCGCCTGACCTTCGGGTCTCTCGGGGTGATGTCTCGCGAGAAGGGCCGCGTGCCCGACCGGTCTACGGTCGGAGCGCGGCCCTTTTGCGTGTGATGTCTTGCTTGGACTGGCGTGCGACATCTGCGAGGGTGGACCTTCCGACCAGCACCCGAGCAATTCTGCGACAGGACCTTCCTGGATGAACCCCGAGGCAGCCGGCACCGTGTTCCGACGCGGCGACTCCGGGCCGGCGGTTGCCGAGATCAGGGCGCTCCTCGAGCGGATCGGGCTGCTCGGGGCCGACCCGGTGGCCGGCACGGCCTATGACGAGCACGTCGAGCTGGCGGTGCGCAACTTCCAGCAGCAGCGCGGCCTGACCGTCGACGGCGTGGTCGGCAGCTCCACCTACCGTCGGCTGGACGAGGCGCGCTGGACGCTCGGCGACCGCGTGCTCAACCACCGCCCCGGCAGCATGCTGGCCGGCGACGACGTGTTCGCCCTCCAGCAGCGGCTGCTCGACATGGGCTTCAAGGTGGGCCGCGTCGACGGCTACTTCGGCCCGGACACCGAGGCGGCGCTGCGGGACTTCCAGCGCAACCTCGGGCTACCCCCCGACGGCACCTGCGGCCCGGCCACGCTCAAGGCGCTCGGCCGGCTGCAGCCGCGCGTGAGCGGCGGCGCCCCCAACGAGATGCGCGCCCAGGAGCGGATCCGCAAGGCGGGCCCGCGGCTGGCCGGCAAGATCGTGGTGATCGACCCCAAGCCGCTGCTGCCGGAGCTGCCCGACCAGCTGAGCGACGACCCGACGGTGCACGCGCGGGCGCAGCACATCGTGCACGACGTCGCGCGCCGGATCGAGGGCCGGTTGGTGGCGATCGGCGTCCAGGCGTTCCTCGCCGGCACACCCGGTGAGTCGTACGACGAGGCGCGCCGCGCCGACTTCGCCAACCGCACCGAGGCCGACCTGACGATCTCGCTGACCGTCGACGTCGCGGCCAACCCCGGCGCCTGCGGGGTGGCGTCCTACTTCTTCGGCTCCGAGGCCCACGGCACCCGCTCCTCGACCGGTGAGAAGTTCGCCGGCCTGGTGCAGCGCGAGATCGTCGCCCGCACCGACCTGCTCGACCTGCGACCGCACGCGAAGACCTGGGACTTCCTCCGCAAGACCCGGATGCCCGCCGTCCGGCTCGACCTCGGCTACCTCACCAACGCCGGCGACGCCGCCCGGCTCGCCCATCCGGAGTTCCGCGACACCATCGCCGAGGCGGTGGTGGTCGCGATCCAGCGCTTCTACCTCGCCCCCGAGGTCGACCCGCACACCGGCGTGCTCCGCTACAGCGAGCTGCGCGCCGCCGTCCAGCAGGGGCGTCGCTGAGGCTCAGTCCAGCGTGCGGTGCGCGGGCGTGTGCGCCGTCGGCGGACGGACGGCGGGCGAGCGGTGCCGCACCGGCGACAGGAGGCGGTCGAATGCCGCCTCCAGCTCGCCCCGCCAGGTGAGCACCGAGCGCAGGTCCATCCGCATCCGCGGGTAGCGCGCGTGCGGCCGGTGGGTGCGGAAGCCGACCCCCAGCAGGTAGTCGGCGGGCAGCACACAGCTCGGCGACTCGAAGGCGTGCCCGTTGTCGTCCGTGCTCCTGCGGCCCGGGACCTCGCCGAACGACTCGACCGCCCGGATGCCGCCGCGCTTGACCAGGTCCTTGGCCATCGCCTGCACGAGCACCCGACCCAGTCCCCCGCCCCGGTACGACGGGTCGACCCGCGCCGCGACCAGCAGCACGGCGTCCGGGGACACCGGTGCGGTCGGGAGCTGGCTGGCCCCGCGCACGTAGACCGCGGGCGCGTAGAGGATGTGGCCCGCCGGCTGGTCGTCGACGTACAGGACCCGTCCGCAGGAGCCCCACTCGCGCAGCACCTCGCTGACCCAGGCGGACAGCTCGTCGCCCTCGTGGTCGCACGCCCGGATCCGGCGTACGGGGTCGAGCTGCCAGAACACGCAGGTCGAGCACCGCCCGCTCAGGTCGGCCACGTTGTCGAGCGTGAGCCGGGCGACGCGACGGGACATGCACCCACAATAGTGCGCCGGGCGGCCTACCGGAGGGTCGCCAGATGGTCCGCGATCCTGCCGATCGCCTCGGTGAGCGTGTCCACGTCGGGCAGCGTCACCAGCCGGAAGTGGTCGGGCTCGAACCAGTTGAAGCCGGTGCCGTGGGTGACCAGGATCTTCTTCGCCCGGAGCAGGCCGATCACGAAGTCCTCGTCGTCCTTGACGTGGTAGACGTCCGGGTCGAGCCGCGGGAAGCAGTAGAGCGCACCGCGAGGCTCGGTGCAGGTGACCCCGGGGATCTCGTTGAGCAGCCGCCAGGCGGTCTTGCTCTGCTCGTGGAAACGGCCACCCGGCACGATGTACTCGTTGATCGACTGGTAGCCGCCGAGCGCGGTCTGGATCGCGTGCTGGGCGGGCACGTTGGGACACATCCGCATGTTCGCGAGCAGGGTCAGGCCCTCGAGGAAGTCCGTGGCAAGGTGCTGGGGTCCGGACACCATCACCCAGCCGGCCCGGTAGCCGCACACGCGGTAGGCCTTGGACAGCCCGCTGAAGGTCAGGCACAGCACGTCGGCGGACGTGTACGCCGCCGTGTGGTGGTGGGCCGCGTCGTCGAACAGGATCTTCTCGTAGATCTCGTCGCTGAACACCACCAGCTCGTGGCGGCGGGCGATGTCGACCAGCCCCCGAACGGTCTCCTCGCTGTAGACGGCACCGGTGGGGTTGTTGGGGTTGATGATCACCAGGCCCTGGGTCTGCGGGGTGATCTTGGCCTCGATATCGGAGAGGTCAGGGTCCCAGCCGTTGTCCTCGTCACAGCGGTAGTGCACCGGCGTACCGCCGGACAGCGTGACCGCGCCGGTCCACAACGGGTAGTCCGGCGCCGGCACCAGGATCTCGTTGCCGTCGTCGAGGAACGCCTGGAGCGTCATCGTGATCAGCTCGGACACGCCGTTGCCGATGTAGACGTCGTCGACGACCGTGTCCGGCAGTCCGCGCGCCTGGTAGTACTGCGCGACGGCGGTGCGGGCGGAGTAGATGCCGCGCGAGTCGGAGTAGCCCTGTGACTCCGGCAGGTTGTGCACGATGTCGGCGACGATCGCCTCCGGCGCCTCGAACCCGAACGGCGCGGGGTTGCCGATGTTGAGCTTGAGGATCTTGTGGCCCTCGGCCTCCAGCCGGTGGGCCTCCGCCAGGATCGGGCCTCGGACGTCGTACCGGACGTGCTGGAGCTTGCGGCTCTGGACGATGGGACGCATGGACGCAGTCTCCCAGAGAGCAGGGGCCGACAGACCCGTGGCACGATGAGCGGGCCCGTTCATCCCCTTCCCCCGGAGACCAGCATGCGCGACATCGTCTACCCGCCGGTGATCGTGACCGCGAAGGTGCTGTTCAAGGCGCTCGGGCTGCGGTTCCAGCTCTCCGGGACCGAGCACATCCCACGCGAGGGCGGCGCCCTGCTGTCGATCAACCACGTGGGGTACATCGACTTCGTGCTGGCCGGGTTCGCCGCGCAGCCGGTGCACCGGCTGGTCCGGTTCATGGCCAAGCGCGAGGCGTTCGACCATCGCGTGTCCGGGCCGATCATGCGCTCGATGCACCACATCTCGGTCGACCGGGACGACGGGATCGGGTCGTTCAAGGAGGCCGTGCGCTACCTCAAGGAGGGCGAGCTGGTCGGCATCTTCCCTGAGGCCACGATCTCCCGCTCCTTCGAGATCAAGGAGATCAAGTCCGGCGCGGTGCGGATCGCGGCGGCCGCCGGGGTGCCGGTGATCCCGGTGGTGCTGTGGGGCACCCAGCGGCTGATGACCAAGGACCATCCACGGGACTTCTCGCGGGGCAAGACGATCGGGATCCACGTCGGCGAGCCGATGACGGTGACCCGCGGCAAGGGCGCCGAGCAGACCGCCGAGCTGCACGGCCGGATGAGCGACCTGCTGGCCACCGCGATCGCGGCCTACCCCGACGAGGAGCAGCCGCCGGGCGCCTGGTGGCTCCCCGCGTCGTACGGCGGGTCGGCGCCGACGCCGGAGGAAGCGGCCCGGCTCGACGCCGAGGAGAAGGCCCGCCGGGCGGCCAGGCGCACCGCGCACTCGACCGACTGAATCTACTTGTCGACAAATCCACTTGTCGAGGATCGAGGCTCAGACCGGACGGTCATAGCGGTTCCGCGGGTCGATCACCTGCACGATGCGCTCGAGGTCCGACAGGCTCGCGAACTCGATCGTGACCTTGCCCCGGCTCTTGCCGAGCGCCACCTTCACCCGGGTCTCGAGCCGGTCGCCGAGCCGTTCCGCGAGGTCCGACAGACCGGGCGCGGTCGGGCGTGAGGCGCGGGAGGGGGAGGAGCGCCGGGCGCCGTCGCCCACCGACACGATCTCCTCCAGGCCCCGCACCGAGATCCCTTCTGCGGTGACCCGGGCGGCGAGCCGCTCCTGGATCTCAGGGTCCTCGACCGCGAGCAGCGCCCGGGCATGGCCCGCCGAGAGCACGCCGGCGGCGACCCGGCGCTGCACGGGCGGCGAGAGCTTCAGCAACCGGAGCGTGTTGCTGATCTGCGGGCGGCTGCGGCGGATCCGCTGGGCGAGCTCGTCGTGGGTGCAGGAGAAGTCCTCGAGCAGCTGCTCGTAGGCGGCCGCCTCCTCCAGCGGGTTGAGCTGGGAGCGGTGCAGGTTCTCCAGCAGCGCGTCGCGGAGCAGGTCGTCGTCGTCGGTCTCGCGCACGATCGCCGGGATCGTGTCCAGTCCGGCCTGCTGGCTCGCGCGCCATCGGCGCTCGCCCATGACCAGCTCGTAGCCGCCGTCCGGCTTCGCCCGCACCACCACGGGCTGCAGCAGCCCGACCTCCTCGATGGAGTGCACGAGCTCGCTCATCGCGTCCTCGTCGAAGACCTGCCGCGGCTGCCGCGGGTTGGGCGTGATCGCGGAGACCGCCAGCTCGGCGAAGTGAGCGCCCGCCACGGGAGCCGAAGGGGCCTGGCCGTCGCCCGGGCCCGCGTCGGCCCCATCCGTCGGCTCCTCGGCATGGGTCGGGATCAGTGCGCCCAGGCCACGACCGAGGCCACGTCGCTGCGGGTGTCTCTGGCTCACTCGCTCCTCATCTCTGTGCTGGTGCGGGCCGCCGCGGCGATCTCCCGGGCGGCTTCGAGGTAGCTGAGGGCGCCCGGGGATCCCGGGTCGTAGGTCATCACGCTCTGTCCGTAGCTGGGCGCCTCGGAGACGCGCACCGAACGCGGGATGGCGGTGCGCAGGACCTTCGGACCGAAGTGGTCGCGGACCTCCTCCGCGACGCCGGCGGCCAGCTTGGTGCGAGCGTCGTACATGGTGATCAGGATGGTGGTCACCTCGAGGTGCTGGTTGAGGTGCGAGCGCACCATCTCCACGGTCTCGATCAGCTGGCCGAGGCCCTCCAGTGCGTAGTACTCCGCCTGGATCGGGATCAGCATCTCAGCGCCGGCTACCAGCGCGTTGAGCGTGAGCAGGCCGAGTGAGGGCGGGCAGTCGATGAAGACGTAGTCGAAGCGGTCCTCCCCGGTGCTGCCGATGCCGGGGTGGGCGGCGATCGCCTTGCGCAGCCGGTTCTCGCGGGCCACGACACTGACCAGCTCGATCTCGGCGCCGGCCAGGTCGATGGTGGCCGGGACCACGTAGAGGCCGGGGAGCTCGGGCGACGGGTGCACCACGTCCGCCAACGGCACGCCGTCCACGAGCACGTCGTACGTGGACGGCGCGCCACGGTGGTGCTCCACGCCGAGGGCGGTGGACGCGTTGCCCTGGGGGTCCACGTCGATCACCAGCACTCGCTGGCCGAGCTGCGCGAGGCCGGCCGCGATGTTCACGGTCGTGGTGGTCTTGCCCACCCCGCCCTTCTGGTTCGCCACGACCAGGACCCGGGTCTGCCCCGGCCGCCTGGCCGGGGAGCCCATCGCACGACCCTCCCGCGCCAGGAGCTGGTGCAGCACCGCCCGGGCGAGCGGCGTCGTGTCGTCGTCGTAGGTCACGGTGCCGTCGTGGTCCGCCGCCGTCGGCACCAGCAGCGGGTTGCGCGCTGGGGCTGTCCCACGTAGGTCCGGCAGGTCCTCAGCGGGCATGGTGGCCGATGTTTCACGTGAAACCGACGCGTCGGCGGCAGGGCTCATCTGTGGATAACTCTCGTTCCTTTGTGGATCTTCACGCTCAGGAGGCCAACCCAGGCCGGTGGAAAACTCTGCGGGACGCCGCTTGGCCCCCAGCAGCGGCCAGCCGATCCCGGCGTCCACCACCGGAGGGGTCACCGACCCGAAAGCAGCCGATCGCGGATCCCGCTGCGGCAACCAGATCACGCCCTTTCCGGTGCCCCGGGCACCACGATCTCGACCACGATGATCGGTGCCCCCTCGACACGTCCGGCCAACTCTGCCCCGTACCGCACCACACTGGCACGCCGACCCCCGAGCCGGTGGATGACCGCGCCGGACCGGGCCACCTCGTCGGCAGCCGAGGCTCCCTTCATCGCCAGCATCCGGCCGCCGGGCACGACCAGGGGCAGGCACCACCGTGCGAGCCGGTCGAGGGGAGCGACCGCGCGAGACGTGACCACGTCGAACGACCGGTGGCCGTGCAGCGCCTCCGCGCGGTCACGGACCACCTCCACGTTGGCCAGCGCGAGATGCTCCACCGCCTCGGTGAGAAACGTGGTCCGGCGCAGCAGGGGCTCCACCAGGGTGAGGTGCAGGTCCGGCCGGCCGATCGCGAGCACCAGCCCGGGTAGGCCCGCACCCGACCCGACGTCGGCCACGGTGGCGCCCCGGGGCACCCCCAGCCCCAGCAGTGCACAGTTCACCAGGTGCCGTTCCCAGAGCCGCGGCACTTCCCGCGGACCGATCAGCCCACGGACGACGCCGTCCGTGGCCAGCAGGTGCGCGAACCGCTCGGCCAGCGGGAGCGCATCCGAAAACACCCCCCGCGCCCCAGCAGGCACGGAGGGTGTTTCACGTGAAACATCGCTCACGCGGTGTCGGGCCCACCTGGGGGGAGGACCACGACATGGCGGCGCGGCTCGACACCCTCGGACTCCGAGGTCAGCCCGGCGGCGGCCACGGCGTCGTGCACGACCTTGCGCTCGAACGGGGACATTGCGGCCAGCGACTCCGGCTCCCCGGACTCCCGGACCCGGCCGACGACCTCCGCGGCAAGCGCCTCGAGCTCGGTACGGCGGGTCGCGCGGTGACCGCTCACGTCCAGCATCAGCCGGGACCGCTCGCCGGTCTCGCGGTAGACCGCGAGTCGGGTGAGCTCCTGCAGCGCCTCGAGCACCTTGCCGTCGTCGCCCACGAGCTGGGGCAGGTCGGCGCCGACGATCGACACCGTGGCCCGGTCTCCCTCGACGTCCATGTCGATGTCGCCGTCCAGGTCCACGATCTCGAGGAGCTCCTCGAGGTAGTCCGCAGCGATCTCGCCCTCCTGCTCCAGCCGGTCGGCCACAGACACCTGGCTCGTCGCCGGTGCGCCATCCTGGTCCCTTGCCTGGTCCCTTGCCTGGTCCGTTGGTTGGTCCTCGGCCCGGTTCTGCTGGTCGGTCTCGGTGGAGGCCTGGGTCTCGCTCACTGCTGGTCTCCCTTCACGGGCGGCCGCTTGCCACCCTTGGGTTGGTTCTTCCGCTGACTGCGGGACTTCTTCTGCGGCTGTTGCCGCTGGATCGGCTTGGGCGGCGGTTCCGCGACCTCGACATCGGTGCCGTAGACCACCCCCGGCGCGGATCCCGCCGCGGGCTCCTCCGCAGGCCCGCCCTTGCGCTTGCGCTTCGCGGCGTCCCGCGCCTCCTTGGCACGGAAGGCCTCGGTGTTCGGCGCCGGGTTGTTGCGGATCACGTAGAACTGCTGGCTCATCGTCCACAGGTTGGAGGTCGTCCAGTACAGGAGGACACCGATCGGGAACGCGATACCGCCAACGGCGAAGACCACGGGCAGGATGTAGAGCAGCATCTTCTGCTGGTTGGCGTAGGGCCCGGAGAGTGCGTCGGCGGGCATGTTCTTGCTCATCAGCTGGCGCTGGGTGAGGAACGTGGTGAGCGTCATCGCCACCACCAGCACGCCGGCCAGGATCTGCACGTTGACGCTGGTGGCCCCGGTGAACGTGTCGGAGATGCGGGCGCCGAAGATCTCCGCGTTGGAGAGGTGTTCGACGTCGGCCGCGGTGAGGACGCCTCGCTGCTGACCCTTTGCCGCGCGGTTGATCAGCTGGAAGAGCGCGATGAAGATCGGCATCTGGATGATCAGCGGCAGGCACGAGGCGAACGGGTTGGTGCCGGTCTCCTTGTAGAGCGCCATCGTCTCCGCGGCGAGCCGCTCCCGGTCGTGCCCGTACTTCTTCTGCAGCTCCTTCACCTTGGGCTGCACCAGCTGCATGTTGCGGCTGGACTTGATCTGCTTGACGAACAGCGGGATCAGCGCGGCCCGGATGACCAGGGTCAGGAAGATGATGGACAACGCCCAGGAAGCCCCGCTCTCGGGCCCGAAGATCGCGCCGAAGACCCGGTGCCAGCCCACCAGAACCACCGAGATCAGGTAGTAGAGCGGCGTGATGATGAAGCTGCCGATGGAGGACAGGAATTCCACTCAGGCTCCTCGGGTCGTCGTGGTCGGGGTGGTGGACGCCGGGACCGGGTCGTAGCCGCCCGCCGCCCAGGGATGGCAGCGAGCGAGACGCCGGACGGCGAGCCACGTCCCCCGGACCGCGCCGTGCACGGTGACCGCCTCCAGTGCGTAGGCCGAGCAGGAGGGGTGGTAGCGGCAGACCTGGCCGTACAGCGGGGAGATCAGTGCGCGGTAGGCCCGCAGCAGTCCGATCAACAGGTATTTCACGGCTCAGGCCTCCAGCACTCGGTGGAGACAACGATCGAGGGCCGCCCCGAGTTCGCCGTACGACGCGGAACTCGCCGCCGGTTGGGCGCGGACCACGAGCAGAGCCGACTCCGGGAGGGCGTCGATGCGCTCCCGGACCAGGTGGCGGAGTCGTCTCTTCACGCGGTTGCGGGTGACGGCGGGTCCGACTGAGCGCGCGACCACGAAGCCGATCCGGCGGTCGTGGTCACCGTCGACCCGGGCCAGGTGCACCACCAGAAGTGGCCCGCCGGCGCGACGTCCGCGCCGCACCGCCGTCGCGAACCCCGCGGCGTCAGTGAGGCGCTGGCCTCGGGGGAGCACACCGAACCGTCTGATCCGCCGGCTCAGGCGGCCAGGCGGTTGCGACCCTTGCGCCGGCGCGAGGCGAGGATGCTGCGCCCGGCACGGGTGCGCATCCGCAGTCGGAAGCCGTGCGTCTTGTGGCGACGCCGGTTGTTCGGCTGGAACGTACGCTTGCTCACGAGGTCTCCGCTCATGGTCGGGGCAGGCTCAAAGGTCGTCGGTGCGGCGGATCGGGGCGTGCCCGCCTGAGTCAAGCAGCCGATCGACGCCGGTCCGACCGCACAACGGTACGCGGAGCGCGCGGCGAGGGTCAAACGGGGCACCACGACATGCCGACGGGTGTCCGAACCACCACCGTCGACACGCCGGGGAACCTTCGACAAGCGACACGCCGACCGGTCGGGAAACCTGTGGACAACCGGTTGATCCACCGGTGTGAAGGTTGTTAGGTTTCCGGCCACGAGTCGTCGCTCGCGTGCCGCACCCCTGGGTCCTCATCCGTTGAAATCCCGCATTTCCGGACAATTCGGTCCACTGTGGCTCCCGGCACCGGCACTGGTGCACAACCTGTGGACAAACGTGTGGACATGTCGTCGCTTGGGCGACGTAATGACGAGAGGGGGCGGGTCTCGGGTGGAGCAGCCTTCCAGCGCGACGGATCTCGCACAGCTTTGGACGACCATCGTGGAGGGCACGGCACCGGCGCAGCGGGTGTGGCTGGCAACCAGCAAGCCCGTCATGCACGCGGAGAACACCTTCGTGATCGCGGTGCCGAACGAGTTCACGATGAACCAGTACGCCAGCAAGCTGCGGACCTGGGTCGAGGACACCCTCACCGAGCACCTCTGTCACCCCACGCGGCTCGTGGTCACCATCGACCCCGAGCTCGACACCGGGAGCGCGGCACCGGCCCAGGTTGAGGAGGGCACCCTGGACGGCACCCACACCGAGAGCCGCCCGACCGAACGACCGAACGAACCCGCTCCGGAGCGCACCGCGGAGTCACCGACCCGGACCGCACCCGGCCAACACTCCGGACCACCTAGCGACTTGTCGACAAAGCGACAGGTCCAGGAGTGGCAGCGGCCGGTCACCTCCGGCTTCGACTCGCCGCTCAACCCCCGCTACACCTTCGAGACGTTCGTGATCGGGGCCAGCAACCGGTTCGCCCACGCCGCTGCCGTCGCCGCCGCCGAGGCGCCCGGCAAGGCGTACAACCCGCTGCTGGTCTACGGCGACTCCGGCCTGGGCAAGACCCACCTGCTGCACGCGATCGGGCACTACGTCCGCAACCTGTACGACGGCGCCCGGATCCGCTACGTCTCCAGCGAGGAGTTCACCAACGAGTTCATCAACGCGATCCGTGACGACCGGGCCGCGCTGTTCCAGAAGAAGTACCGCGAGGTCGACGTCCTGCTGATCGACGACATCCAGTTCCTCGAGGGCAAGATCCAGACCCAGGAGGAGTTCTTCCACACCTTCAACGCGCTGCACAATGCGAACAAGCAGATCGTGATCAGCTCCGATCGGCCGCCGAAGCGGCTCGAGCAGCTCGAGGACCGGCTCCGCAACCGGTTCGAGTGGGGCCTGCTCACCGACGTGCAGCCGCCCGACCTCGAGACCCGGATCGCCATCTTGCGCAAGAAGGCCGCGGCCGACCGGCTGATCGCGCCGCCGGAGGTGCTCGAGTTCATCGCCTCGCGGATCCAGACCAACATCCGCGAGCTCGAGGGCGCCCTGATCCGGGTCACCGCGTTCGCCAGCATCAACCGCCAGGAGGTCGACCTGACCCTGGCCGAGATCGTGCTCAAGGACCTGATCCCCGAGGGCGGCGACCCCGAGGTGACGGCCGGCCTGATCATCGCCCAGACGGCGTCGTACTTCGGCTTCTCGATCGAGGAGCTCTGCGGTCCGAGCCGCACCCGCGCCCTCGTCACCGCGCGCCAGATCGCGATGTACCTCTGCCGCGAGCTGACCGACCTCTCGCTGCCCAAGATCGGCCAGCAGTTCGGCGGCCGTGACCACACGACGGTGATGAACGCCGACCGCCGGATCCGCAAGGACCTCGCCGAGCGCCGCAACGTCTTCCACCAGGTGACCGAGCTGACCACACGGGTCAAGCAGCAGGCGAAGCAGGCTTGAGCACTCCGGCACCGCACCTCACAGGCTGGGGACAGGCCGGTGGAAACGACACGAGTTCCTGTGACGCGAGTGTGGACGAACTGTGGCCGTCCCGCGTCGGCCGGCCCACCGTCCACAGGCAGCATCTGCGCGTGCACCGCCGCTCCACAGGCCCTGTGGGCGCTCCCACGCTGCCTGACCTGCGCAAAGATGGGTTCTCCACAGAGTCCACCGCACCTACTACGACTACTAATTCCGTAATTGCTCCTCGACCCGACAACACCTGCTGCTCCGGTTCCTGGGGACAACCCACCAGCGGCCGGATGTTCCGTGACAGGATCAGCCACCCCAACGAGCCTCAACGCCCGCACTCCAGGAGACACCAGTCGTGAAGTTCCGCGTCGAACGTGACGTCCTCGCCGATGCCGTCGCCTGGGCGGCCCGCGCCCTCCCGATCCGCCCCAGCGCGCCGGTGCTGGCCGGCCTGCTGATCGAGGCAGGCCCGCTCGACGACGGCGGCGAGGGCCTGCAGCTCTCGACGTTCGACTACGAGACCTCGGCCCGCGCCACCCTCAACGCCGACGTGACGGACGAGGGTCGCGCCCTTGTCTCCGGCCGGCTGCTCGCCGACATCTGCCGGAGCCTGCCCAGCAAGACCGTCGAGATGGCGATCGACGGTCCGAAGGTGGTGCTGACCTGCGGGTCGGCCCGGTTCAGCCTGCAGACGATGCCGGTCGAGGACTACCCGTCGTTGCCGACGATGCCCGAGGCGCGGGGCTCCGTGCCCAGCGGACTCTTCGCCAATGCGGTCAGCCAGGCGGTCACCGCCGCCGGGCGCGACGACATGCTGCCGGTGCTGACCGGGGTCCGGCTGGAGATGGAGGGTGAAGGCATCGCGATGCTCGCGACCGACCGGTTCCGGCTCTCCAGCCGCGAGCTCACCTGGTCTCCGGGCGCCGCGGACACCACTGCCGCCGCGCTGGTGCCGGCCAAGGTGCTGGCCGACACGGCGAAGTCACTGACCGGTGGCACCGATATCACGATCGCGCTGGCCTCCTCCGGTGCCGGCGAGGGCATCATCGGATTCGAGGGCTCCGCCGGCGGCGGCGTCCGTCGTACGACGACCCGACTGCTCGACGGCGAGTTTCCCAAGGTGCGCTCGCTGTTCCCGCAGGAGCACCAGACGACGGCCCGCGTCGACCGGGTCGCCCTGGTCGACTCGGTCAAGCGCGTGTCGCTGGTCGCCGAGCGCAACACGGCCGTGCAGCTGACCTTCAGCGACGGGGTGCTGACCCTCGATGCCGGCAGCGGCGACGAGGCGATGGCGTCGGAGTCGATCGAGGCGTCGATCACCGGTGAGGACATCACCACGGGCTTCAATCCGCAGTTCCTGCTCGACGGCCTGACCGTGATCGAGGCGCCGTTCGTGGAACTGGCCTTTACACAGGCCTCCAAGCCCGTCGTAATCTCAGGTACGGGCGCCCTCGACGGGGACGCCGACACGGACTTCCGCTACCTGCTGATGCCGCGCCGCCTGCTCTCCTGAGCCGCCCACCCACAACGCCGCACTCGAGAGGGAGACACGCATGGACATCGGACTCGTCGGGCTCGGCAAGATGGGCAAGAACATGCGGGAGCGCATGCGCAACGGCGGGCTCACCGTGGTCGGCTTCGACCGCAACCCCGACGTCAGCGACGTCGCCAGCCTCGAGGAGCTGGTCGGGAAGCTGCCCAGCCCCAAGGTGGTCTGGGTGATGGTGCCCGCGGGCGAGGCGACGCACCAGACGGTCCAGGAGCTGGGCGGGCTGCTCGGCGAGGGCGATGTGATCGTCGACGGCGGCAACTCACGCTGGACAGACGACCAGGAGCACGCCGACCAGCTGGCGGAGAAGGGCATCGGCTTCGTCGACTGTGGCGTCTCCGGCGGGGTGTGGGGCCTGCAGAACGGCTACGCGCTGATGGCCGGCGGCTCGAAGGACAACGTTGCCAAGGTCCAGCCGGCCTTCGATGCGTTGAAGCCCGAGGGCGAGTTCGGCTGGGTGCACGCCGGCGAGGCCGTGGGCGCCGGGCACTTCGCCAAGATGGTCCACAACGGCATCGAGTACGCGATCATGCAGGCCTACGCCGAGGGCTGGGAGCTGCTCCAGGCCGTCGACGAGGTCGACAACGTGACCGAGGTGTTCCGGTCCTGGCGGGAGGGCACGGTGATCCGGTCCTGGCTGCTCGACCTGCTGGTCGCCGCGCTCGACGAGGACGACGCGCTGGCCGGCATCCGCGGCTATGCCGACGACTCCGGCGAGGGCAGGTGGACGATCGAGGCGGCGATCGACAACGCGGTCCCGCTCCCGGCGATCACGGCGGCACTCTTCGCGCGCTTCGTGTCCCGCCAGGACGACAGTCCGGCGATGAAGGCGGTCGCGGCGATGCGCAACCAGTTCGGCGGGCACGCGGTGCGCACCGAGGCGCCGCCCGGCGGCGACCAGAACCCGGCGTGAGCCCGGCCGTGCCTCCCGGACCTCGGCCGTTGCGGTCGGCGCCGTGCACGTCGCCCGGCTGACGCTGCACGACTTCCGCTCCTGGTCGGACCTCGACCTCGAGCTGGGGCCGGGGGCGACCGCGTTCGTGGGGCGCAACGGCCAGGGGAAGACCAACCTGGTCGAGGCGATCGACTACCTGTCCCGGCTCGGCTCCCACCGGGTGGCCGGAGATGCGCCGCTCGTGCGCGCCGGCACCGACCAGGCCGTCGTCCGGGCCGCCGTGATCCGCGACGAACGCCGGGCCGTGCTCGAGATCGAGATCAACCCGGGCCGGTCCAACCGCGGCCGGATCAACAAGTCGCCGCTGCCGCGTGCCCGCGAGCTGCTCGGCCTGGTGCGCACGGTCGTCTTCTCTCCCGAGGACCTCGCGCTGGTCAAGGGCGACCCGTCCGAGCGCCGGCACTTCGCCGACGACCTGCTGGTCCAGCTCCAGCCGCGCTACGCCGGGGTGCGCACCGACTACGACCGGGTGCTCAAGCAGCGCAACTCGCTGCTCAAGAGCGCCCGCCGCCCCACTCGCTTCGGGTCGTCGTCGGCAGCGGACGGACCGAGTGGTCCCTTGGGCACGCTCGGGGTCTGGGACGCCAACCTGGCCCGCCTCGGAGCCGAGATCGTGGGCGCCCGGATGCGGCTGGTCGCGGATCTGAGCCCCCTGGTGGGCAAGGCGTATGAGGCCGTCGCCCGCGGGGCGACCCGCGACGACGCGACGATGGTCTACCGCTGCTCGTTCCCGGCGGCTGCCGGTGCGGACCAGCACGAGCTCGAGCAGGGACTGCTGTCCGAGCTGGAACGCCTCCGCGGGGACGAGCTCGACCGCGGGATCAGCCTGGCCGGCCCGCACCGCGACGACCTGGTGCTCTCGCTCGGTGACCTGCCGGCCAAGGGTTACGCGAGCCATGGGGAGTCGTGGTCCTTCGCGCTCGCGCTGCGGCTCGCGTCGTACGACCTGTTGCGGAGCACGGGCGACGACCCGATCCTGGTCCTCGACGACGTCTTCGCCGAGCTCGACACCGGTCGCCGCCAGCAGCTCGCGGAGCTGGTCGGAGACGCCGAGCAGGTGCTGGTCACGGCCGCCGTCGCCGACGATGTGCCCGTGGCGCTGAGGGGCACCCGCTACACGGTGGCAGACGGGACGGTGACCCGCGATGAGTGACGCCCCGGCCGACCCGGCCGCGAACCAGCCCCCGGACGAGGACGCGCGCCGGGACGAGGGCCTCGACCTGGCTCGCACCATCGCGCGGGGACTGGCCGGACGCACGAGCCGGCTGCCCGGACGGCTGCCCGGACGGCTGCCCGGACGGGGCAAGGGCGGCACCGGCGGCAGCTACCAGGCCCGCCGCAGCGAGCCCGGACGGGCCAGCGGCGCGCACCCCGACGAGCGGGACCCCCAGACCATCGACGTCACCCTCGAGCGTCTGGTCGCCGACCAGGGCTGGAGCACGGACCTGCGCGTGCACGGGGTCTTCGCCCGGTGGTCGGCGATCGTCGGCCGGGACATCGCGGAGCACTCGAAACCCGAGTCGTTCGCCGACGGCCGGCTCGTGGTGCGCGCCGACTCGACCGCCTGGGCCACCCAGCTCACGCTGCTCGCGGGCTCCCTGGTCCGCCGGCTCAACGACGAGCTCGGCGACGAGACGGTGCGGGTGATCGACGTCCAGGGACCCCGTGGCCCGAGCTGGCGCAAGGGCCGGCTGCGGGTCAGGGGCCGGGGGCCCCGCGACACGTACGGCTGAACGGCGGGCCCGTCCCGGAGCGGCCCCCTGACCGATCTGGGCGCCGTCCCGCCGTACCCGCCCCTCATCGCGGCCCCGTTCGGCGCTGCAACCGCCGGTTTCTGGCCCGTGAGGGCACCTTCCGCACCGATATCCCCCCTCGCCTGTGGACCCATGCGTGATTCAAGGCCGCTGACGGGTAAACTGAGCACAGGTCGCTCACCCGCTTCCGGTGCTTCGGCACCACCTCCTGAGCGGCCCTTCGTGTGTGCAGCACCGTGCACCGGTTCGAGAACAGCAGAGAGGGCAACCACCTGTGGCCGACGAGAGCGAGACCGTCACCCAGATCCAGGAGATTGCGGCGGAGAGGGCCTCCGGACACGCCGTGGAGAACGGTCGCTACGACGCCAGTGCGATCCAGGTGCTCGAGGGGCTCGAGGCGGTGCGCAAGCGCCCCGGCATGTACATCGGCTCCACCGGCGAGCGCGGCCTGCACCACCTGATCTGGGAGATCGTGGACAACGCGGTCGACGAGGCGCTCGCCGGGCACTGCGACCGGATCGTCGTCACCCTGACCTCCGACGGTGCTGTCCGTGTCGAGGACAACGGCCGCGGCATCCCGACCGACACGGCTCCCGGCCAGGAGCTGCCGGCGGTCACCTTGGCCCTGACCATGCTCCACGCCGGCGGCAAGTTCGGTGGCGGCGGCTACAAGGTCTCCGGCGGTCTGCACGGTGTCGGTGTCTCGGTCGTCAACGCCCTGGCCAGCCACCTCGTGGTCGAGGTGCGCAACCGTGGCCACGAGTGGCGCCAGAGCTTCACGATCGGCGTCCCGGACGGTCCGCTCGAGCAGGTGCGCCCGATGGAGCCGGGCGAGCACACCGGCACCACGGTGACCTACTGGGCCTCCGAGGCGATCTTCGAGACCACGACGTACTCCCTCGAGACGATCTCGAGCCGGTTCCGCGAGTACGCCTTCCTCAACAAGGGTCTCGAGATCGTGGTGCGTGACGAGCGCCTGCACGCGGAGGAGTCCGCGCAGGAACTCGAGGGCGACCCGATGCAGCACGAGGGCGCAGGTGAGACCGACGCCACCGAGGTCGACGTCGTGCGCGCCGAAGGCGGCGCCATGGAGCGGCGGTTCCGTTACGACCGCGGTCTCGTCGACTACGTCGAACACCTCAACCGCCGCAAGGACAAGGCCAACCCGACGGTGATCAGCTTCGAGGCGTCGACGCCCGAGGGCCTCGAGCAGCAGATGAGCCTCGAGGTCGCGATGCAGTGGAACACCTCCTACCAGGAGTCGGTCCACACCTTCGCCAACACGATCAACACCCACGAGGGCGGCACCCACGAGGAGGGGTTCCGCTCCGCTCTCACGTCGCTGGTCAACAGCTGGGGCGAGGAGTGGGGGCTGATCAAGAAGCGCGAGGACCGGGTCTCCGGCGACGACATCCGCGAGGGCCTGACCGCGATCATCTCGATCAAGCTCGGCGAGCCCCAGTTCGAGGGCCAGACCAAGACCAAGCTCGGCAACACCGAGGCCAAGGGCTTCGTGCAGCGCATCGTCAACGACCAGCTCGGGCACTGGCTCGCCGAGAACCCCGCCGAGGGCAAGGACATCATCCGCAGGGCCATGGCCGCAGCATCCGCGCGGCTGGCCGCGCGCAAGGCCCGTGACCTGGCCCGCTCCCGCAAGGGCCTCCTCGGTGGCGGTGGCCTGCCCGGCAAGCTCAGCGACTGCCAGTCGACCAACCCTGAGGAGTGTGAGGTCTTCATCGTCGAGGGCGACTCGGCGGGCGGCTCGGCACGGCAGGGCCGCGACCCGCGGGTCCAGGCGATCCTGCCGATCCGCGGCAAGATCCTCAACGTCGAGAAGGCGCGGATCGACAAGGTGCTCGCCAACACCGAGGTGCAGGCGATCATCTCCGCGCTCGGCACGGGCATCCACGAGGAGTTCGACCTCGACAAGCTGCGCTACCACAAGGTGGTGCTGATGGCCGACGCCGATGTCGACGGCCACCACATCAACACCCTGCTGCTGACCCTGCTGTTCCGGTTCATGCGGCCGCTGATCGAGCACGGGTTCGTCTACATGGCGCAGCCGCCGCTCTACCGGATCCGCTGGAACAAGCCGGCCGAGCACGAGTTCGTCTACTCCGACAGCGAGCGCGACCTGCTCACGCGCGACGGGCTCGAGTCCGGCAAGAAGCTGCCCAAGGAGAACCCGGTCCAGCGCTACAAGGGTCTCGGCGAGATGAACGCCGACGAGCTGTGGGAGACCACGATGAACCCCGAGCAGCGACTGATGCTTCAGGTCACGCTGGACGACGCTGCGCAGGCCGACGAGGTCTTCTCGGTCCTGATGGGCGAGGACGTCGAGCAGCGGCGCTCGTTCATCCAGCGCAACGCCAAGGACGTTCGCTTCCTCGACATCTGACCATGCTTCCCGGTGATCGAGCCTGTCGAGATCTCGATGCCGGTCCCGACAGGCTCGACCACCGAACAGACGAAGGGCACAGAGCATGACGGAGATGACCGACAACCTCGCCGGACCAGGCGGAGGTGGCCGGGTCGAGCCGATCGAGCTGCAGACCTCGATGCAGCGGGCCTACATCGACTACGCGATGGCGGTCATCGTCGGCCGGGCCCTGCCCGACGTCCGCGACGGCCTGAAGCCGGTGCACCGGCGGGTGCTCTACGCGATGTTCGACGGCGGCTACCGGCCCGACCGCGGCTTCTCCAAGTGCTCGCGCGTGGTCGGCGACGTGATGGGCCAGTACCACCCCCACGGCGACACGGCGATCTACGACACCCTGGTCCGGCTGGCACAGCCGTGGGTGATGCGCGCTCCGCTGATCCACGGCCAGGGCAACTTCGGCTCACCGGGCAACGACTCCGCGGCCGCGATGCGCTACACCGAGTGCCGGATGGCTCCGCTCGCGCTCGAGATGGTGCGCGACATCGACCAGGACACCGTCGACTTCCAGCCCAACTACGACGGCCGCTCGCAGGAGCCGACGATCCTGCCGTCGCGCTACCCGAACCTGCTGGTCAACGGCTCGGCCGGGATCGCCGTCGGCATGGCCACCAACATCCCGCCGCACAACCTGCGCGAGGTGGCCGACGGCGCCCGGTGGGCGCTCGAGCACCCCGACGCGACCCGCGAGGAGCTCCAGGACGCCCTGATCCAGCGGATCAAGGGCCCCGACTTCCCCAACGGCGCGCTGATCGTGGGCCGCGAGGGCATCGAGCAGGCCTACCGCACCGGCCGCGGGTCGGTCACCCAGCGTGCGGTGATCGAGGTCGACGAGGACAGCAAGGGGCGCACCTGCCTCTCGATCACCGAGCTGCCCTACATGGTCAACCCCGACAACCTGGCCCTCAAGATCGCCGAGCTCGCGGACAACGGCAAGGTCCAGGGCATCGCCGACGTGCGCGACGACTCCTCCGGCCGCACGGGCCAGCGGCTGGTGGTCGTGCTGAAGCGCGACGCGGTCGCCCGCGTGGTGCTGAACAACCTGCTCAAGCACACCGAGCTGCAGACCAACTTCTCGGCGAACATGCTGGCGCTGGTCGACTACGTGCCGCGCACGCTCACGATCGACCAGTTCATCAGCAACTGGGTGGCGCACCAGATCGAGGTCATCCAGCGGCGCACCCGGTTCCGCCTGGCGGAGGCCGAGCGCCGCGCCCATGTCCTGCGTGGTCTGGCCAAGGCGCTCGACGCGCTCGACGAGGTGATCGCGCTCATCCGCCGAAGCCCCGACGCGTCGGAGGCGCGCGAGGGCCTGATCCAGCTCCTCGACATCGACGAGATCCAGGCGACCGCGATCCTCGACATGCAGCTGCGCAGCCTGGCCGCGCTCCAGCGCCAGAAGATCATCGACGACCTCGCCGAGTTCGAGCGCCGGATCGCGGACCTCCAGGACATCCTCGCCAACGAGGCGCGGCAGCGGCAGATCGTCGGCGACGAGCTGGGCGAGATCGTGGACAAGTACGGCGACGACCGCCGTACCCAGATCATCGCGGCCGACGGCGACCTCTCGATGGAGGACCTGATCCCCGACGAGGAGCTGGTCGTCACGATCACCCGCGGTGGCTACGCCAAGCGCACCCGGGCCGACCAGTACCGCACGCAGAAGCGAGGCGGCAGGGGTGTCCGCGGAGCCACGCTCCGCGGCGACGACGTGGTCGAGCACTTCATGGCGACCTCCAACCACCACTGGCTGCTGTTCTTCACCACGGCCGGCCGGGTCTACCGCACCAAGGCCTACAACCTGCCCGAGGCGCAGCGCGACGCCAAGGGCGGTCACGTGGCCGGGCTGCTGTCTTTCCAGCCCGACGAGCAGATCGCGCAGGTGCTGGCGATCCGCGACTACGAGCAGGCGCCGTACCTGGTCCTGGCCTGCCGCTCCGGCCTGGTCAAGAAGACCCGGCTCGGCGACTACAACTCCCCGCGCCAGGCCGGTGTGATCGCGATCAACTTCCGGCAGGACGACGACGAGCTGATCGGCGCCGAGCTGGTCGACGCCGACGACGACATCCTGCTGGTCTCCCGCAAGGGCCAGGCGATCCGGTTCCGCGCCGACGACGCCCAGCTCCGGCCGATGGGCCGGGCCACGTCCGGCGTCCAGGGCATGAAGTTCCGCGGGGGCGACGACCTGCTCTCGATGTCGGTGATCCGTGCCGACCAGGTGGCAGCCGAGGAAGCGGCCGAGTCCGAGTCCCCGGCGGTCGAGCTTGTCGAGACCGTGAAGCCGCAGTACGTCTTCACGATCACCGACGGCGGCTACGCGAAGCGCAGCCGGATCACGGACTACCGGCTCCAGTCGCGTGGCGGCATCGGGATCAAGGCGATGAAGCTCGACAACGAGGAGCGCGGCAACCTGGTCGGCGCGTTCATCGTGGTCGACGGCGACGAGGTGCTCTGCGTGACCAGCAGCGGCCAGGTCGTCCGCAGCCCGATCGACGAGGCGTTCCGGCCGACCGGCCGGTCGACGATGGGCGTGAAGTTCGTGACGCCCAAGGCCGGTGACTCGGTCGCGGTGGTGGCCCGGAGCGTGGAGAAGGCCGAGGAGGTCGAGGAGGCGGTCGACGAGGCGATCCAGGCGGCCGGCGGCGACCCGGAGGCCACTGCCGTGGACGCGGAGGGTGTGGCCGATCCGGCTCCGGATGCAACAATCGGTGACGATGACGCATCCGAGTCACCCGAGGAGCCGTGATGACCGACAGCGACCCGGGCACCGCCCGTCGCGGCTTTAGCCGCGTCGCGGAACAGGGCTCCGGCGCCGCGCAGCCGGCCGTGGAGAAGGTGACGCCGGACTCGTCGCGCGATGACGGAGCGGGCCATCCGACAGGTGGCCGCCAGACCGGGCGCCAGGGCAGCGCCGCGCCGGCCAAGGCCGGCCCGCGGCGCCGGCCGCGCAAGGCCCAGCTCCGGCTGGTCCAGCTCGACGCCTGGTCGGTGATGAAGACGGCGTTCCTGCTCTCGATCGCCTTCGGCATCGTCACCATCGTGGCCGTGGCGATCGTGTGGAGCGTGCTCGGGGCCGCCGGCGTCTGGGACTCGCTGAACTCGACGGTGCAGACGGTGATGGGCAACGACTTCCGGGTGCAGGACTACATCGGCACCGGACGCGTGCTCGGCTTCACGATGCTGGTCTCCGCCGTCGACGTGGTGCTGCTGACCGCGATCGCGACGCTCGGGGCGTTCCTCTACAACCTCGCCGCCACGCTTCTCGGCGGCATCGAGGTCACCCTGGCAGAGGACAACTGACCGCTTTGGTCGGCCCGCATCCGGTGCGGTAACCTTCCTCGTCGGTCGTCTCGCGCGGCCATCCCCGGGCCTATAGCTCAGACGGTTAGAGCGCTTCCCTGATAAGGAAGAGGTCAGAGGTTCAAGTCCTCTTAGGCCCACCCGAACTGCCAGCGAGGTCCCGTGGACAGCACTCGCCACAGCATCGTCAA
>Ga0207648_10000916_pt1 | contig 33221 bp, 31 predicted proteins | sample KBSMisM32_FD_184310 | JGI IMG/M metagenome (GOLD analysis project Ga0207648, IMG submission 184310) | Miscanthus rhizosphere microbial communities from Kellogg Biological Station, Michigan, USA - KBS Miscanthus M3-2 (SPAdes) (version 2) | ecosystem: Host-associated > Plants > Roots >... | reverse complement strand
CCGCGCGATTCGCCCAGAACCCGTTCTACTGGGGGGGACGTCCGTACGTCGGCGAGGTCGACTTCCGTTTCTTCCCTGACCCGGCCTCCCTGGCTGCGGCGCTCGAGCGTGGCGAGATCGACTACGCGCGTGGGGTGGCGCCAGCCGACGTAGATGGCCTCGAAGCGTCGCCGGACGTCGACGTCGTCCAGGGCGCCGCATCCGGCTTCACCCACCTGGCCTTCAACACCTACGCGCAGCCGATCGATGGTGGTGGCGCATCGACACCGGCCGTACGCGATCCGCGTTTCCGCGCGGCGCTCGACTACGCGATCGACCGTGACGCGGTCATCGCCGCGGCCGTCGACGGCCACGCGACACCCGCGACCACGCTCGTCCCGCCGGCGAGCGCGCCATTCCATACCGAACCTGCGGATCCGCGAACGTTCGACGTCACCGAGGCAGAGAAGCGCCTGACCGCTGCTGGGTATGTCGACTCGGACGCGGACGGGACGCGCGAGGATCTCGACGGCCGTCCGATCGACCTGCGGCTCTATTACCCGACCTCGGACCCGCGGTACCTCGCGGCCGCCCTCGCGATCGCCGACCAGTGGAAGAAGGTCGGGATCGGCGTCACGCCGAAAGGCCTCGAGCCGGACACGCTCGAGGAGCAGCTATACACCCCCGAGGCCGGCGGCACGGCCGACTACGACGCCGTGCTCTGGAGCTGGGCGGGGTCACCGGATCCCGACTTCCTGCTCTCGCTCCTGACGACCAGTCAGATCGGGAAGCTCAGCGACAGTAGCTATTCGGACCCGGCGTACGACCGGCTGTTCGACGCGGAACGACGGGCGCCGACCGTCGAGCAGCGCCAGGCGCTCGTCCGGCAGATGCTGGAGATGGCTTACAAGGACGCGCCGTATCTCATCCTCTTCTACGACGATCAGCTCGATGCGCATCGGACCGATCGGTTCGGGGGATGGCTGGATGGGTCGGAAGGGGCGACGCCGCTCTTCACGAACGGCGTCGCGGGCTACCTCGGCCTCGGGGCCGCGCCGGCTCAGGAACCACGTGCGACGGCGAGCGCTGCCGCGCCGACGGCCGTGGCGACCGCTTCTCAGGCAGTCAGTGCCCCGCCGACGACCGCGCCGGCGGGACTCGCGCTCGGTGACATGACCTTCATCCTGGTCGGTTCGCTGTTCGCCGTCGTCGCGCTGATCCTGGTTCTGATCGGATCGCGGGTACGGTCCCGAAACGGGCGAGCGAGCTAGGCTTCGACCTCCTCGACATCCTCTTCGTCGAGGACCCTGAACAGTGCCCAGCCGCCGATCGCGCCGATGATCGGAGCCACGATGTAGATCCACAGGCCTGTGAGGTCGCCGCCGACCAGGGCCGATCCGATCGACCGGGCCGGATTCACCGACGCGCCCGACAGGGATGCGGCGGCGAAGTGGATCCCCACGAGCGTCAGCGGGATGGCGAGCGGCGCCAGACCCGGTGCCCGTTTGGTCGAGACGAGGATCACGAGGATGAAGCCGGCGGTGAAGACGATCTCGAGGATAAGGGCTCCGACGTCCGTGACGCCCCCACCCGGTTTGGTGATGCCGGCTGCGACCGCAGCCTGGCCCGCGACGACGTACACCACGGCTGCCGCAGCGATCGCGCCGATGACCTGCGCGAGGATGTAGCCGATCGCGTCCGTCGTGTCGGTCCGCTTGTCGAGCACGGCCGCGACCGTCACCGCCGGGTTGAAATGCCCGCCGGAGATGTGCCCGACCGCAAAGATCGCGGCGAGCAGACCGAGAGGGAAGGCGAACGGGACGACGACCAGCGTCGAGACGCCGGCGGCCGCGGCCGCGGGCACGGACGAGTACCCGATCGTCAGGAAGAGGAACGTGCCGACCAACTCGGCGAGGTATTTGCGGGTGTCCATCATGCCTCCCTGGATAGCCCCCTTCGCCCTCGCCTTCCGCCGGGCGACACGATGCTAACGGCTCGGTCCAGCCCCGGAGGTGTCACGCCCGTACCATCCGCTGGTGCCCGAACCCCTGCCGCTCGGACGCAACCACGACTTCCGCGTCCTGCTCACGTCCCAGGGCGTCTCCGCGCTCGGTGATGCCGTCAGCTTCACCGCCCTCCCCCTGCTCGTCCTGGCGCTGACGGGATCGGGTCTGTGGATGGGTGTGGTCGGGGCGCTCTCGACCCTGCCCGATCTCTTCTTCGGCATGATCGCCGGTGCGCTCGCCGATCGGAGCGACCGCAAGCGGATGATGTTCCTGGCCGATCTCGGCCGAGCGATCCTGACGGCACTCATCCCGATCTCGGTCGTGCTCGGCGGCCCGACCCTCGCCGTGATCCTCCTCGTGACCGCGCCGATGAGCATCCTCCGCTCGTTCTTCCTGGCCGGCTACACGGCGTCCGTGCCGATCCTCGTCGGACGGCCCCAACTAGCGCGTGCCAACTCGATCTTCGAGGCGGTCTACTCGTTCGGCTACATCATCGGACCCGCCATCGCCGGGCTCCTTGCGGCGACGATCGGTGCCGGCCTCACGCTCGCCATCGATGCGGCCTCGTTCGCGATCTCGAGCTTCGTGCTGGCGCTGATCCGGCGGGACCTGCGGGCACCCGCCGAGCGCTCGGAGGCCAGCCTCATCGCTGACATCCGGGAAGGGATCGTCTTCATCGTGCACCATCCCGTGCTGCGCCCGATGATCCTGTTCTGGGGTCTGGTCTCGATCACCCTCGCCCCACTGGTCGCGGCGTTGACGGTCCACGTCACGCGGGACATGGCGCAGAACGCGACGATCCTGGGGCTCGTGCTGACGGCCTACGGGATCGGGACCGTGCTGGGCGCATTGCTCACCGCCCGAACGTCTCGTCGCACGGTCGCCCCGTTCCTGCTGGGTGGCACGCTCACGACCGGCATCCTCCTCACGGTCGTCTCGCGCACGGATCAGATACCGGTCCTGCTCGGCGCGGCCCTGATCGCCGGCTCCGCACAGAGCGTCGTGCTCGTGACCTACCTGACGGCGCGCACCAATCTCAGCCCGGACCAGCTGCTCGGTCGCGTCGGCAGCACCGCGCGGACGATCTCGCTCGGCCTTCAGCCGATCGGCATGCTCGTCGGCGGGGCACTCATCGACCTCACGGATGGATCGACGACCCTCGCGGCGATGGGTCTCGTCCTCGTCGTGCTGACCCTCGGCTTCGCCCCGATCGGTGCACTCCGCCGCGCGACGACGTTGCCGAGCACGACCTCCGCGATCTAGGCGGCGAGATCGAGGGCGTCGGATGCATCAGGCGCGACCTCGACCGTGACACCGCAACCATCACAGCTGACGGTCTCGAGCGCACCGTCGACCTGCGCCTGGCCGGTGCAGAACGGGCAATCGATGCTGATCATCTCGTCGACTCCTTGGCTCCATCGCTCGATGGGCGGAGTCTCAAGCTCCGGATTGACAGCTAGCGTGTCACGCCAACGGCGCCATACCGGAAACAGCCCGGCAGATGGTCGTCGACGAGACCGACGCTCTGCATGAAGGCATAGACGATCGTCGACCCGACAAAGCGGAACCCGCGGCGCTTGAGGTCCTTCGACAGCGCATCCGAGACCGGCGTGCTTGCTGGGATGTCGTCGCCTGTCGAACCGGCCGGCAAGCGTAGCGGTGGCCCAGGCACGATCGACGTCAGATACGCGTCGAACGAGCCGAACTCGCGAGCCAGCTCAAGCGAGCCGATCGCGTTGCCGATCGTCGCATCGATCTTGGCGCGGTTCCGCACGATGCCTGCGTCGGCCATCAGGCGCGCGCGATCCTCATCGTCGAACCGGGCGACGACGGCGGGATCGAACCCGCGGAACCCGGCGCGGAATGCGTCGCGCTTGTTGAGGATCGTCGACCACGACAGGCCAGCCTGGAAGGACTCGAGCGCCAATCGCTCGAACAGCTCCGTGTCGTCGTGGACCGGCACTCCCCACTCGGTGTCGTGGTACTCGACCATCCGCGGATCCGGGCTGGCGTCCCTGGACAGCGACCACCAGCAGCGGGTGAGTCCGTCGGTCATCGCCGAAGGCTACGCTACCGACCATATGGCGCTCCACTGCTACCTCGGCCACGGCGCGTCCGGCACGTCCGCGAGCATGAAGCCGTTCGTGGACGGTCTCCGGCGCCGCGGCATCGAGGCGACCGCGATCGATCTGCCGAAACGCAAGGCCGAGGAGGCGCTGCCCGCGTTTCACAAGGTCGTTCCCGACCAGACGACGACGGTCGTCGGCGGTCATTCCTTCGGCGGTCGCGTCGCGAGCCTCGCTGCAGCCGAGCCGTCATCGCCGTACGCGGCCCTGATCCTGTTCTCGTTCCCGCTCCATCCACCCGGCTCGCCCGACCGGACCGCGGCGCGTACCGCGCATTTCCCGGAGATCCGCTGCCCCGCGTTGTTCCTCTCCGGCGAGTCGGACCCGTTCGCGAAGATCGACCTTCTCCGCGAGGCTGTGGGTCGTCTGGGTGGCCCCGTCGAGCTCCACACCTACCCGAAGCTCGGTCACGGACTGCTGCCGGTCCTGGACGACGCGCTCGATCGGGTCGCCGCGTTCCTCGCGACGATCATCGCCTGAGGGCCGCGCTCGCCTTAGCGCGTCGCCATCACCTCGATCTCGACCGAGTAGTCCGCGGCGAGGGCCGTCACGCCGACCGTCGCGCGCGTCGGCGCGTCCTGCGGGAAGAACTCGCGGTACACCTTGTTCATCGCGCCGAAATCGCCGAAGTCCCGCAGGTAGACCGTGCACTTGACGACGTCTGCGTAGGAAAGCCCGACGGCGTCCAGCAAACGACCGACGTTCTCGAGCATCGCGCGCGTCTCGGCCTCGATGCCGCCCGGGACGACGCCGTGCGAGCCCGGGGCATCGCCGACCTGGCCGGCGAGGAAGACGAAGCCGTTCGCTTCGACGACCTGCGAGAACGGATACGGCCCAGCCTCGATGCCGGGCAGATCCGGGACGTGCTTGGGCATCGAGGATCCTCCGTGCGGGTGGTGTCGGTGTCGGAGGCGAAGTCTGGAGGCTTGACGGCCGCACGTCGCCAGTGCGCGCACGACGAGCCACGGGGTAGGGTTCCCTCCATGGCCGTCATCGAGACGCGCGGACTGACGAAGCAGTACGGGCGTCAGCTCGCGCCGGCGCTGGCGGACCTCGACCTGACGGTCGAGCCCGGCGAGATCTTCGGTTTCCTCGGCCCGAACGGTGCCGGAAAATCGACGACGATCCGGCTGCTCCTCGGCTTCTTGCATCCGAGCGCCGGGGTGGCCCATGTGCTGGGCCATGACATCGATCGCGGATCCGTCGAGATCCGGCGGAGGACCGGCTACCTGCCGGGTGGCATCGCGTTCTGGGACGGACTCACCGGCGAGCGGCTGCTCGACGAGCTGGCAGCCATGTCCGGGCGGGCACCGACGCGTCGGGCGGAGCTCCTGGATCGCCTCGAGCTCGCCGATGCGCTCCATCGACCCGTTCGCGACTACTCGCGAGGGATGCGCCAGAAGCTCGGCATCATCCAGGCGCTCCAGCACGACCCCGAATTGGCCATCCTGGACGAGCCGTCCGAAGGTCTCGACCCGCTGATGCAACGCGCGTTCTACGAGATCCTCGAGGAACTGCGCGCGGCCGGTCGCACGATCTTCTTCTCGTCGCACGTGCTATCCGAGGTGGAGCGGATCTGCGATCGCGTGGCTATCGTCCGGAGTGGCCGGCTCGTGGCGCTCGAGGACGTCGCCGCGCTCCTGGCCCGTCGGAGGCGGAACGTCGAACTGCGCTTCGATGGGGACGCACCGATGCTCGACTTCGTCCCCGGTGTGAGCGATATCCACGTCAACGGCGACCGGCTGACCTGCGGGCTCGAGGGGGACGTGGCGCCGTTCCTGGCCGCGATCGCCTTCGCGAAGATCCACGACCTCACCATCGAACCCGCGAGCCTGGAAGACGCGTTCCTCGAGTTCTACGCGGACGACGTGGTCACGCCGGTCGCTCGATGAATCGCGCGTACCTCGTGCATGTCCTGCGCGCGAACTGGTTCCGCTTGCTGCTGGTCGCGATCGGGTTGGCGATCTGGGGCGCGATCCTGCCGATCGTGTACGACGCGTTCGGCCAGCAGTTCCGCAGCATCATGGACAGCGGGATCATCCCGCCGCAGTTCGCCCAGTTCGGCGGTGGCGACATCTTCTCGCTGACCGGATCCGTCGCGCTCGGGTTCATCCACCCGTTCGCGGTCGCCTTGAACATGGTGTTCGCGGTCGGTTTCGCCGGAGCCGCCATCGCCGGCGAGCGCCAGCGCGGCACGCTCGAGGTGCTGCTCGCGCGGCCGATCTCGCGCCGCGTCCTGTACCTCACCGCCGCCTTCGCGACGGCCCTGTTCGTGTGTCTCACCGTGGCCGCGCAGACCCTCGGGACGTTCGGCGGTGCTGGGGCGACGGGTCGGCTGGACGAGCTCGGGGCGGGGAACCTGCCGCTCCTGTGGTTCAACGCCGTGTTGCTCTACGGTGCGTTCGCGGCTGTCGCCCTCGCGGCCTCGATCTCGTTCGACCGCCTCACACCGGCGCTCGGCGTGGCGCTCGCGTTCGTCCTCGTGTCGTATTTCTTCGAAGCGGTGGGCTCGCTGTGGCCGGACGCCGCGTTCCTCCAGGATTACTCGTTGTTCCACTACCTCGACGCGCAACGGGCGCTCACGGGGCTGCCCGACGTTCGCGACTTCGCGATCCTCGGCGCTGTCATCATCATCGGGGTCGCCTACGCGCTCGCGATGTTCCCGCGACGGGACCTGGCCGCGCCGGCCTAGGTTCGCGCTAGAGCCGACGCTCGGCCGCCTCGACCGCGCGCTCGCACCACCAGGTGAGGTCATCCGCTGCGGAGACACCGGATGGCAGCACGAGGCCGGCTGCGGCATCGATGCCCTTGCGCCAGCCGCGCAACAGCAACCCGACGATCGCGGTGAGGTCACGCTGGGCCTCCCAGTCGCCGACCAGCCCATCGAAATCGCGCCCGTGGCCCTCGCTGCCCCAGCGGCCGCTGTCCCACGCGAGTGCCTCGCGGTAGCCCTCGACGATCTGGTCGGGAACCAGCGGAAGCGAGGCGCTGTTCGACACCAGGAACCAGCCGAGTTCCACGGCGACCGGCGCGACCAGCGTCATCTGCCAGTCGATGTACGAGACGCGCTCCTCCGGCAGCAAGGCGACGTTCGCAAGCTTGAGGTCACCGTGGAGCCCGAGTCCCGGCAGCCTGCCGAGCGCATCCACGAGCGGCGTCGGGTCGGCGTCGAGTCGCGCGACAAGGTCGCGCGCGGCGTCCGGCGCGCGTCCGTCGTACAGCGCCCAGCCCTCGAGGAAGCGGTCGCCGACCGGGTTGCCGTCGGCGGCATAGCGGGCGGCCGATGTCGGGGCGAGCAGGGTCAGCCGCTCGGCCAGCGGACACCACGGTGGCGCCTCATCGCCGTGGCGGTCGAGCGCCCCATCGAGGACGCGGGTCCACGGCACCGCATGGAGTCGAGCCATCGCCCGGACGACGCGGGCAAGCGTCGCGCGGTCGATCGCCGGGTCGTGACCCGGTCGCTCCCAGGCGATCAGCTCGTTGGAGAGATCCGGCATCAGGATGGCCACGCCGTCGCCGTCGGCGGCCGCGCCGAGGTACGGCACCATCGAGCCGGGCATCCACGCGAGGGCGCCCTGGGGCAACGCGGCGAGCCAGCCCTCGCGGAGCTGGTCGTCGCGGGTCGCTTGCGCGATCCAGTCGATCGCCAGCGATGTCCGCTTCAGGACGTATCTGCGGCCATCGCTGTCGGCGATGGACGTGAACGTCGCGCCGGACCAGCCGTCAGTGGGGAACTCGTGCTCGGGCAGCAGATCGAGACCGAACTCATGCAGGAGGTCCAGCAAGGACCGGTCCTGCCAGCTGCCGTTCATCCGGCGACCGCGGTCAACAGGGTGCTGGGACGTCGTCGCCGCCGTCCGGCCCATCGTCCAGGTACACGACATGCGAGTCCGGGCAGTTCCGCGTCAGCACGACGACCAGCGGCTCGTTTGCACTCGCGTTCTCCTCGACGTGGATCTCGCCCGCAGGGATATAGATGAAGTCGCCGGCGGACGCCGACATGGCGTGCTCGAGACCGGTCGCGCCCCAGGTGTAATTCGCGCGCCCCGACACGATGTAGATCGATGTCTCGCAATCGCCATGGTGGTGGATCCGCGTCTTGTCCCCGGGCGCGGTCGAGACGATCGACGAATAGAGCCGCTCCGATCCGACGGTCGGCCGCGAGATCGCGATCGAGCGCTCCATGCCGGCGTGCTGGCCGACGGTCGTGACACGGTCCGATGGGGAGATCCGGGTCGCCATCCGCCGATGATAGGTCGCTACCATCGGCCCCGATGGCGTCCCCGCCGCGCTTCCCGCTCTTCGACGGCCCCTCGCCACTGCAGCCGCTCCCGCGCTTCTGCGAGTCGCTGGACGGCCGCGCCGAGGTCTGGATCAAACGCGAGGATCTGCTGCCACTGGCGTTCGGTGGGAACAAGCTCCGGAACCTCGAGTTCCTCGTGGGCGAGGCGCTTGCCGAGGGGGCCGACACGCTCATCACGAGCGGTCGGCGTTGGTCGAACCACGCTCGTCTGACCGCTGCGGCCGGCGCCCGTGCCGGCCTCGCTGTCCATCTCGTCCTCTCCGGGCCGCCGCTCGATCCGCCTGGGCCGGGCGTCCGTCTTGCGCAGGCGTTCGGCGCGACCGTCCACCAGCTCGCGACGGCCGACCGGGCCGAGCGCGAGTCGACCGTCGCCGAGATCGTCGACGACGTCGCGACCCGCGGCGGGCGACCATATGTGATCGGTGTCGGCGGGACCGGGGCGGTCGGCGCCTACGGCCAGCTGCTGGCCGCGCGGGAGGTCATCGCGCAGGCCGACGAGACGGCGCTTGGGATCGACCGCATCGTCCTGGCCACAGCGACGGGTGGGACCCAGGCCGGGCTCCTGGCCGGCCTCCGGCCCGCGACGCGGGTGACCGGCATCGTCGTCGCCAGGACCGCGGACGACCTGCGCCCGGTGATCGCGCGGACCGCCAGCGAGCTCGGCGCGGTCGTCGACGCCGCTGACATCGACCTCGACCAGGGGTTCATCGGTGCTGGCTACGGACGACCGACCGAGGCGGCGCAGGAGGCCGCCGACCTGCTCGCGCGGACCGAGGCGATCCTCGTCGACCCGATCTACACCGCCAAGGCGCTCGCGGGCCTCGTCGCCGGCGTGCGCTCAGGTGCGTGGGACGGCGAGCGGATCGTGTTCTGGCATGCCGGTGGGCTGCCCGGCCTGTTCGAGCCGCTCGACCCCTAGCCGACGGCCGACCGCCAGGCGTCGCGGATCTTCATCCGGCCGCCGGTCTGGAGGACCGCTCCGGCGTAGACCCGCGCCCCGATCGTGAACAGCACCCAGATCGCCGCCACCGTGATGACGATCGAGATGACGATCTCGACCGGCGAGATCGCGTCGAATGCCGCCCGCAGCGGCACGACGAACGGGGCGGATGCCGGGATGAATGTCGCGATGCGCGCCACGATGCCGGACGGATCGTTGATGACGGCGAAGATCGCCACGAAGTAGCTGACCATCGCGATCATCGTCACGGGCGTGGACGCGTTCGACGCCTCCTCGAGCCGCGATGCCAGCGCGCCGAGGAAGCCCAGCGCCGTCGAATACAGCGCGTACCCGAGGACGAACCAGATCGTGAGCATCAGGATCGCGCCTGGTGTCGTCTCGGGCAGGGTGAAGCGGCGCGTGAGGGTGGCCGCAGCCATCGCTGCGACGACGAAGACGAGCAGCTGGACGAGACCGAGGATGCCGATGCCGAGGACCTTGCCCATCAGCAGGTCACGCGGCCGGACGGTCGAGAGGACGACCTCGACGACCCGACTCTGCTTCTCCTCGATCACACCGGTCAGCACCGTGAAGCCGAAGCTGAAGATGCCGATCAGGATCAGCACGGCGCCGATGTTCGCGAACAGGAAGCGGGCCTGATCAGCCTCGGTCTGCGGGTCGAGCGACTGGACGGTCGGGACTTGCTGGGCAGCGGTGAGCGCGGCCTGATCGACGTTCGCATCCGTCAGGACCTGCTGGACCCTGAGGGAGACGACGGCGCCCGATGCGATCTGAGTGATCGCCTGGTCGGGCTCCTTGGCGAAATGGAGCGTCCCAGCGGCGGTGAGGTCCGCGGGCACGGCGAGCACGGCATCGACATGACCTTCACTGAGGGCTGCCTGGGCCGCGCCCGCGTCGTCATAGGGGACGACGCTGATCTTCTGGTCCACCCGGCCGGCCGTCGCGGTCAGGGCCGTATCGAGATCCGGCGGGGCCGGCTGGACCACGCCGATCGTCTTGGTGTCCTTGTCGCCGAACAGGAGCGTCGGAACGACGAACGACCCGATGACCAGGAGCGTCGTGAACGCCACGGAGAAGAGGAAGCCGCGGCTTCGACCGCGCTCGAGGATCTCGCGCTTGGCGACGAGCCACACGCTCCGCCAGCGGCTCATGAGGGCACCTCCGCGGCCGGCTCGGCGCCGTCGCCGTCCGAAGAGGGCGTGACGGCCTCCATGAACAGCTCCGACAGCTTGGGCGGCTGGTAGGCGAATGTCCGGACCTCGCCCGCGGCACGCGCACGCTGCAGCAGGGCGTCGAGATCGACGCTATCGCTGACCAGCAGCTTGACCCGGTCCCGGTCGTGCTCGAGCACGGTCAACGAACCGTCGCCGTCGAGCCATGTCCCATCCGACCCGACGACCTCGACCTCGAGGTGGCGTCGCCCCGAGCGAGACTTGAGCTCCTCGATGGCGCCGGCCGCGACGACGCGACCGCGGGCGATGATCACGACGTCCTCGCAGACATCCTCGACCAGGTCGAGCTGGTGGCTCGAGAAGACGACCCCGACGCCACTCCGCGCTCGGTCCTGGAGCACCTCGGTCATCGTCGCGATCCCGAGCGGGTCGAGACCGGAGAACGGCTCGTCGAGCACGAGCAGCTCCGGCTCATGCGCGAGCGCGACCGTCAGCTGGACGCGCTGCTGGTTGCCGTGCGACAGCTCTTCGAGCTTCGACTTGGCACGATCGGCGAGACCCATGCGATCCAGCCAGCGGCGCCCGGCGTCATCCGCAGCACGCGCCGTGAGGCCATGCTGCTGGGCGAAGTACGACACCTGTTCGAGGACACGCATCCGCGGATACAGGCCGCGTTGCTCCGGCATGTAGCCGAACCGCAGCCGCGTCTCTCGATCGACCGGGCCGCCCTTCCAGCGGACCTGGCCTCGGTCGGCCTCGACGAGACCGAAGATGCAGCGCATCGTCGTGGTCTTGCCCGCTCCATTCGGCCCGAGGAAGCCGACGATCCGGCCGGGTCGGGCGGTGAAGGTCGCCCCGTCGAGCGCCACGACCGATCCGTAGCGTTTGGCGAGGTCATCGATCTCGAGCATCTGTTCCCCGTTGTGGTCACCTCAACGGTACCCGACGAACGGTGGAACGCTTCGCCATCGGCTACGCGTTACACATAAGAACGACCCCGGGCTGGAACCCGGGGTCGTGGCACTATCGCGGAGACGTCGGACTACTGGACGGTCAGTGTCCCGGTCATGTTCGGATGGACCTCGCACCAGAACCCGTACGTCCCGGCGGGAAGCGCATCCACGTTGTAGGTGACCTTGGTCTGGGTGACGATCTCACCCTTGAAGACCTGGGCGCCGGACGCGTCCTTGATCGCGATGTTGTGCGGCGCGGCGTCCTGGTTGTCGAATGTGATCGCGGTCGCGGTAGCGGCCGGGATGGTCAGCGACGTCGGCTGGTACGCGATGTCCTTGGCCACGACGGTCGTGCCGCCGGCGGCCGGGGAGGATGTGTCGCCGCTGGCCGCAGCGGTCGGGGCGGGCGTGTTGCTCGACCCTCCGGAGGAGCAGGCCACGGTCATGGCGGCGAGTCCGGCAAGGGCCAGGCCCTGGAGCACTCGTTTCATCGATGGATCTCCTTGACGCGGGGAACGAGCCGCGCCTGACGACGCGGCTCGTTCGATGGGTCGTTGTGTGGGCGCGCTAACCCTAGCGCGGAACCGTTACCGGATGGTTACGCCCCGGAGGCCGCGGTGCCGCGGGCCTTGGCGACGAAGTTGCTGAAGTTGGCGAGCTCGGCCTTGACCACGTTGACGGGATTGCCGTCGTGGCGGGCGAAGTCGATGACCAGAAGCGCGATCAGCGTGACCTCGATGCCCTTGGCGATATAGGCCAGCTGGAAGTAGGGGCCCTGGAGCGCCCAGGCGATGATCGTCGTCGCGGCATAGCCCATCAGGCCGAGGCGGATGAACCAGCGGAAGCGGACGGCCAGCGCGAGCGGCACAGCCATCGCGGCGGCGGCGGTGAAGTATCCGAGCGCGTTGAGGGTGAAGAGCAGCCCACCCAGCTTCAGGTGGATGTAGCCGGTGGCAAGAGCCAGACCGACGATCGCGGCGCGGATAACGACGTCGGAAATGCGGAGCGGCGTTCGAGCGGCGAACATCTCAGCGGGACCTCGTCTGTGTGGTGATTGCCGGATCAGTCCGGTCGGTGACGGGAGGCATCGTCGATGTCGGCACCCTGCACCAGCGCCCGGCAAGCGACGCCGAAGCGACCGGACGCTCGCCCCCGGTTCGAAGCCGCCCGACGACGACCCGCTCCTCGGCCGTATGACGTAGGCGCCATCGCCGAACGGCGATGCTCGCCGTTCGAAACCCGGGCGTATCCTCAACCCCCGATGACCACCACCCGATCCCGTCGCTCGCGCACGCCCGCTTCGCCGGACGCCGATACGGCGGTCGAGCCGGCGCCGCCTGCCGCTGTAAACGCGGCCACCGCGACTTCCCTAGCTCCTGCGGGACCCGCGGCAACGACGAACGGGACCACGACACGCAGACCTCGCCGCCGAAAGAAGGATCCCGATGGCGGCGACGGTGCGCTCCACGCCTTGTTGACCGCCGCCGTCGAAGAGACCGCGCGCCTCCTCCACGCGGATGGCGCGATGGTCTACCTCATGGACCCGGCCACCGGGAACCTGCGCTTCGCGCACGATGCCGGCATCAAGCGCGCGCGCACGCGTGACTGGATCCGCGGGCTCGAGCTCGCGCCCGGCGTAGGGATGTTCGGCCTTGCGGTCGCGAAACGGACGACCGTCATGACCTCGGACTACGTGAACGACGCGCAGTTCCGGCATTCGCCCGGCGCCGATCGCGTCGTCGAGGACCTGGGCATCACCTCGATGGTCGTCTCCCCGCTGCTGGCGGGTGACGAGGTGTTCGGAGGACTCGGCGCGTTCTCGAGGCACAGGGATGCCTTCGATCCAGCCCAGATCGCGCTCGTCCGCGCGCTTGCCGAGCATGCCGCGAGCGCGATGGCGAACGCTCGCCTCATCGAGGAGCTCGATCGCTCCCGCCAGGAGCTCGATCGGTCGCGGAGCGACCTCGCCCGCCGTGCCGACGCCGAGCAGGCGCTACGCGAGATCGCCGCGCGGATCACGGCGCTGCGCGACCCGGCCGAGATCCTGCAGGAGGTCGTCGAGCTCGCGAGTCGGCTGGTCGGCGGACAGGGTGCGATCCTCGACCTGCTCGATCCCGAGTCCGGCAACCTGCGCTGGGCCTACGACGACGGGTTGAGCCGGCATTTCACCGACGAAGAGCGCGCGATGCTCTGGATCTCTGTGGGGGAGGGCGCCACGGGCGTCGCCGTCGCCGAGGACCGGGTCGTCGTCGCCGGCGACGACTTGGCATCGTTGTTCCCGCCGGGACCGGAGAACTCGAACTTCTACGAGCGCACCGGTTTCCGCTCGATGATCGCAGCGCCGATCACCGGCGAGCGCGGCCCGCTCGGCGTGATCGAGGTGTATTCCGTTCGGCCCGACGCGTTCAGCGGTGACGACGTCGCGCTGATCCGCGCCCTGTCGAGCCAGGCCGCCATCGCCATCACCAATGCCCGGCTGATCACAGAGCTGGCCGAATCGCGCGAGGCCTTCGAGCGCACCGCCGAGGCCGAACGGACGCTGCGGGAGATCGCCGCTTCCGTGAACGCGTTGCGCGATCAGGACGAGCTCCTCCAGGCGATCGTCGATGCTGCGACGCGCCTCCTTCGATCGAGCGGCGCGATGATCGATCTGTTCGACCCGGGCGACAGCTCGTTCGGCGGCTACCGCCACACCGACACCCGGCTCACGTATGACGCCGCGTTCCTGGACGAGGTCGATGTCGAACAGGACGCCGGTGTCTCCGGGCTGACGCTCACGACCGGCAAGGTCGAATGGAGCGGGGACTACATGAACGATCCGCGCTTCCGGCACACGCCGGAACGCGACAGGTTCGTGACCGAGACCGGCATCAAGTCGGTCATCGCGGCTCCGCTGCTCCGGCGTGGCCAGGTCATCGGCTCCGTGACGGTCTACGCCGAGCGACAGGACGCCTACGACGATCAGGACGCGGCGGTCCTCGCGGGTCTGGCCGACCAGGCCGCGGTGGCGATCGCGAACGTCAACCTCATCCGTGAGCTCGAGGCATCGCGTGAGGAGACGTCCCGTCGGGCCGACGCCGAACGCACTCTCCGCGAGATCGCCGTCCGCGTGTCATCGATCCTCGATCCGACCGAGGTCCTCGACCGGATCGTGGTCGAGGCCGCCCGCCTGCTCGAGTCGGATGGCTCGCGGATCGATCTCTGGGACGACGAGACGGAGTCGCTCCTGTGGGCGTATTCGGCCGGCGACGCGATGCGCGATGTGCCCGATTGGGGACGGACGGGCGGGATCAAGCCTGGCAACGCCGTCGCGGGGCTGGCGTTCCAGGAACAGCGGGCGTACATGACCGCCGACTACCTCGCCGACTCACGGTTCGTGACGACACCCGGGATCGAGCGGTTCATCACGACCGCCGGGATCCGGGCGGTCATCGCGGTGCCGCTGACCGGCGAGGACAAGCGGCCACTGGGCGTTCTGTCGGTCGTCTCGCGGGAGCCGGGCACGTACTCCGAGAGCCACGTCGAGACCCTGTCCGCACTCGCGACCCACGCCTCGATCGCGATCGTCAACGCGAACCTGATGGAGGCGCTCGCGCGATCCCAGGCGGACGTCGAGCGGCGCGCCGACGCCGAGCGGACGCTTCGTCAGATCGCCGCGCGCGTCACGGCCCTGCACGAGCCGGACGAGGTCCTGCAGGCGATCGTCGACGAGGCGCGCCGGCTCCTGCGCGCGGACGGTGCCGTCATCGACCAATACGACGACGATCGCGACACGCTCGTATGGGCGTACGACGCGGGCCTTCCGGCATCGCAGCGCGAGGCGCTCAAGCTCAACAGCCTTCGCGTCGGTCAGGGAGTCGCCGGGAAGGCGGTCGGCGAGGGGCGTGTCATCCATGTCGAGGACTACCGGACCGCGGAATTCGACCATGACGTGCTGACCGACTCGCTCGCCGAGCTCGCCAACGTCCGCGGCCTGATCGCGGCGCCGATCATCGGCGAGGCGGGTCCGCTCGGGGCGATCGAGGTGATGAGCCACGAGCCGAGCGCCTTCGACGAGATCGATATCGCCGTGCTCGGCGGTCTCGCCGAGCAGGCCGCCATCGCGATCACCAACGCACGCCTGATCGACGAACTCGAGCGATCGAAGCGCGCGCTTGCCCGCCGAGCGGAGACCGAGCGGTCGCTGCGCGATATCACGGCGCGCATCGCCGCGCTGACCGACCCGGACGAGCTGTTCGAGCGGGTCGTGGAGGAAGCCCGTCGGCTGCTCGACACCGACGGCGCCCACCTGACGCGCATGGCACCGGACGGCGAGTACCTGATCCCCGTCGTGGTCGCCGGTGGGGCCGACGAGGCGACGCGGGCATGGCTCCTGGGGATGCGGTTCCCGCTTGGTGGCGGCATCAACGGACTCGCTGCGCAGGACGGTGTCCCCGTCTGGACGTCGGACTACATGTCCGACCAGCGCATCCCGCACGAAGCCGACGACGATTCCGCAGCGACGCGTATGGAACTCGTCGGCATGGCCGCAGCGCCACTCCGCGCACCGGGCGGCGAGGTCATCGGGACGCTGGCGGTATCGACCTCATCGCCGCGGACCTTCGCGGCCGCCGATCTCGACCTGCTGCAGGGCCTGGCCGACCAGGCCGCGATCGCCCTTACCAACTCGAACCTGCTCGTCCGGCTGACCCGCGAGGAGGCGCGCTTCCGCGGTCTTGTCCAGACGACGCCGGACGTGATCTGGCGCGCCGACACCGACGGCATCTTTACGTTCATGGCCGACGCTGCCGAGGCACTCTTCGGCTGGCCGATCGACCGGATCATCGGCCAGCATTTCTCCTTCCTGACCCATCCCGATTCGATGCCGCTCGCCCGGGACCGGTACGGCGCGGTCGGGCGTGATCCCGACCTGGTCGACCGGGTGCCCCTCACGCTCGTCCGCCGCGATGGCACGACCTTCGCGGCCGAAGTGACCAACGCCGGCGTATTCGAGGATGGCGTGTGGGTCGGTGCTCAGGGCACGGTCCGCGACGTCTCCGAGCGAGCCCGCCTCGAACGCGAGCTGCGCGAATCCGAGGAGCGCTATCGCTTCCTCGTCCAGAACGCGCCGGACGTGATCTGGTCGATCGACGGCGAGGCGAACCTGACGTTCCTCTCGGACGCGATCGAGCGCTTGACCGGCTTGCATCCGGCCGAGCTGCTCGGCCGTCACTTCGGCGCGTTGGTCCACGAGACCTCGCGCGACGTCGCCGAGAGCGACTGGACCGCGCAGATGGAGCAGGGTTCACAGGAGGTACGCGGCCGGCTGAACCTGCGGCACCGCGACGGATCCGCCGTCGCTGCCGAGTTCATCGCCATCGCCACGCTCGACGAGAACGGCAAGTTCGCCGGCGCGAACGGTTCGGTGCGTGACATGCGCGAGCGCGACCGCCTCGAGCGCGACCTCCGCGCATCAGAGGACCGCTACCGGACGCTCGCCTCGTCGTCGCCGGACATGGTCTTCGCGACCGACGCGGACGGCCGATACACCTTCCTCTCGGACCGGGCCCGGACGATGCTCGGTTGGGATCTGGACGAAAGCCTGGGCCGGCCGTTCTTCGAGAAGGTGGCGCCCGGGTGGGAAGAGGCCGCCGCGGGCAGCTATCAGGCGGTGCTCGATGAGCCGACCACCGTCCATTCGGTGCGCATGGACTTCCTTGACGGGGACGACACGCCTCGCCCGCTCGAGATCAACGTGCTTGCCAAGGTCGAGGACGGTGTCGTCGTCGGCATCAACGGCGTCGCGCGCGACATCTCGGAGCGTCTCCGCCTGGAACGCGAGCTGAGTCAGTCCGAGGAGCGCTTCCGGTTCCTCGTCCAGAAGTCTCCGGACGTCGTCTTCTCGACCGATGCCGAGGGCAAGTTCACGTTCACCTCCGAGGCGATCGAGCGGATGACCGGCTATCGCGCCGAGGAGATCCTCGGCCAGCATTTCTCGATCCTGGTCGACCCAGACAGCATGCCGGTGGCCGGCGATCGGTGGGCGGACCTCGTTGCGGATCCCGCGCGGGAACAGCAGGCGGCGCTCACCCTCGTCGGCACGGACGGCCGCCGAGTGCCGGTCGATGTCCGATCGATCGGCGTCGTCGACCTTGACGGGAACTTCGCCGGGATCCAGGGCGCGACCCGCGATGTCAGCGACCAGATCCGGCTCGAGAACGAGCTCCGCCGCCACGCCGGTGAGCTCGCCGCGGGCGAGGAGCGCGCACACCTCGCGCGCGAGCTGCACGACTCGGTGACCCAGGCGCTCTTCTCGATGACACTCGTCTCCCGGTCGGTCGAGATGCTGCTCGAGAAGGATCCGGCCGGCGCCCGCGACCAGCTCGCCCAGTTGCGCGAGTTGCAGCGCGAGGCACTTGCCGAGATGCGCGCGCTGATCTTCGAGCTACGACCCGGCAACCTCGAGCAGGACGGGCTCGTGCGCGCGCTCAAGACGCACGCCAGCGCGCTCCAGGGCCGACTCGGCCTGCCGATCCTCGTCGAGACCGACCTCACGGACCGGCTGCCCCTCGCGGCGGAGGAGGTGCTGTACCGGATCGCCCAGGAGGCGCTTCACAACGTCGTGAAGCACGCGGCCGCGCGTCGGGTCCGGGTCGACGTCCGGCGCGACGGGTCCATCGTCCGGCTGCGGGTCGAGGACGACGGCAAGGGCTTCGATCCAGAGCGCGTGCCGGACGGCCACCTCGGCCTCGCCGGGATGCGCGCCCGAGCCGAACGCGTCGGCGCCGAGTTCTCGTGCACCAGCACCGTCGGGCAGGGAACCACGGTCGAGGTCCAGATGGGCCCGGATGCATTGGCTGCGCTCGAGGTGGCCGCCGGCATGCGCACCGGCGCCGGACCAGAGGCGCCATCGATCCGCGACGGATGACGTAGACCGACTGCGTCATCCGACGCAGTCGGGTTCCCGGCGAGTGTCCCTTTTCGCTGCCGAACGCTCGCCCCACTATGGGGACATGTCTCAGTCCGGCCCCCGCGTTGACGGCCCGCTCCGAGTCCTGGTCGTCGATGCGGATGATCGGATCCGGGAAAGCCTCACCGGTCTTCTCTCGATCAGCGGCCAGTGCATGGTCGTCGCGAGCGCCGGCCAGGTCGGTGAAGCGCTCGAGCTCGCGATCGCCCACCGCCCCGATGTCGTCATCGTCGACCCGCGCCTGCCCGAGGTCGATGGCGGGATCGCCTTCATCTCCCGTCTTCGTGCCCAGCTTCCGGGCGTTCGGATCCTGGCGATGAGCTGGTCCGACTCGCTCGAGTCCGCAGCCCTCGCGAGTGGCGCCGATGGGTTCGTGCGCAAGACCTTCCGACCCACGGAGTTGACGGCCGCGATCGTCGCCGCCGGCCAGGGCATCAAGCCCGCCGCCTAGATCCAGCGGGTCACACCCGCTGCGGCGAGGCGGTCCTTTGTTAGACTCCGTGTCGCCTGCCGCCCGTCCCGTGCCTTCCACCCCGACCGACGCCGTCACCGCGTCAGGAGCCGACGTGTCCGATCCCGAGCCCGCGCCGATCCGCGTCCTCATCGTGGACGACCACTCGGTCGTGCGCATGGGGCTGAAGATGTTCTTCGATCACCAGCCCGACATCGAGGTCGTCGGCGAGGCTGCCGATGGCTCCGAGGGCGTCGCCATGGCCCGCCGCCTGGAGCCTGACGTCGTCCTGATGGACCTGCTCATGCCGAACATGGACGGCGTGACCGCTATCGGCCGGATCAAGGCCGAGCGCCCCGAGACCGAGATCGTGACGATGACCTCCTTCATCGAGGAGGAGAAGGTCACGTCAGCGCTCGAAGCCGGCGCATCGGGCTACGTGCTCAAGGACGCGGAGGCCGAAGAGGTCGCCGCCGCGGTCCGAGCCGCGTATGCAGGCGAAGTGCATCTCGACCCGGCCGTCGCACGACTGCTCGCACAGCGGATGCGCGCCAAGAAGTCGCCCGATGAGGAGCTCGCCGAGCCGCTGACCGATCGCGAGAAGGACGTCCTCCGCTTGCTCGGGCAGGGGATGAGCAACAAGGAGATCGGCACCGAGCTGTTCATCACGGAGCGAACCGCCCGGACCTACGTGTCCAACATCCTCGGCAAGCTCGGGCTGGCGTCACGGACGCAGGCCGCGCTGTACGCGGTCGAGCACAAGCTGGTCGACGGCCCGAAGGGGTAGGTGGCCCGGCGCCGTCCGGGCGCCCGCGGCCCGATCTCCGCCAAACGCTCACGACGCGAGCGTTCGTCACCGGCCACAACGGCGCGCGTGCACGAGACGTCGTCCTGTATTCACCTGCTCGTCTGATGTGGCTTCTGGCACTGATCCCATGACGAGTGCTCGCCTGGTGAGCAACTGACCGAACTTCTCGTCAACGGCTCGTCCCGACGGCCAAGGACGAGGTTTGCCATGGAGGCGGAACGCCGCGCCCGCACGCGCGACCTCCCATCCGTCGTCAACGAGCCGCCCGCACGAGCCGACGACGATGAAACGAACGCCGATGGCCGGCCACACGAGCCGATGACGAGATCGGCGCCGACCCCGTGCCCCTACTCGACCTTCAGCACCCGATACATCGCCTGTCCCCGTGGCGTCTCGACAGCGACCTCGTCACCGGCCCTGGCGCCAACCAGAGCCTTCCCCACCGGCGAAACCACCGATAGCCGTCCTGCCTTCGGATCCGCCTCTGCTGACCCGACCAGCGTGTACTCGGCTTCCAGTCCGTCGCTCTCGACGACCACCCGCGACCCGAGGTTCGCGCCCTCGCCGGCGGCTGGAGCCTCGATGATCACCGCGTCCCGCAACCGCGCCTCCAGTGCCTGGATGCGTCCCTCGAGGAACGACTGTTCCTCCCGGGCCGCGTGGTAATCCGCGTTCTCCTTCAGGTCGCCGAGCTCCTTCGCCGTCCGGATCCGCGCGATCACCTCCGGTCGCTTCACCTCGATGAGCTCCTTGAGCTCGGCACGCAGACGTGCATCACCCTCGGCCGTCAATGACACCGAAGACGCCTTCGCCGCAGCCGCTCCCGCCGCTCGCTTCGCCGCGTTCCCCGCCGCCGCCGCCGACCGCGTCGCTCGCCCGGCTGAGGCCGCCCGCTTCACTGGCGGTTCACCCCTCGCGCCCTCCGCGTCGCCATCGGGCACAACGACGACCCGGGTCGGCGGGACCTCGACCCGTTCCTCGGCGAGCAGCGACCCGGCTAGGCCGGATGCCTTCCGCTCGCCGGTCGGCCGGCGCAGGTTCGCCCACGGCAGCACGACGGACGTGTCGGGCAGCGCCGCGAGCTCCGCCTCAGGCACCGCCGCCTCGAATGCCGACAGCAGCGCGTCCTCGTACTCCTCGCCGGCGTCGGTCCGCGCCCACCAGACGCGCATCGATGTCCGCGGGTCGAGCGTCGCGAGCCAGTGGCCGCCGGAATGCGGCCGTCGATCGCCGAGCGCTGTCCGCTGCATCGACGCGACCCGCCCGCTGATCGAGCTGGAGGACGCCCCGACATAGACGACAGCCTGCGACGGGAGCCAGAAGCCGCCGAGCCGCGCTGCCAGTGCCTTCGACGTCGGGCGCTCGCCATCCAGCATCAGGGATGGCACGCGTTCGATCCATTTGCCGACGCGCGTCAGCTCAATGGGCGCGCGCGCCAGTGGCGCGGCCAACTCGATCAGGAAGACGCCACCTCCGCTCGCCGGAACGGGTCGACCCGGCCAGCCCCAGACGGCCGGCCCGTCGGCGAGTAGGCCGACCTCACGCAGTAGCTCGGCCGCGTTCACCACACGAATCGCCTTGAAACAAGACAGCAGGACACCCCGGGATGGTAGCGGTGGCGAACACGCGTTATGGTCCCCGCTGCATGACCGCACTTCGGCCAGGCCGGACGGGGGTCCGGCGGGCCCTCCTGCTCCTGCCGATCGCGCTGGTCGTGACCGTCGCGTCCGTGGCTCTTCGCCCGGCGGCCGCCGCGACCCCGACTCCCACTGTCCGCCCGACCCCGAGCGCAACGCCGAGTGAGCCGGCCGGGGTCGATCCGCTCCCGTCCGTCGCCCCGACGCCCGAGACGAGTGCGACGCCGAGTCTCGCGCCGAGCCCCGGGCCGCAAGCCGGCAGCCCGCCGGTCGTCCGACCCCCGGTCTCGATCACGCGACCGCGTCTCGCGCCGCAGACGCGCCTCGCCCTGCAGGCCCGTCTCGATCGGCTTCGCCAGCGTTACGCCATCCCGGGCATCTCGGTCGCGATCGTCCTGCCGGATGGCGCGATGTGGTCAGGCGTGAGTGGCATGGCAGACATCCACACCAAGGCGCCCGTGACGCGCGAGACGTCCTTTGCCATCGCCAGCGTCAGCAAATCATTCACGGCGGCCCTGATCCTCGCCCTCGCGGAGGACGGCATCGTCGACCTCGATGCGCCGGTCCGGCAATACCTCCCGTCCGTCAGGAAGATCTCGGTGAAGGTCAAGGTCCGGCAGTTGCTCGACCACACGAGTGGCCTTCGCGACTTCTTCTTCCACCCATCGATCGACCATGCCCTCCTCTCGCGACCGGATCGCCGCTGGAACGCCACCACCTCGCTCAAGTACCTGGGCAAGCCGTATTCGGAGCCCGGCAAGAGCTGGCACTACTCGAACACGAACTACCTCCTGCTCGGCATGATCGCGGAGGCTGCCGGCAAGAAGCCGCTGGCCGATCAGGTCCGACAGCGATTCCTCGTGCCACTGGGGCTCGACCACACCTGGTACCAGCCGGAAGATCCGCCGCCGACCGATGTGGCGCACGGCTATCGATTCACGTCGACATCGACGGCGGCCCCGGCGATCGACCTGACCGATGGGACGCCACTCGTCCCCTTCACCTCGGTCGTCACCGCCGCCGGTGGCGCGGGCGGGTTCGCCTCGACCGCTCGAGACCTCGCGCATTGGGCCCAGGCGCTCTACGGCGGTCAGGTCCTCCGGCCCGAGTACCTCGCCGCGATGGAGGATCCGAGCACGACGGCGGCATTGAAGTCATCGATCCCGTACGGCTATGGGACGCAGGTCGTCGAGATCGACGGCCTTCGGACATACGGTCATTCCGGTCGCCTGCTGGGGTTCCGCTCGGCGATGCGCTACGTGCCCGACAACGGCGTTTCGATCGCCATCGTCACCAACCAGAGCCGGACGGACCCGGCCCCGATCCTCCGGTCACTGCTGAAGCTCGCCCTCACGCCGGTCGATCGGACCTGCGTCTGCCGGGTGCGTCGCTAGGCGCGCCCGTTCGCGTGGCCTGACTGCCGGCCCCCCAGTGGCGGGACCACCGGCGGCATGGCATGAGTACGGAAGAGTCACTTGTCGCGCGCGCGTGTGAGCGGCACCGTGGGCGGCACGCTTGCGGGGGCAGCATGCCGATACGTGTCGACGCGTACATGGCCGGGGGCATCGCCAGGGGTGTCTTGGCGCGCGCGGGCTCGCTCCGCGAGGTGCTCGAGCACGACCGGGCTCTCACCCTCGAACGGGTGCAATGGCAACCACTCGGCGGCCGTTCCGGACCGAGTTCCGGTGTATCGATCCCCATCGATGACGTCTTCGTCGCCGTGGGTGACGACGATCCCGGGACGCCGGTCCACGCGAGCTGGCACGCCATCCGGCTGGAAGTCGGGCCCTACCTGGTCGAAGGCGAGATGCCGACCTTCCCGGGGTTCGACCCAGGCCGCGCCCTGACCCGCCCGACCGGCGACTTCGTCCTTCTCAGGGACGTCCGCGTCGGTCCACGGGACTCACCCGACCCGCTGGCATCGTCCGATACGGTCGGCCAGCACGCCCTCGTCAACCGATACGGGGTCGAAAGCGTCGCGTGCGACCTGATGCTCGGTTTCTTCTTCCCTGGCGCCGCGATGATCCAGGCCGACGTCGCCGAAGCGGGCGCGACCTAGGGAAGCCTTGGGGATGCCACGCGCGCGGCCGGGAGCGGCGCTCGCCGTTAGCGGCCTCGCGACCGCCGGCCGCGGCCACCGGATCGACCGGCGCCACCGGCGGATCCGACCTCGGCACCGGATCGAGAGCGCACCGGCTTGCGGCGCGCGTGATGCTCGCGCCCGACGTGGGCATGCCCGTTGCGCATCCCGACGGGACGCGGCTCGATCGATCGGTCGGGCACGAAGCCCTCCTCGACCGTCCAGGGGATCGCCTGCTTGAGCATCCGCTGGATGCCGCGCAGGAGATCGACCTCATCGATGCACACGAGGCTGATCGCCTCACCGCTCGCACCTGCCCGACCTGTGCGCCCGATCCGATGGATGTAGTCCTGCGGGTTCCACGGCAGCTCGAAGTTCACGACGACAGGCAAATCCTCGATATCGAGGCCGCGCGCAGCGACGTCGGTCGCGACGAGGACGCGGATCTCGCCGGTCTTGAAGCCCTCGAGGGCTCGGGTCCGCTCGGGCTGCGACCGGTCACTGTGGATGGCGACCGCATCAAGGCCTTCCCGGTCCAGCCGTGACGCCAGGCGCGAGGCCGCCAGCTTGGTCCGTGTGAAGACCAGCACCTGGCGCAGGTCGTCGACGCGGATCAGGTGCGCAAGGAGCTCCTCCTTACGATCACGGTCGACGGGATAGACCAGCTGGTTGACGGCCTCGGCGGCCGTGTTCCGAGGCGCCACCTCGACCGTGGCCGGATCCCGCAGGATCGTCCCGGAGAGGCGGCGGATGTCGTCCGAGAAGGTCGCCGAGAACATCAGGTTCTGGCGGCGCTTGGGCAGCAGGTCGATGATCCGCGTGATGTCGGGCAGGAAGCCCATGTCGAGCATCCGGTCGGCCTCGTCGAGGACGAGCACCTCGACTTGTCCGAGGTTGGCGACTCGCTGTCCGACGAGGTCGAGAAGGCGACCGGGCGTCGCGGTCAGGATCTCGACGCCGGCGCGGAGCGCCTTGATCTGGGGCTCCATCGGCACCCCGCCATAGACGACGGCCGAGCGAAGCGGCACGGTTCGTCCATACGTCCGCACACTGGCGTCGACCTGCATCGCGAGCTCACGTGTCGGGACGAGGATCAGCGCGCGGACCGGATGCCGAGCTGGCGAGAAGGAATCATTCGCCAAAGCGCGCAGCCGGTCGAGGATGGGCAGGGTGAAGGCGGCGGTCTTGCCGGTACCGGTCTGGGCGGCCGCGAGGACGTCGCGACCTTCCAGGACGAAGGGGATGGCTGCTGCCTGGACTGGTGTGGGCTCGGTGTAGCCCTCGCCGGCCACCGTCTGCAGCAGATCGGCGGTCAGGCCGAGCGATTCGAAGGTCAAGTGTTGCTCCTGGGATCGATCCTGGCCGTCGGCTGGCGGGATCCGCTGGGAGCGCGACGGCGGCGCCCGTCGCGTGCGATCCATCGCTCCGGCCAGGCGGCCGTACGCGAGCATAGCGGAAAACGACGCCTTCCCTCAGGCCAGGAGAGCCGGACGAGCCGTCGCGCGACCGCCCTCGTGGTGCGCCCGGGCAACGAAAAGACGTTGCAACTTCTGCCGGAAGGCCCGTATGGGACCTCTGGCTAGAGACGCCTCCCCACGATGGGTGCGATACTCCGGCCTCGGACTCCCATCCACCGAGTCCCGGTAGACAGGCCCAACAGAAGACTCGCCGCCCCCCACGGCAGGACTTCCTGTCATCCCGTCGGGTCTCGACCCGACATGCCACCTGCGTCCCCCACGCGTGTGGCACCGCGCCTCGAGCCGTGCTCACCACGGCTTCGGATCGTTGGTCGACGCCTGCGCCTTGCACTGCCGTCGGGCGGCACCCCCACCGTCATCGCGTCCCCCACGCGGTGTTCCGGCAGAGAGGAGGCAAGGATTTGCCGGTTCGTCCCATCGGCGCCCAGCGGGCGTCCATCCGCGGATCACAACGGGTGATCGTCACTGCACTCATGGCGCTCGCTGTCGTCGGTCTTGTCGGGCTCGCGAGTCCGCAGGAGACGCGGGCGGCCTCGATGAAGGTCGTGGTCGTGGTCGGGCCCGCAGGCTCCGCGACGTCGAGCTACCGCACCAGCGCTCACACCTACGCGAGTCTCGCGCGCTCCTACGGCGCGTCAGTGACCGAGATCTACAGCCCCTACGCGACATGGACCAGGGTCAAGGCCGCGGCGCAGGGAGCGAACCTCCTGATCTATCTCGGTCATGGCAACGGCTATCCGAGCCCGTATGGCGTCTTCCAGCGCTACACGAAGGACGGGCTGGGGCTCAACGCCACCTCCGGCAACGGCAACTACAACACCAAGTATTGGGGCGAGTACTACGTCGACCGCGACATCCAGATGGCCAAGAACGCGGTCGTGCTGCTGAACCGCCTCTGCTACGCATCCGGGAACTCCGAGTGGGGTTCCGCCAACCCGACGAAGGCGACGGCCATCAAGCGCGTCGACAACTACGGGGCCGGATTCCTGCGGACCGGTGCGCGGGCCGTGTTCGCCGAGGCGATCAACAGCATTTCGCCGCACATCCGGTCGTTGTTCACGACGAACCGGACGATGGACTCGATCTTCATGTCGAGCCCGAGTGCCAGCGGGGCGCGTGACTTCTTTGTGACCTCGACCCGGACCTATTGGGCCAGGGCGCACATGGATCCGCCGCAGGCCGGCAAGTACTGGCGCGCGGTGGTCGGCAGCCTCACCTTGACCGCAGGCGCCTGGCGCGCGGGCGGCTGACGGCCGACCTTGCTTCGATTCCTACGAGGCCCGGCGGTGACGCCGGGCCTCGCGATTCCCAGGCGCTGGACATGCGGAGGCCCCGGTACGACGTGGGGGGTACGCCGCCCGGGGCCGGGGGTCGGACGGCCCGTGGCCGTCCAGTGATGGTCGCTTGGGATCCGGAGGGGCTAGAGCGTCGCGGCGTGCGCCACGATCCCCAGGCTCGCGAGGATCAGCATCAGCAGGATGAGGATCGAGGGCAGGAGTCCGTAGACGTCCGCCTGGATCATCGGGGTCGAAGCCATCTCGGTCTCCTTTCCTTCGTTGCCCGACGGTCTGATCGGGTCATCCATAGGTTCCGTCCCTGGCCCTCTCGCGCCAGCGGACATCCGTGTCGAACCGGGATGGACGAATGACATAGCCCGCGGCTGGGCGAAGGGCGACCCGCGGCCGACTACCATGCTCGTATGCCGACCACGATCGACCGACTGCCGTTCACCGGCGACGACGCCGCGGACCGCCTGCTCGTCGAGGAACCCCTGGCGCTGCTCATCGGGTTCGCACTGGATCAGCAGGTCACGGTCCAGAAGGCGTTCAGCGGACCGGCCGAGCTGAAGCGCCGGCTGGGGCACCTCGACGCCGCCAAGATCGCCGCGACCGATCCCGCGACACTCGACGCCGCGTTCCGCGAGCGACCAGCACTCCATCGATTCCCGGGCTCGATGGCAGGGAAGGTCCAGCAGTTGTGCGAGGCGATCGCGCGCGACTACGCGGACGATGCGAGCCGGATCTGGACCGAGGCCGCGGATGGGCCGGACCTCGAGCGTCGTCTCCTCGCCCTCCCGGGCATCGGCGAGATGAAGGCGAAGAGCATCATCGCGATCCTCGGCAAGCGGTTCGGCGTCGACCTCCCCGGCATGGACAAGGTGATGCCGAACCACCCGACGCTCGGCGACGTCGACTCGGCGGACGCTCTCGCGGCGTATCAGGCCGGGAAACGCGCGAAGAAGGCGGCTCTCAGGGCCGAGAAGGGCTGATCCTTACCTCGCCCATTCGGCCGCAGATCAGACCCACGACACGAAACGACCCCGGTGGGAGACCGGGGTCGTTCGCCTGCGCTTGAGTCGTCGTCAGCCGACCAGCCAGGGTCGGTGGTCGCGTTCGCTGATGTCGGGTCGTGAGTCGACGCCGTAACGGATCGACGCGATCGCGAGCAAGAGGAATGGGACGATGACGATGATCGCCGTCCCCGCGGCCGTCCAAGCGTCCATCTCATCCCATCCTTTCCGGTCCATTTCGACCTTGATATGGTTTCCACTCTTGACAGTGGACTGGTCTGGTGGGCATATTGGCATCGATGACGGAGATGCCAAATAGCCATTCAGACCAAATTGGACTGAAAAGGCAATCGATGGTCACCGCCGCCGCCCTTGTCGAGCTGATCGGCCCGTGGGCGACCGGTGCCGACCCCCTCAATGAACAGCTCGCCGACGCGCTCACGCGCGCGATCGAGGTCGGGCTGCTACCACCTGGCACGCGGCTCCCCGCAGAACGGGAGCTTGCCAGGGAGCTGGCACTCAGCAGGACCACGATCGTCGCTGCGTACGACCGACTTCGGTTGGCCGGTCTCGCGCGGAGCCGGCAGGGCAGCGGGACGCGCGTGGCGGCACGCCGCCCCGACCTCCACGACCTCTCCCCGACACCGGCCGGCGACACGGACACCGAGGGGCCCGTTCGGATCGGCGGCGGCGTCGTGTGGACGAGCGGCTTCGCTCCATCGGACGATCCGGAAGCGATCCAGTTGACGATCGGTGCCCTCCCGGCCGGCCCCGCCGTCGGCGCGTCCATCGAAACGGCGCTTCGCGAGGATGTCCCGGCACTGCTCGGTGAGATGGGCTACGACCCGTTCGGCTGGCCGCGGCTGCGCGTGGCGATCTCCGCGTATCTCGCCCGCCTCGGGGTCCCGACCGATCCCGATCAGATCCTCGTGACGAATGGCGCCCAGCAGGCGGTCCATCTCGTCGCGGCACACATCGGCGGTCCGGGTAGTGCCGTCGTCTTGGAGAACCCGACATACATCGGCGCGATCGACGCGTTCCGGACGACCGGCAACCGCCTGCTACCGATGCCCGTGGACGACGAAGGACCGCGGGTGGAGGTCGCCAGCCTCCTCGCCGCGAGTGCCCAGGTCCGGCTCGCCTATGTCGTCCCGACGTATCACAACCCGACGGGCGTCACGATGCCCGAGAGCCGCCGCCGGGAACTGGCACGGTCAGCCGCCGAGTTCGATTTCCACGTTGTCGAGGACCTCACGCCGGACACGAGCCTCGGCCTTGATGTGCCGCCGCCGATCGCTGCCTTCGACCAGGGCGAGCGCGTGATCACCCTCGGCTCGCTGAGCAAGATCGGCTGGGGCGGCCTGCGCATCGGCTGGATCCGTGCGCCGCGCGCGGACGTCGATCGCCTGGTGGCCGGCAAGATCGTCGCCGACCATGCGACGAGCCTGATCACCCAGGCGATCGCGACGCGCGTCCTCGAGCGGGTCGACGAGGTCGTCGCCTTCACCCGGGAGGCGGCCGCCATGCGCCGGACGATCGTCACAGAGGCGCTTGCTGCGAAGGTGCCCGACTGGGAGTGGGTCGCTCCGGAAGGCGGCCTGTCCATCTGGGTCCGGTTGCCAGACGCCGACGCGGTCCAGTTCAGCAGACTCGCGGCGCGGCACGGCGTGATCGTCCGGCCCGGTCCACTCGCCTCGCCGGATGGCGGTTTCCGCGATCACATCCGGATCGCCTACGGCGCGGATCCCGAGCGGCTCGGTGAAGCCGTGGACCGGCTCGCGGCCGCCTGGGCCGAATACGCCCCGCAGGCGCGCCGCTTCCCGAGGACCTCACTGGCGGTCAGCGTCTAGTGGTTCGTTCGGCCCTGCATGCCGGTGTGGTGCGCCCGCGCCCCACCGTGGGGGAACTGCAAGGTCGGCATCGTCCGTGAGGACTAGACTGGTCGTTCCCCATGTCGGAGCTGCCAGACGACACGCCGCCGCCTGCACGTCGCCGCACAGCGCGTAGCGGTCGTCGCCAGCGGTTCGTCCTGCCCGACGACCAGCATGACGAGCGGGTCGGCGAGGTCATCGAGGCGTTCCTCGATGGCCCGCCGCCCAAGGCCCGCCGTCGAATCCGGCAGGCGACCCGACCGGCGAGACTGCGACCGACGCGCCTCCGCCCGGTGCCGCTCGATACGCGACCGGATTGGGACACCGCACTTCGCCACGAGGACGCCCGGATGGCCCGCTATGGCCGACCGGCGAGCGTCGTCGTCATCCGGTTGCGGCTGACGCCGCCCGGGAGCGCGGATCGCATCGCCGCCCGGGTCGGAGAGATCGTGCGGTTCCATGCCCGGGAGACGGATCGTGTCACCCGCGCCGCGGCCGACCGGTTCCACGTGCTGCTCCCGGAGACCGAGGAGGCCGAGGCCGAGACGTTGATCGAGCGCGTCCGCACGGAGTGTGCGGACCAGGTCGCCGGACGGCTCGGTGCGGATCTGCGAGTGGTCGGAGCAGCGGCGAGCCCGTCGCAGGGGGAGACGCTGCACGATGCCTTACGTGCGGCCCAGGTCGCGGTCGGCGCCGCGTGATCGGCGCCGCGTAAGCGGCGGGTCGGACTCGGCGGACCTGTCGGACGGGGCGCCCTAGCAAGATGGCCGGCGAGACTGTCGGCGGCGCGGCCTAGCGAACCAAGGTCTCGAAGAGTCGGTCCAGTTCCGCTGGCGCGTCGTCGGTGAGTCCGGTGTGGACCTCCGACGGCTGGATGATCGTGCTGGCCGGCGAGACGAGCCAGTGGAACCGCTCGGCGCTGGACATTCGAGCGATCGGTCCGCCACGCGCGTCGCCGGCCGCGACGCGGTCGATGGCCTCGAGGTGCCGGCGGATCGATGGCACGTCGGCGTCCGGTGCGATGGCCTTCAGCCGCGGCTCATCGAGCGACGTTCGCGCACCGACGAAATCCCGCGAGCGGCACAGCAGCACCACGCCCACATTGATCCCCTCGCCCCGCTCGACATGCGGGACGACGCGGATGATCGCGTACTGGTACGGGCTGCGCGGCTCGGCAGGGCTACGCGGCTGGTCGGGCACGGTCGGCCTCCTCCACGAACCGTTGACGCGCCGCCAGCCGGCGATCGAGGTACCGGACGTAGGCGCGACGCTGCGCGCCTGCGTCGCCGATGGTGGGGTCGTCGGGCAGCCACGGGTCGGGGATGGCGCTGACGAGCTCCTCGAAAAGCCCCATCCCGAGACGGGACGAGAGGCGCTCGTCGGCTGCGGAGACCTCCCCGGCGAACGGCAGCAGGACGTGATCGCGGATGCGCTCGAAGGCACCCTCGGCGTGGGTGTCGGGGTCGCGCCAGGCGTGATGCACATAGAGTGCTGCGCCATGGTCGATGAGCCAGGTCCGGCCATGCCAGATCAGGAGGTTCGGGTTGACCGCGGTCCGGTCCGGGTTCGTGATGAACGCATCGAGCCAGACGACGTCCGCGGCTTCATCCGCGTCGACGTCCGGGTCGGCTCCCGGGTTGAACATCAGCGCGCCTGGCAGGAAATCGAGGCCGAGGTTGAGCCCGCCGCTGCGATGGACGAGATCCTGCAGCTCCTCGTCGGGCTCGGCATCACCCAGCCCCGGATCGATATCGATGAACACGAGCTCCGGAACGGTCAGCCCGACGGCCCGGGCGATCTCACCCGACATCCATTCGGCAACGAGGGCCCGCGGACCCTGGCCGGCGCCATGGAACTTGACGACGTAGAGGCCGTCGTCGTCCGCCTCGACCAGGCCGGGAAGGGAGCCACCCTCGCGCAGGGGCGTGACGTAGCGGGTCGCAGTGACGTGGCGGGGTTCCGGCATCGCGCCGGAGTCTACCTGCGGGTGGTGGTCAGATCCGAGTCGAACCGAGCCAGCCGAGGACGGCGCTGACAGCCGATACGACCAGCCAGATGACCCCGACGATCAGCAGCGCCAGGCCGACGAAGAGCGCCTGCTCACCGCGGGTCGACGCATCCGGGTCGAGCGCGTGCTTCCGGAAGAGCGCCAGGTTCTTGGAGTTCGAACGGAAGGCGAGATCGAAGAGATCGCCGATCAACGGGATCGCGCCGATCGCGAGATCGACGGCCAAGTTGATGATCATGCGACCGAGCACGATGCGCGGAACGCCGAATCGCGACGCCTCGAGGATCACCCAACCCCCGACGAGCGCGGCGACCGCGTCGCCGACGATCGGGATCAGGCCGATGATCGGGTCGACACCGACCTTGGTCGACGTGCCGGGGATGGTGACGAGCTCGTCGAGCACGTTCGTGACTCGACCGATGCGGCGTTCTGCGGATGCGAAGCGTTCGGCGCGGGAGCGGCCGACGACCTCCCCCTGGATAGCTACCATGGCCGCCGAGTATGGACAAATGTCCATGCAGGTTCATGTCGGATGGCAGGTGGCGCCTTTCAGCCGTGCTCCTACCGTGTCCTCAGCACGAAACGGACCGCCGGACATCAAGACCATCGACCGGCGGCGCGTCGCTCCTCCGGCGGGATGCCGGGCGACGACGGAGCCGGCAACAGTTGCCGGACGACGGTCCGCCGAACGCGACAACTGAAGAACAACTGAAGAACAACCGAATAGCGCACAACGAACGCATTGCGCACCACAACCGAATATCGAACTGTTTCGCCGCAACTGGCCGCTCGCGCGTGGGGACGTCGAGCGGCCTCGCGGTGTCTGGGCTGGCCAGGGCGCGGCGCCCCGCCCGTTCGACTCTCGCGCACCGTTGATGCATATCCGGCGCCGGGGCGCGGGCGCCGCCGCAGTGATGCAGCTCGGCTGCATATCAAGCTGTGGCGGGTCGTCGCGGACATCGATCCACCACGCTCGGACGTCGATCCTCTAGCTCGTTCCGCTCCCGTGATGCAGCCGAAGCGCATCACGGATGGAACCTCTCCGCTCCGCCGATCTGTGTGCATCACCTTTACGGGCACGCGTTCTGCTAGCAAACATGACGGGTTTCGGCAGGTAAGCGCGCGACACTACCGACATGTTCAACATCGAACTGGCACGGATCATCCAAGTGGAACGAGAACAAGAGATCCAGGCCGAGCTGCGACGCCGTCGGCTGCTGGGAGCGAATGAGGTCAAGACTGAACGCGATGAGTGCGCGACGCCGGCGCCGCGCCTTCAGCGTCGGCCGTCGGGGATGGCCTCGCGGTAGCGATCGGCGATCCGGTTCGCCAGCATGATCACCCGGTCCCGGATCTCTGGCGGAGCGAGCACCTCGAGGTTATGCCCGCAGGCGAGGAGCGATCCCGGCACTTCGTCCGGGAAACCCAATCGAAGACGGAGCCGGATCGTGCCTGGATGATCCGGCTCCTCGATGCGTTCGCCGGCCGCGAGGGTCCCGGTGCCGAACACCTGGTTGATGCGCCACGACTGGTCTTCGCGGATCCGGACATCGACCACGGTGCTCGGCTGTTCGCGCTCATAGGCAGCAGTCGATTCGATCCAGAAGGACGCGAGGTCGAAGTCCTCGGCTCGATCGACGGTCTCGTCGAGCAGGGTGGCGCTGACGACTCGGGACGCGCGGTACGTTCGCGCCTGCCCGTCCACGTTCGCGACGACATACCAGACACCACCCTTGAGCACGAGCCCGAGCGGGCCGAGCATGCGGGCCACGACCTCGTCGCCTCGGTCGTACTCCACCGCGACCATGCGACCCTCCCAGACCGCCGTCGATAGCGTGGCGAGGTGAGGCACGTCCTCGTTGGCCTTGAACCACCCGGCGGCATCGAGATGGAAGCGCTGGACGAGCCTCGATGCACGTGAACGGAGCTCCGGGGGGAGAGCGGCCATGACCTTGAGCTGTGCCGCGGCGACGACCGTGCCGAGCCCGAGTTGCGCGGCCGGCCCAGGCAACCCCGAGAGGAACAGCGCCTCGGCCTCGTCGGCGGTCATACCGGTGAGCCGCGTCCGGTAGCCGTCGACCAGACGGATACCACCGAGCGGTCCGCGCTCCGCGAAGATCGGAACGCCCGCATCCGCGTGTCGGCGAAG
>Ga0207648_10000915_pt1 | contig 33222 bp, 41 predicted proteins | sample KBSMisM32_FD_184310 | JGI IMG/M metagenome (GOLD analysis project Ga0207648, IMG submission 184310) | Miscanthus rhizosphere microbial communities from Kellogg Biological Station, Michigan, USA - KBS Miscanthus M3-2 (SPAdes) (version 2) | ecosystem: Host-associated > Plants > Roots >... | reverse complement strand
GTTATGAGCCGGTCGCTCTAACCAGGCTGAGCTATGGGCCCAACAGACTTTTTCGCTATGAAAATATGTATAAAGGTTTTGAAAAAGAACAATGTTATATCTCTTAGATTGGACTTCCTTCCGTTAGTCCCTTGCCTAGGCCATAACAGTCTAGTTAAACGGTCTTACGTATTTTTCATAGACTGCATCTAACAAAAAATTTTGTGCATCAAGAGACTTTGCAGCTGCCCTGAAACATATGTCATGTTTATGGCCCGGAATGTTTTTTATTATATTTCTCCATATTTCTGCATGTCTGATATCGGCTTCTTCATGAAGTTCAAAATAGTTAGTTGAATCAGAATCAGAAATATTGTAGAACTCACGCAAACCCTCAATCTTTGATCTGCTTATGTTAGGCAAATCCATTTCATATGCATACATCGCACAAACACTTGTTTGTATTGAGTCGTTAGTTAATTCTACAAGAGAAGATACTGCAGTCTTTGTATTTTCATCACAAACATAATTTAACAGCTCTTGTTTTTGTACTCCAAGAGATGTAGCAAACCTTATCCACGGCTCAATATGACTTAATTCTTCTTTCTGACTCTCTTCAACGATGCTCTTCAATTTCTGATCTTTCAATTTTAACTTGATATTGTTAACCATCTCTGGAACCAATTTCACTAATTGGAAATACTCCAGAGAATAACCCTGTAATTGATTTAAATTTAATTCTCCATTTGACCACATCTTGTAAAATGGATGTTTTAAAAGGCTCCTCTTCTCTACTTCTTTATCTATTCTTAAAATCAGTTCGTTCATCAAGATCAATCATCAATAACCAATAATAAAACCTTCTGTGATAATTTTTTATTTGCAGTAAATATTTATCGTTAGTCAAGAGAAAAGCTTGCACTACCGATTATTTTTACAAACTTAAAGCATAAACGTCATAATTTCGTTCGCCGTAAACTATTATATTGTGAATTATACATCATCCTAGTGGCTCCGGTGGTGTAGTAATCGTCACAGTAAATAACGATTGCACAGTCCGGTCAAGCATTGTGGCCTTTCGAGTCGCAGATCCCGGGTTCAAATCCCGGCCGGAGCATTTTCTAATAATGCCGAGCCGTTTGCTTGCTCAAGAGTAATGAAATATCAACAAGGTAATCTAAAGCTCGATATATGAAAATACTTTAGTGTACAAGTTTTAATTTTTGTAAAAGAATTAAATATCAATAAATGAACACTAGTCTAGGCTAGATTCCATTCTTGAACAGAAGAAATATTGAAGCAAATCCACTATTGGACCAATTTAGCTCCTATTTATCAAAAATTGATGAATATCTTGCAAGAGAATTAGATCTATACTCGTGGTCTGAATTTTATACTCCACTAAGATACGCATCAGAAGGTGGAAAAAGAATAAGACCTCTAATACTCATTTTGTCAGCCGAGACAATTTCGTCGAACAAGAGGTTAACGACGGAGGCCACAGAGGACATGTTTTTGGCTTCCTGCGCAATAGAGCTACTGCATACAGAGTCTGTTATTCATGATGACATTATAGACAAGGAAGATTACAGAAGAGGCAAACCGTCATTTCATGTAAAATATGGATATAATAGCAGCATTCTCACTGCTGATTTCGTCCTTGGAATAATACTTAATATTATTACGAAACTTAACAATGCAAAAATTTCTGCAGAATTATCGAAGGCAGCAACAAAGATGAGTGAGGGCGAGATGATGGAAATCAAACTAACTAAAGATTTAATCCTGAAAGATGATGATTATATTAAGGTAGTTGAAAATAAGACAGCGTCCTTATTCGAAGCTGCGTCGAAAATTGGCTCACTATTAGGAGAAGGGACGGAGGAAGAGATTTCTGCTATGGGAAATTTTGGGCATTTGTTGGGAATAGCATACCAGATACACGATGACATCATGGACTGGAACAATGAAGATAGGCTATTTAATATTCTGGTAAGAAACAACAAGGAATCTGTTGAATTTATAGAACGGATGGAAAATTTATACATGTCTTATTCATCAAAGGCAAAAAATGAATTAAAGAAGATCAGTGATTCCGCTTCAAAGAAACATCTTGAACATCTGACAGATTTGAAGTTTTTGCAATTTTAATTTCCTAAGAAACTGTTTCCTTAAGTCTCACTTAGTTCCTGGATCCTCAAAAGACGATACGACTCAATGAATTTTAATGCAAAGTTATCCGCTCCTTTTTCTGAACCTCTATGTTCCAACCCTCTGTTTCTCAAATGATGATAAAACTCATGCAATATCACAAAGGGATTATAAAAGATTTCGGAATTTATGACATAAATCCTTCTCTTTTTTCCAACGTAGACTGCACGTACGGTTTTTCTTTTCCCCTTTATAGTACCGACTACGATTTCCGGTGGCTGAATATTGTAATAGCTAGAAAGTAATTGGATTGATTCCTCTGTTCTCTTATTTAAAATCAATTTTACTATTAACGACTGTGTTTTGGTATCCGGAAATTCCATTTATTTCTAGTCATTCCAACCTACTAATTTTTAAAATCAGATATCGGCCACAATTAGATTTTGCTTCGCATTTTGCGCAGATTGCACATTTCATTTACTTTTTGTCTTCTTTTTCTTCTAGACCTTCTTCAGAATCATCCTCAACCTCTTCAAAATCATCCTCTAGGTCTTCTTCAAATTCGTCCTCTATCTCCTCATCATTGTCGGAAATATTATCTTCACCTTCAGGTTTTAGATTTTTATCCTCTAACAAATGTTATTTCAATTCAATAATAGTCTTACGAGGGTATTTAACAATTATTTTAAAATATTTTGACGTAATGTAATTCATTTAATGAAATCATACTTAAATTGGAAATGAAAGAGACTCTTTACTATTGAGTAGGTCAAAAAAAAGGATAGACATATCCAAAGACACAGCAGCAAGTTTATAACATTTATACTCCAAATTAAATTTTGAATTGATTGATACGATAGGTGGAGTAGTCATAATGGTATCGGATCAAGCACAGGCACTAAAATTTTACACGGAAAAAATTGGTCTTGATATTAGACTGAATGTTCCTTTTTATGGCGGAAAATGGATAGAAGTTGCACCCAAAGATTCTGAATCGACTTTGAGTATTATGGAACCAAATTCACAGATGATGTCTCAGGATGAATTAGAGATAGCACGGAAAAACATAGGTAGAAACACTGGGGTATGGTTCTTCACTTCAGATATTCAATCAACTTACGAAGAGCTCAAATCCAAGGGAATCGATATTACAAAGCCAGAAAAGCAGGAATGGGGTGGCATAATGTCGACTATAAAGGATTTGGATGGAAATATATTCACGCTCTTATCATCTCCCAAAGATTAATTTAATATTTATAATTTCTAATATTTCCTAATGCTTGCTAACAATCTTTTTTGAGGATTAGAAAATTTAATATGCGCCTACTGGTAATCAGTTCAAGAAATGGATTGAATCACAATTACGGTAATGTTATCATATCCACCTTTTTTATTTGCTTGATCAACCAAATTATTACAGATACTTTGTGGACCCACAGAAAAATTTTGTTTAAGTATTGAGAGCATTTCCCTTTCATCCAACATGTTGGTAAGACCGTCTGAGCAAAGTATAATACAATCTCCTTCTCCAAGATGGTTATACTGGACCTCAGGAACTATTAAGTGAGTTGTTCCCAAATACCTGGTAACAATGTTTTTTAGGTTGTGTGTTCTTACCTCGTTATCATTTATTATACCTTGTTTAACCATTTCCGTTGCTAAAGAATCATCAGTAGTTAGTTGGACCAGCATGCCTTTATTATCATATAGATAAGCTCGACTATCTCCCAAATGTGAGTAGTAGACAAGCTCATTAAAAAATATCGCCAGTACTACAGTTGTTCCCATATTGGATGACTCAATATTTCTTTTTCTCATTTCAATAATATCATCATTTGCCTCTTGAAGAGCCTTGTGGATAATTTGCGGTATCTTTTTTTCTTGAACATTTCCAAAAAAATTTAAGATTTTTCCTAAAGTGTTTACTGCAATGTTACTTGCCACCTCGCCACCTTCATGTCCACCCATTCCATCAGCGATAACATATACACCTACTTTGTCATCAACGAAAAAAGAATCTTCATTATTTTCTCGGTGTAGTCCTCTGTGTGATTTATAACCAGATACGCGCAATCTATTCAATAATAAGGAAATGATGTTTAAATAAAAACATTTAGAAAATAAAAACCGAGCTCAATTTCCTCTGAAATTGATCTTTTTTATTAAAAGATAAAGATATTATAATATAACGTTACCTTCCTTCGTACTCTGGATCATATTCTTTCTCAAATTTAGTTTGTAATCGCATATTCTCAAGGAAATTTCCTTGAGATATCTTGAAGTCCAAAGGTATAATCCAACTTCAATTTTGAATATCCAGAGGTTGGATCATTTTCTATTTTATCAAACATACTTCCGGTCAGTGTAGAGGTCGATGCCAGAATTGTCTTGAATTTACAGTTTCCTCCATTTATGCACGTTACTCTTTCTAAGGCCTCTAGTTCTTTATCTTCCAAATTATCTGCTTCATCAATAAACAAATATGCTGTGTCATAGAATTCAATATTCATCATATTTTTTGGGGTCACTATCTTGATCCATGTTTTTTTTAGCCACATATCTGTAAATTTAGATTCTAGTCTAAGGAGAGGAAATCTCTTTTCAAATAAATTCTTTAATTTTTTTTCTAATTTCTCAGTTGATTTATCGCCAGATCCTGCAACAATGAATATAGACTTGTAGTCTAATTCAGTTGATGACAGGATTTTCCAAGCAAGATACCTAAGCATGAAAGCCGTAAGTCCAATTCCATTAGCCTTGTTTATCCAGATGGTTTGATTCTTCTCTATGGTGTCAAAAATTTTTTCTTGAAAATCAAAAATTGGATATTGGATGCCGTCTTTTGTAGGCAGCGATATCAGATGATTGAAACAACATCGTCCATTTGTCTTCAAATACTTAGACCTATGTAAGTAATTTTCCCATATCCAGAAAGGATTGTCGAAAAATATTGACAAAATGTCTTTGCTTTGATGAAAGACTGAAGTATCTAACCCTAGCATTTTTCTGTGTCTTCCATGCCTGCTATGTTTGCACTTATAATAGGAGTTCCTAAACAAAGTTAACTTAATGGTCTAGTGTTCTTCTTACCTCAATAAATAAATTTTAACTTGACTGCAATTTCTATAAATTAGAATGCTAGAGGTAATAATGGGCAAAGGTATTTGGTTCTGATGAGTTTTGGTCCTTCATGAATTGCCAATAAATTAATCCACCGTAAACGACCAAATCCCGAGAAAGCATTTCCATTCTTGCTTGTAATTTTTTGCTTACTATTTGACGGTCTGAATCAAAGTCTTCTCGTTCATTAATGGAAATACCATATGGAAGGCTCCATGCATAACACTGCCTTACTGCTGTCCTCATTTGATCCATAACGGTTAAGCCCTTCTCATGTGATGAAACTATGTAACCAAATGTCTTTCCTGAAAATTCTTTCCAAAAAAAATCTAAAAAATTTTTCATCGCTCCTGACATGGATCCATGATAATCAGGTGAGGCAAGAACAAATACATTAGCCCAATTTACATCACTAGTAATTTTTTTAACATTATTGTCTTCGATTTTAGACCCAGGCTTGTACATTGGTAATTCGCTTTCTAATAGATTAACCAGCCTTGCTTCAGTGTTGTACTTTACAGTTATAATTTCTAGAATATTTCTGAGAGCTTTTGTGCTAAATGAATTCTTTCTCATACTGCTCCCAATCCCCAAGACTCTGACTTTTTCTTTCGTAGGGTCTAATCCAAAGGCGGTATATATAAAATATTTTTTTAGATGAAATCCAGTTGTAAAAATAATAAAATAACTATTAAAATGCAATAAACATATCATTATAGGTGCAATATGACAATAACCATAAGACCAGACTCCACTTTTACAGATCTATTAAAAAATAATCTAAGATCAAGATACGATGAAAGGAAAAAGGAAAGAATAGGCACAGCACCCATTCATGTTTCTGACATACTGCCCAGCACTTGTATAAGAAAGCAATATTATTCACGTCTTTACCCAGATGAAGATCCTATCACCGATGAATCAATACACCATTTTGTTAGGGGAGAATCCAGTGAATTTGCCCTTACAAAGCTTGCCAATTTTGGTGTGGCACAAGCTGAATTGCAAATGGATGATATAGTTGCGCATCCTGACATTATGAATGACGTAGGCGAAAAAAAGGTAGTAATAGAGCTTAAAGACACAGTTGCCGGTAAGAGATTTGACATAAATGATTATACATTCCGTTCCTATTTAAGACAACTAATTTATTATCTGATAATGACAGATATAGAACGCGGCATCATTTCAATTAGATATAACGTTAGAGAATTGAAGTTGATTAAAAAAGATGAAAGAGGAGAGTATTTCTTTAGACCCAACAATGCGAAGGTTGCTGGAGTAGAAAGTTGGTCCGTCAACCTGCCGAAAGATGATATAGCAAGAGAAATATTGAGAAATGAGATGGTATTAAGAAAGAAGATGCTTGTAACGGCGCTGGATAATCACGATGTGTCAATACTTCCCAGATTAAAAGAGCCATTGAAATCAATTAAGTGCCCAAATTGTCCCTTTTACGAAAAATGTTATGATGACATCGAGGGTGAGAGGGCTTTGGATATTGCTGAGCAAACTGATATCTTTGACATCCGTGGCACCATAGACTTTAAACCGTTTTGATTCCTGGGTAATTTTATAATTAGTAATTTCGCCTTATTGAATCTCAAAATTTAATTAATATCCAATTCTTTGGGGTAAAATATTAATGCATCATTAGGAAGTGTTATTTTAATGATGTACTGCAAAAAAGATTATACTTATTCATTAAAACCTGCGATATCTGCGGGTTGGATAAAATAATTTTCCAATCAATCTAACAATCGTAATTAGTTTTTATTACTACCAATAATCCTAAGTTTATTAATGATAATTATTTCCAAATTCAAATAAAGTACTTGAGGTAGAACCATTTGCTTGACCAAATATGTAATTTTAGGACTGCTCTTGATTACACTAACAATTGCTTCACTCGGTACAATTAGTGGAAGACTATATGCGATAGAACAGTTAACTACGATGGCAGGATCCAATGAGGATGAATGTAATAGAATCTTTAACTGTAAAATCAAAACAGAAAATGCGGTTAAATACCCAGATAGTGTTAGTCCATTTGACAAATCTGGAGAAATAGGCAAGACGATGACCAGTAATGTCAATGACGCTAAAAAAATTCAAGAACAATCTTGTCAAAAATTAATGCAAGTTGATATTGAACAAACAAAGGACCAAAAGAGTGGTGAACAATTACCAAATTACTTAATCTGTTTGCCTTGACTTAATTTTGATGCTATAGAAAAGGAGATGAAAAATATATGGTTATGGAATTTAAATGTAATAGTAATTCATGATGAATGGTTAAGATTCAAAGAAAAAAACTGTAAGTTAATTCCAGTGTAAAGCCGTCAATCTAGATAATCTGAGATCCTTTTCTGTTTCCTGATTTTAATAATTGAACTATTTCGCATCCATTCTGTGTTTGATAATGAAGTTTTTGATGTCGCATATCTTAATGCAGAGTCAAACACCTCAAACGCTTTTCCATTAGACTTAAGACATTCTCTTATTCCTTCTCTAATCTGCCAGACTCCAAGCGATATGAAATATTCAGGGTGTATTTCCCTCAATATCAACACCGACGCCTTTCTTCTGATTTTGAAAAGATATTCAGCCACAGACAATCTTCCCGCAAAATATGCACCTGCAATTGAAGGGTAATGATCTATCATTTTTCCTAATTCGTAATCCGAACCTATATGGGTTCTTCCGTTGGCATCTATCCATGATTCAATCATTTCAAAACTCCAAACAGGATCTGGAATTAATATCACAGAGTAATAATTCGCCAAATGATTAAAGTCAAATACGAGATAATTATCCAAGCTTGGATTATCTCTGATATTGTTTATTAAATAACGGGAAATGATATCATCAGCTGCGGTGATACTCCATTTAGTAGGCACTAGTTTACGATTTTTCTTTTTACCCAGCATTCCCATACTTAGTACTTTTGAGATCTTACTGATATCTATATTAGTATCATAAAGATCAATAATGGCATCTGTAGCAATCGAATCATGATCGTAATATTTTTTTTCAATTTTGCCATCTGCAGTTGAAGGAATAATCTTAAAGTCGGTTACTGGGGCTGAGAATACTGTAGGAGTTACCTCAGACTCATTATTACTTAAAGCGTTGATATCTAAGTATTGTGAGGGAATTTTTTCAAACGTTACTGTGCTTTCTACGACGCTTTTTGACAACGCCATTTCTTGTAAAGATTCAATGCATCTCCCTGAAATATCATTCACATTTTGTATGATTGTTCCCTTTAATAGACTGATTCTGTAGTTTATTATATCTTCAAAGGATTTGCCCATCCATAATTCGGGTTTATCTAAAATTGAGGTATCTCCATGGTATGGCGGAATCATTGGACCAATTCTAACCTGTGGATATCCATATTCGCCTACAAATAACGAGGGTGGTGAGGATCCATCAATAACTTTGTTAGAAAATTTTTTACTATTATTATTCATAAATTGACACCAGTTTTTATTCAGTCTTTTCTTTATTTCAGATATAGACGACATTAATCTTTGGATTCATGGTTATTGTAATCTACGGGTATTAAAATATAGGTCAAAATAATTGTCCTCGATTTGCATTACTAGTTGATGATAAACTGAAACTGCCACGCAAACCGAGATAGTGAACAATTTGGAGATTTTTACGATATTCTTTAGGAGATGGAAAAACGTGCAAAATCAAATATATTGATGATATAACTTTACTACAATCGCAAAAGATTACTCTTGTCTAGTAGAAGAAATAGCAGTCAATCAATTTGGAAAACACTTGCAATTCTCAGTTCCATTGCAACTATATCAATGTATACGGAGACGATGCTTCTTCCGGCACTTCCGCAATTAATCCGTGATTTCAATTTATCGTACAATACTTCTTCATGGATACTCAGTGCATATCTTGTTGCAGGCGCAGTTATGACACCAGTAAGCGGAAAATTATCCGACATGTATGGAAAGAAGAGGATCATTGTTATTCTGATATCAATTTACACAGTAGGTCTCATAATTTCACCATTCTCTACTGATTATTTCACGTTACTCATATCGAGAATTCTACAAGGAATAGGAATATCAGTATTCCCTGTCACTTTTGGACTTGTCAGAGAACGGTTTCCAAGAGAAAAACTGGCAATTAGTCAGGGAATTATTAGCTCCATGTTTGCAGGTGGTTCTGTGTTGGGACTTGCAATAGGCGGGACTATCGTGCAGTTTTATGGTTGGCGACTAACATTTTTTTCAATTATTCCAATAGCGATATGTCTCATTATCGTAATCATAAAATTTATCCCTACTGAAAAGAAACAAATTGAAACTACCAAAATAAAGCAGAAAGATCCGTCACAAAAATTCGATATATTAGGGTCTATATTGTTGGGAGTGAGTATTATCTCTTTTCTCTTATTCATCACATTTCTTAGAACCAACAGTTTTGGTTCTAATGATGATCCATTAGAATCGATTAGGGTTCCGATTAACTCTTTATATTTTTTAATTATTTTTATTGGTAGCTTTATTGCTTTTTTGCTATATGAAAGGAGGACTAAATTTCCAATTATCAGTTCAAACTTATTTCTGGAGAGGAGAATTTTATCTGCAAACATCATTTTACTATTTGTAGGTATGTTCATGTTTACTGTTTTCCAAACATTGCCTATATTGATCCAAAGTCCATATCCCGTTGGTTTTGGCAATAATGCAGTGCAGATGTCACTAGTGCAAATGCCATTTGCACTTGTACTTTTAATTTTAGGTCCTTTAGCAGGTTTAATTATAACAAGAATCGGACAGACAACTCCTTTATTGATAGGGACCCTTGCGATGTCACTTGGATTTTGTTTGCTTTCGTTTATGAGGTTAAATGAGCTATACATATCAACGTATTTGGTAATAATATCCATTGGTATTTCTTTAACAAACGTCAGTAGTACTAATATCGTAATGGTACAAAGTTCGTTTGAACAAATAGGGATTTCGCTTGGAATTAGTAACTTATTAAGAATCATCGGCAGTTCAATTGGTCCAACAATAGCAGGCTTGTTCATGCAGACGCACTTATTTTTAGTTATTCTACCCAATAATCAATACCACTATTTTCCATCTAAAGTTGCATATGATCTTATTTTTGGGACCATGCTAGTCCTTTCATTATTTGCAGTAGGTATCTCATTGTTTCTAATCAAGAAACAAAAGCAAGCTAAAATTGGCTTGTAAATTCAATTTAGTTACCTGTGACAGACATTTCAAGAAATTTCATTGTGGCTCGTTTCCTATGATCGAAGATCTTTTGAAGTTTAAACCCAATGTAAAATTCAAATAGCCTTCCTATAAATCCATACGGTAATTTAAACTCAATTTTATCAATAACTCTTGTTTTGCATTGTGCAATTTCCTCGAATGTATGCTCATGTTTCCATATTTGAAATGGCGGTCTAAAATTTTCGTTTGGTATCATTTCATCAATATATCTATATTTTTCGAGAAAGGTTATTTTAGAGCACCATTGCGAGCTGATGATTATTTTTCCACAAAGACAGGCTACCGCGCCTTTCTTTAATACATTGTCAGAAGATTGGGTTATTTTCAGTTTTATGTTGCTTGGACTAATCACCTCAAGATGTCTTATATCGGTATAGAATTCCCAAACTTTATCTATGTTAGAATTTACTTCAAATTCATAGTAAAAACATTTCAAATTTATTTTTCTCATCCATGAATAGAATTATTCGAATATATATATATAGAAACATACTGTTTAAAAATCATGAAAACTTAAATCATTCATGGTTAGAGTGGTATCATCGAAAATTGTCAATGTACCACGGGATAAAGTTTTTTCTGTAATTAAGGAAATTGATAAACTGCCAATTCTATTTCCGGACAAGTACAAGTCATTTAAAATTTTGGAGCAGTCAGATAATTATATACTGACAGAAGAGATCGTTTCAATTTCAGGGAAAGAAATAAAGCAGAAAGTAAAGCACATTATAGAGCCAAACAAATTGCTCAGAAGTGAAATTATCGATGGGGATACTAAGGGAACAATTCTGTTGATAGAATTAAATTCAAACTCTAATTCAACGACAGAAATAAAGATTGATGCAGATCTTAAATTTGGAAAAATTGGGGCAATATTTGGTATTTTTGCCAAGCGAAAAATAAAGACAGAAATAGACAATTTTATCAATCGGTATTCCAAACAGGAAGAATGTTCAAATTAAAACCTATTCTAGTTTAGATTGGCCTTTACATTCATTAGGATTCATAATACACGAATTGTAATTAATGATTTAAATTCCTGCTGTATTTGAACAATCGCGTTTACATGCTCGCTAACCATTTTACATCAAGGGTAAAATTTATCCTTGAAAAGTAGATGGACCAGGATCGATTTCTCTAATACTCAAATTCTTAAAATCCCAAATCAAGTTATCAGATCTGAAGGTAGCTGTCGATCCTGACTTAGTTATAATTGAGTCCTTATCTTTGTAACATCCAGGAGCAAAAAAATTTGAGTCCGGCATTTTTGCGTACCATCCTCCATCATCAACCAGATTCGTAACTTTGACCCAATAGTTTGAATTTGTATTATCCAAATAAGACTCTAATTTTACTTCAGAATTATTGTAAACATTATAAATTACTACCTTCCATCCAATCCATCTATCTACTAGTGAGTTTGTGACTTTGTTCGATTGTTTTTCATCTGTGTAGCCCCCCACAAACCATAATTCTTTCTTCCAGCCTACTTTACCATTATCATAAAGCCCTCCCATGTAGGCAGTTGCTTCGCATGGGAATTCTGGATTATGCTTACCACCTCTAGCGTACCACGTCAAATCATTTTCTATCACTTTATTGCTGCTATTTTCAATTACTGAAACAATCTTTACATAACCTGTCATCTCTACGTTTTTCCAATTTGATTCTCCTTCTAATGTCTTTACATTCATCCTAACAACTGGAACAGAGATTCTCCATGAACCGTCTACTTGTCTAGTAAGATTCGGATTGAAAGTGATTGAAAAATTTTGATCATCTTTTGGATTTTCCATGTTCATGTACCATTCTCTACCATTTTCTTTCGTTGGATAAATTTCTCTAATGCCAAATTTGTCATTTCTCACGTGATTTGGGTACGATGTAAGCGCAGATGCCCAAGAAGTGTGAATAATTAAAAGATCAGATTGAAAGAAGTAAGATAAAAATAGAGTAAATAGGAGATAAGTAACAAGAACAATTTTCACGATTCAATTACTAAAATCTAAGGGCACATAGTTTATTGTCAAGTATATCACTTGTTTTTGATAATCTTATTTCACCTTTTAGGGAACCCATTTAACATGATATTTTTATAGTTTATAGCTCAATAAATAAAATATTGTCGTGAATTTCTTGACTTTAATGCTGAATAGAATTAATATCGCTCATACAGTTGTGTATTTCGCAATTATATGTTAAAGCGTGGCCCAATGAATTCCAAAGTTCTCCACATAGGATTTGATGATACAGATTCCAATTCTGGAAAATGTACTACCAACTTAGCCTTTAAGATAACTTCCAAGTTGACTAGTGAATTGGATTCTGTATTCATTGATTACCCGCTGCTTGTTAGACTAAATCCGAATATTCCTTGGAAAACAAGAGGAAATGGAGGAATGTGTTTGAGGATCAGAACTAGTCAGCCTAGTCAGATAATAGAATACTTGACAAAAATCATCAGAGCAGAGTCAGACATCCAGAATGGTGCTAATCCAGGGTTGGCAATATTTGAGAGTGATACAATTCCGCTTTCTCTTAGACAGTTCAGCGCTAAGGCATTGTATGATGTGCTGAAGATAGAAGATGCAGAGAAATTAGCCTCACAACTTTCGATACATATTTTCAAGTATGGACAAGGATTGGGAATAATTGGTGCTCTAGCATCAATTGGCGCTTTATTAGAGGGGGATCATACATACGAAGCCATTGCGTATAGGAAAGAAGTATTTCAGGGCTCACCTAGAAAAATAGACAAATCCAAAGTATCCAAAGTAAGTATCGATACTCATCCATTTACTTTTAATAATTTTGATAGGATTCATGACAGAGTACTAATTACGCCGCATGGTCCAGACCCTGTCTTTTGCGGAATTAGGGGAGAGGATCCTTTTACGGTTATTAGGGCGTTGTATTACGTTTTGCCTATTGAAAAACTTGAAGGATATATGGTATTCAGGACTAACCAAGGTACCAATATGCATCTTCAAAATGCCTTGTCTCTAAGTAACATTGCAACCCATAATGCAGGATATCTTAGGTGCACTGTTACAAAAAAACCTAGAACTATACGTGGCGGACACGTTTTGTTTGAAGTATCTGATTTTAGTAATATCAAATACCCTGTGGCAGTGTACGAACCTACCGGTCTTGGAAATATTGCTTCAAAATTAATAGAGGGAGATGAGATAGATATCGGAGTAGGAGTTAGTAAGAAAAATTCTCACAGCTCAAGTATTCTGAACGTTGAGTATCTCTCAATTTTAAAAATTATAGGTGAAACTGTAACTGTCAATCCATTATGTACCAAATGTGGAAAAAGAATGAAATCTGAGGGTAAAAATAAGGGATTTCAATGCAAAAAATGTGGAGATAAAAAGAGCTTTAAAATACTTGTTACTAAACTGCGAGATATACAGTTAGGATTATATCAACCAGATCAAAAAGCTCATAGACATTTGACAAAACCATTACATAGATTTGGGATGGAAAAAACATATGCTTGCATTCCGAATGTTAATAGACCGCTAAATTCCGAATGGTTCAAATTATTTTGAGAAAATTCAAGTTATCATCAAGATAATTCGATGGAATAAGTAAATGTGTTTAGCGGGGGGTTGATTTGAACCTACGGCCATTGAGTTGCAATCTAAATGGAAACCGCTCTGCGGGTTATGAGCCCGCCGGGATAACTTAGCCTATTATATCTGGCTTCCCCACCCCGCTACTAGCAAATTGAAATTGGGCAAATATATCTCTGTCTCTATTCATAATTAACGAACTAAAGTAAAAATGAACAATTTTATTGAAAAAAATTTTAGAGAAAATGGAAAACTGTTATTTTTGAGAGATTCAACTATGCCTTTAAACAAGCCAATGAGCTTTACCCAGTTTCTGATTCAAACTTATCAATCCCTCTTCAATCCCAACGGAGATGGATTCAATATTAACGACTATTACAACAGTTTATTGTCTTCCTGCGTATCTTTTCCATTTTTGAGATAAGGTACAACTTATGCGGGGGATGGGATTTGAACCCACGAACCCCTACGGGATGAGGTTTCCCAGTCTGGTCATTTCTTCTGAGCATCGTGTCCGAATCAATCTCACGCCTTTGACCAAGCTTGGCAACCCCCGCACGGATATTCAGCCAACTTCCCCTCATTTAAGTAATTGAAGGTCATTTACAACAAACTTAACTTGACTTTTTTAGTTTTCTTATTTTAACTCTCTTACCATGTGAGGTCGGTATAATTGTCATTTTTGCATTCTTGAATGGAAATTCCAATTCTTTTCCATCGTGGAATCTATCTAAAAATATAGCCAACGCAGCAATCTCCGAATGTGGTTGATTTCCTATCGCTATATTCATATCGGCCATAGAATAAACTTCCCTAGGTACCTTACTGGCTCCTATTACTATCAAAATATTCTTATCTGCTCCTAAGTTAAGCGGGGTCTTATCTATATTCAATCCATACATGGTCAGATGAACAATTATCCCATTATTCTCCTTCCATGAATGCATTAATGATTTCCAATCCTGAACAATTTCAATATCAAAATCATCAGACCCTCCCCAATCATAACACACTTTTGCGAATGTCCGTACTATAGTATCATCAACCTCAGTCATGAAAATCTTTTTACAACCAAAAGCTCTTGACACCAACGCAACGTGAGTCGTCGTACGATCATCTCTTACAAGTCTGTGTCCCAATCTGAGAACAGCAATTGACATTAATTATCCACCTTCATCATACTCAGGTATATTTTCGATAGAATAGTTTCGAGGAGAACGTCAACATTCATCCCTGACTTTGAAGATATCATGACGGCGTTCTTATTACTTTGATTCAATATCCCAAGTTTCTCACACTTGTCCCTTGCATCTTCAAGGTTCACGAGATCCATCTTATTGAATACATAGATTATCTTTGCGATTGATACCCTCAAGTGAATCAAGACAGTGAAGCTACTTGATAATTGTTTTTTTAACATTTCGTAACTTTGACTTAAATCCAATACCAGAAGGATAATATTTGAAAAAATTAGTTCATGCAGGGTTGATTTAAATGCATCTATCATATAGGCAGGCAGTTTACTTATGAATCCAACTGTATCAGAAAACATTATTTTATCTCCCTTTATATTCACGATTCTGCTAGAGGTTGAGAGAGTCGTAAACAATTCCATGCCCACTAATTTTGTCTCTCCTGTCAATAGATTGAAGAGAGTTGTCTTTCCAACAGAGGTGTATCCAATTATCGATACAGTTGGAAATCCAGATCTCGCCCTACCTGTTCTTTGTAAAAATTTTCTCTTCTCTTCCTTTATGAGTTTTTTTCTTAGAACGGAAATCCTTCTTTTTATGTCAAGCAAATGAACGTCTGCGTCGTATTTGCCCAACCCAAAAAAGCCTGGTTGTTCGCCCCTCTTCGCAAGTCTGACCTTCTCTTTGATTCTTACTGCCTCGTAATGCAGTTCAGCAAGTTTTATCTGAATTTTTGACTCTTCATTACTAGATCTTAGCCTAAAGATTTCAAGAATAAGTTTCTCCCTATCAATGATATCGGTTTCACACAGTTTTGCCAAATTATATTGTTGGGTAGGCTTTAATATTTCATCAAAGATTACAAATTCAATATTCAAAGAATTAATCAATTCCCTTACTTCGTCAGCTTTTCCTTTTCCAATACCAAACTTTGATCTTGTTAAATGTCTCTGAGTCACAACATGCACTACAGAATAACCTGCAGATTCTGCTAATGACTTTGCTTCACTAGCGATGTGTTTTGCGGGATAAGTGATAAGTATTGTAGGTTTATTCACCGGAATCAACCTCAGTATAAAGGTTTATTCGAAAATACCTTTCCAACTTTTTGGCTAGTTCATCATCGGGTTTGAGTGAGCCACTCTCTATTTTTCGTAACAATGAAGCCCGCTCCTTTATGATAAGTCCTAGCTGTTCATGCGTAAGCCCCTGTTTCATCCTAGATTTTCGAATTACTTCTGAAAAATTATCGACCAGGATTGTTGAGTCATTGAAAGTAATTTTATTGGGCATTGCAATTTTTTTTGGTCTAGCGGAAACTCGAATTTGATTCTTTTGAAGTTCATTTGAGGGTTTGCCCCTTTTTGAACAATTCCTGCATACTCTAAGTACGTTGCCTTCTACATAGACCCTTATGGGATTATCAATAATCTGAATTCCGCAAATTTCGCAAGAAGTCATAGATCAACTAATGATAAACGAGCTGCTTGTTTATTTTTTTCGAATACATAGTTTGAAACCTGTCAATCAATTATATTTACTAGTAACAAAATTGATGGGAAACCATTAATTTATAATAGAGCTATCCAAATAATAGGCCGAAAAGATCTATCATCCCACATAAATTTGACTTATAATAATTTTATTTTTTCCTGGGAATGTTTTAAATAGAGAAATCAAATAGTATCGAACAGGTCTTGAATCCTAACGAAAAAATTTCTTACCACTTAGATGCACTCTTTGGTAAAGGTGTGTCAGATGTTCTTCCTAGAGAAATATCATTTTCATATTCTAGGAAAACTGGAAGAATCAAGAATTTCGGAATGAACGGACGACTTATAGGTACCTTAAGATCGGATGGAGGGATTGCACTTACTATTTTTGGCGCTTCGATTTTAATAACCTACGATAATTTTAAACAGAACTGTATAATTCCAAAAGAAGAAGCTATTACATTTGTAAGCGAAGGAAGATCATTATTCTGTAAACATGTCGAATGGTTCGGTTCAAATATCAATATTGGGTCAGAAGTGGTAGTGATAGATAATAATGACGACGTGCTTGCTGTAGGAAAGTCGGTACTTAGTCAATCACAGCTGTCGGGCAGAATAGGGGATGTTGCAGTTAAGATTAGAGAAGGAATAAAAAGTAGAGGAGACCAACAAAACTCATGATGCGCGGAAATCGCGATATGAGACGAATGCTGGACAAAATGGGCTTAAATATGCAGGAACTTTCCAATATTGAAGAAGTCATCATCAAAACAGAAACGAAGGAAATTTTCCTGTTAAAACCGCAAGTAATTGAAATGAAGGGTAAAGACAGTACTATCTTTCAAATAATTGCCGCAGATATAGAAGAAAAAGAAAGAGAGGTTCCTACTTTCAAAGAAGAAGACATTATTCTGGTTATGCAGCAAGCTTCAAGTTCAAGAGAGAAAGCGATAATGGCATTAACTGATACGAAAGGAGACATCGCGCAAGCGATACTGAATCTCACGACATAGAACTATTGTGATAGACTCACAAGTCAGTTTCTAATGCAGAGTTAATATATGGTAATAGGAATTTCTGATTCAGGATATGTCCTCTGTAGAGAAAATCGTTAATGTGTTGTCTGAACTGGAAAAAGATATCGAGAGTTTATCACTTAAAGTTCAGGATATGAAAAAGAGAATTCTAACCAACTCTGACAAAGAAATATCTGATCTTCGAGAAAAAATAACAGAAATTGCTAAGACGGAATCAGAGAGAATAATCTCAGCTGCTAAACAGGAAGCAGAAGAGAAATCGCAGAAAATTTTGGCAGATGCGGAAACCAATCTGACAAATCTTAAAGAAAATACAAAACTTTCATTTGATAAGTCAGTTAATCTTGTAGTTGATTCAGTATTAAACAGAAAAGATACGATCGAGACATAGTAAATATTTTTAGAATAGACCATAAAAATTTAATAAGAATTAAAAATGAGTATAATTGAATGGAAAGCCCTTAGTGATAGGACCGAATTCAAATCAAATAGTGGTAGCAACCGTCGAGGGTCGACCGTATTATAAAATTGTGACCATGCTAAAATCTATGAATATTGGTTTTTCTTCACTCTCTCCAGAAGAAGCTTCACAGACAAATGCGAAAATAATCATCACCACAAAAGAGGAAGCATCCTTAATTAGAAGACAAGACCTAATGTATGATTTTCAGTTAGATACATTCCCACCACTCTTTAAGGCAATGCTGTTAAAAAATTTGAATGGTAATTATACAGAAGACATTTTAGTAGTAGGGGTTGATCCTGGAATCAGGATAGGAATTTACGTGCTTTACCTACACTCAGAATTATACAGTACAGTTCAGGGCTCGTTAAGGGAGGCGGTAAAATTCATAATAAATATAATGTCTTGCATAAATTCCAGTAAAAAAATACTTAAAATCGGAAATGGCGATTCGACCATATGTAACCACATTGCAAAAACAATAAAGAAACAAAATAGATCAGTAAGAATAGAGATCGTTAATGAATTCGGTACTTCTCAAAATATCCTCCCAAATTGCCGCGGAAATAAAGATGTAAAATCCGCAAGGTCTATAGCACTCCGTCCTGGTCGCACATTCCAGATAAATTAATAATTAGACTGCCTTCTAGATATTCATACATCAGGTATTTAATCAACCTTAAAATATAAATTAAATAAAGATTTTTCAATCGTGATACTTGATAAAAAAGGAGATTTAGATTGAAAGCAAATGATTTAGATATGTTGATGTACTTCAAAACTCCCAATAGCATTGGACGAAACCCACCAAGGGAACTTTATAGAGAAAAAAATTACATTGAAATCAAACAGAGTTTTCCTATTAAAATTCATTGAATTCAATAATGGTTGTTTTGTTTCCCTTTCTGAAGATTTGTGCAAAATAGGTGGTATCCATGTTTCAATCGCATCCAATAACAGGACTCAGAGCGCTAAAGTAATACCGAATATTAGGGATCCAATGTTTATGAAGACTTTATCAGAAAAAATTTCGTTAATGATAAATGGGATAGTAATAACCAACTTCAACAATAAAAATCCAATGTCTTTGAGTGAAATGCAGGAACTCATGAACGAAGTTTTAAAAATAATGGAAACAAAAACAAGTGATTAGGCGTGAGAACCACAAAATTTGAATACAACAAGATCCTCGGATTTACAGATTTTATAAGTCAATTAGAAAGTACAAATCAATTAGTAAGGATAAAAAAAACTGTTAATCCAAAATTTGAACTAGCAGCTATTGTAAGCAAATTGGATAACGGAAAAGCGGTACTTTTTGAATCAATAAAAGATAGCAAGGTAAAAGTTGCTGCAAACGTTTTAGGGACAAGGAATAGAGTTGCATTATCAATAAATTCAAAAAATGAAAATTTAATACAAGAGAAGATTAATGAAGCTATAAAGACTAGGTCCGAAATAACAAATATTGATGATACCATTAATTGGGACAGAATCTCAAAGAACTTGTTTGACTTGCCTATAATAACGCATTTTGAGAAGGATTCAGGAGCCTTTATAACTTCATCTCTAGTGATAGCGAAAGACGCTGAAACAGGAAGACAGAACTTATCAACTCATCGTTTATTGAGATTGGATAAAAGTAGAATGGCTATAAGGATGGTGGAAGGGAGACATCTGCACAAATGCTTTACTGGTGCCAAGGAACATAACGAAGACTTGCCGGTATCAATAATAATTGGAGCTCATCCAGCTATTTCTATTGCAGCAGCCTACCAAGCGCCATATGGAGAAAACGAATTGAACATTGCAAATTCATTAATGAATAATAGACTGACAATAACTAAATCACCCGGCACAGGTCTATATGTTCCTAAAAACGTTGAGATTCTCCTGGAGGGAAGGATTCTAGCAGATGAAACAGCAGAGGAACAAATGGTCGAAATGCTAAGAACATACGATTTTAAGAGAAGACAACCTATTTTTGAATTAGACAAAATTTACTTAACAAACGATCCCATCTATCATGACATTTTGCCAGGATATGGAGAACACAGATTGTTGATGGGACTTCCAATAGAGTCCAAACTATTCCATTTCATTAAGGATGTAGTTTCGGGTACTAGGACAGTACATCTAACTGATGGGGGGTGTAACTGGCTAGTCGCGGTCATTCAAATAAGAAAAAAACTAGAAGGAGAGCCAATGAATGCCATAGCTGCAGCATTTGCAGGACATCCGTCTCTAAAAATTGCAATCGTGGTAGATGATGACATAAATCCAAGAAATCCATCAGAGGTAGAATATGCAATTTCGACAAGATGTCAAGCAGACAAGGATCTGTTGATAATTCCAAATTCAAAGGGATCAAGTTTGGATCCTTCAAGTGATCAATATAATCTTCTAACTACTAAAATGGGCATTGACGCGACTGCGACACTTTTAAAATCAAAAGACAGGTTTGAAATTGCAAAAATACCCGGTCAGGAAAAAATCAAACTTTCAGATTACATGCAAAGTATATGAAATTGTCATAAAGCTATCTAAAATTAATGCTACGATTTTGACATTTTTTATTTTATAAAATAGATTAAATATCCAGTATACACATATTTCTGAGTACATGCCATGAAACCTAACAATTTCGCAATGAGAGATTGGCATCTTGAACATGTTGAAAAAGTCATTCTTCGTTACATGAAGGGAATTTCTCCTGATGCATCATCATTTGAAAAACGCAATTTTAAAAAATATAGCACTATTACCAGCTGTTCAAAACAAATAGAATACGACATAAAACATGGGGTAACAGTACAGGAAGTTGCTGACTTGATGAACAAAATAAGAAACGATAATTATTATTCTGAAGTAAGACAAAATCAAGAAGCAGTACAAAGATTAGACGAACTAGAAAGACAGCTAAACTCGCCAAAGAAATTGGGGTGGTAAAAAAATTTATTCCTACGTGTATATTTTAGAGCATCATGACTGAAAATAAGTTTTTTTCAGGAAATGTTATTGTCGTTTACTGTAATTTCGTAGAGCTAGAGTCGAATGAAAGCTTGCCGCAGCACATTTTGGAAAGAATAAAGGTTTGTAGCAAGGTATATGAACGAATCATGAAATCCAAGCCTGATAAAACTGATACAATAATCAAAGTTGTTGGCGACAATAAAATATGCAATTTGGTAAAAAATAATCTTTTGACTAATGGTGTTGAAGAAACAAAAATAATCATCGAAACCTCTTTCAATAGCATAGGACATCTATTTTCAGTATTTATTGAAGATATAAAGAAGAGGCCTAATCCTCCTATAATCTATTTTATCTCGTCCTATCAACAAAAAGACATTTTTGATTCAGCCACGGAGAGCTACAAAGGATATAAGATTCAATTTGAAGGCGCGTTTGATAAAAGACCTGAGGCAAAAATACAAGAAGATAGAAAAAGGGAAAAAGTAGGCAAGAGATTCACAAACGTTAAGGAAAAGGGCAAGAATAAGCTGGTCGATCTCCTCTTAAATTATATCTTTCCTGAAAATAAAAAATAAAGCTCACAAGATTTAATATCCAGATTATCATCGCATAACAGATATGCGGTCATCGTCTAGTTTGGTTAGGACACTGGCCTTCCACTCCAATAATCCGGAGAAGAAAGCCCGTAACCCGGGACTCTATTAAATTGGGCGGGAATTCAAATCCCGGTGACCGCAATTTGTTTAAAAAAAATAAATTTTTTAGAATCTATTTTTCAGTGTGCTATTATGGCTTCTAAATACCTTAGTAATAATTCTAAAGATCGTTTTCAAAATTTGAAACAGTGAATAAACCAATCTAAATTGAATTGCCAGTAGAACATTACATGTTAAGAAAATTCTAGCTATAATGAATAAATGTCAATAACCCTCAAAATAAAATTGGAATTGAGTAGATAATGCCAAGATTTTTATATTATTAGCTTGATACAAAACTATCTTTTGTCTCAATTTATTAATCTTCCCAGAACTATGTATAAAAATAAGCATGAGTTATTTGAACAAGTCTTTCAGGCTATATTAAAAAGTGGAGAAGACGGGGTTTTTCAAACTGAAATCTGCAAGGAATTCTCGCTAGATAGTAGAGATGGATCAAGACTAGCGGGAAATCTTGAAAAGCAATCACTTATTTCTCGTGAAAAAATTTTGCACAAAGGCAGATGGACATACAAACTAATAGTCAAGAAATCAGCGATCGCCGAATATAATAGAAAACCGGTACAAATAGAGTGTGTTGAAGGAGCTCCATGCATTAGCTGTAGTTATCAGCATTCATGCTCCTCTGAAGATGAAACAAGTCCATATAGTCCGGCGAAGTGTGTTTGGCTTGAGGAATGGATTGTTGCTGGATTCGAAAGGACGTATATAAAAAACGAAAAGTAATAATAGTTTAGTTCTTTTACCTTAACTTGCTATTAAATACAACCGGATAGATTGTAAACGCCGAGTCTATTTGGGCAGTGCCGTTGACATTCCATCCCGTAGCGTTGGATACAAAGTTTCCGCTATGTAATTTGTCAAATAATAATGAATTCGAACTAATACGGCTTAGCAGTATTGTAGACTCAAGTGTAGTTGGTGAATTTGGATACAATTGCGGCCTTCCATTTGGTGGTATATCTTCATATGTTAGAATCCCATTACCCAAATGAGTATTATTTGCATTGATGCTATATTCAATTCTGGAAGTTGACAATGCTTTATCACCTTGGTTTACTATCCTGAAAGTTACTTTTAATGGTATGGATTCATTAACGATACTGGATTTGTCAATTGTAACGTTTTGGATACCTATAGTTACATCTTTTAGTTCACTGCCGCCCTTGAGCAGGTCAGGAATAACAGGGAATAGTACAATAAATGCCACGATGGCAACAATTACACCTATAAGAATAGCCCTTCTTGACCCGATAAACATAATCAGGATTATTTAGCCATAAATATAATCTTAGTCCAGTAAGCTTTCAACCAAATAGTTAAGATACCTCATACTTTATATTTTTGGCTAGATCAAATAGACTAAAATAATCTTTTGAATATAGGATTTACAATGGGAAAGAAGATTCTTGCTTCTATCATCATAATTGCAGTGGTTGCGATTATTATTTCTTTGACCATTTTTAGTGGAAATCAATTATCTACCGATTTTTCAAAAATCGGTCTGGCAAACATGAATATTACAAAGGTAAGCATTTTTAATCAGGACGCGCTCAAGGATTCTAAACCACTGGAATTATCAATTAAAGAAATTAAAACTGGAAATGTAGATAATGGCACTGGAAACATTTCAATTAAATTTAATGTTTTCAACCCGAATAAAGGTACTGTTATACTTGAATCTATTTCATACAACGTATATTCCAATTCCACAAGAATCGCTTCTGGAGATATAGGCAGGCGACCAGAGGGTTTAGTTGATTCCCAGGATAGTATCTTTCCAGTTATTGGAAACGGCACTCTCCTTCTGAAGGATAACAAAATAATCCAAACAAACAAGGATCTAAATATGTCCCAGATTGCCAATAATATAAATAACTCAAACTTCGTTGTGAATGGATCTTATTTCTATAAACAAACAGGTAGCTTTCAATCCACAGGCGGTGAACAGCAATTCAGGTTAAATTATTCACACCCATGAATGCAATGATTTATTCAGAAAAAATTAAATGTTAATCATTTTAATGTATGACGATATGGCTGACTCGTACCTAATGTATGGTATTACAACTGGAGTTTTTGTAATATTCACCGGTATCTTGTTTGGGGTTAGAACAAGAAGAATCAATCAAACAATAAAGAGGGCAAGAGAAGACAAACAAAAATCTTGACAATTACTTTTTCTTCCCAATACCTAACAATTCCACAGTATGATCTGAGTCTTTTTGTTGGCCATAGCATCTTTGAAAATACTTGCACGAAAAACATAATTCGCTTGGTTCTACAACTGGTGTCTTTTTTTCTTTAAGTAGAAGGTACAGGATTCTTGCTCTTCGCACAACCTGCTCGAACATTCTTTTACTCTTGGACACACTAAATTCAACAAATTTTCCTTCAGGTGTAAAGTAAACTATAAAACCATTTTCGCCGTCAAAAATAAACATACTAGCATTAGTGTAAAGGAGATCATTTGGATGAGGATATTCCGGTATTTTGGAAACTGGTACGAAATTAATTAACAAATCATTGTCTATAAATAAATCAACTGTAACGTAAATCGTCAAGTCGTCAACCTTATACTCTTTTGTTACACCATTCAGAAGACTTGTAATCGAGCTTTTGTATATATTTGTCAATGCGTCTGAATATTCATCTACAAAGGGATCCATTCTTTCAAAATAGGATAATCTACTACAACGTGTTATCTCTAGTACGTGAATGCCTTCTAAATCATGTCCTACTTTAAGTTTATTAGAAATTTTAAGCAGTTCATCTTCTATAAGTTTGTGAAAGTTCCTACCACCGAGCATCGTTCCTCATTAAAAAAAAGCCCTATTTATATTGCTCAGATAAAGTGGATTTTTTCAACAAAAGCAGACCAATGAAGAATGTAAGTTATAATATGTTCAATAAATTTTAATTGAGATGCACTATTATAGGGTTAAAAACCAGATTTTATAGGATCTTCTGGTTTCATTAATTCTCGCAACAAGATAGTTGCGTACGAGCCTATTGGCATTTTGAATTTTACTATAAGATTTTCACAATACGAGAAATCTTTTACCAATAATGGTAATTGTCTAAATCCACCTTCGACACTCAATTCCTGCATCTCTTTAACGTGAAAATTCTTGGGAGAAATGTTTTCCTCCTTCATCATGATAGACATTTTATCCTCAAACCGTCCATCTTTGGATTTGAACGAATAACCAGGCAATTGCATAGCAGGAACTAAGTTAGTAGTATCGTCATTTGTATACTTGATTAATTTTCCCAAAGCCATTTGATTTTCTAACTTGAAGCAAAAATCATTTTTGACGCAAGAATTAATAGATTCTCCTCTCCTTAACATACTGCTCAGGCACTTGTTAAATAAATACGCCTGGTATGCATGAACGAATAATCTCCTTATATTTATTGGAATTGATCTTAACGCATTTTTGTATCCTTTTCCATCTAAAAGCGATCGCAACAGATTCCGCTCGAGATCCATCCCTTTCGGAATAATTTTTATAACCTTTACATAATTGTTTGGGTCGTTGCACTTTTCTCTTATTTCCTTACTAAATTGGGTATCATATTCCGTCGTATGGCACAGGAATATTTCAACTGCCTTCTTGAAATTTTCATTGATAATTGCTCGCCCAACTAAATGTGTGACGAGCCTTTCACTCCCAAAGCGTTGAAGACCATAATAGTTTGGAATATTTCCTATTTCAGTAATAAATTCGGAAATATCATTCCTAAGTGGATTTGAGACCCTTACTTCGAATTGGTTTCCCATAATGTGAGATTTATTTATAGGTCGTTTTGAAAATCCTAGTAAGGATAATTTTGTATGCGCAGTCATACCTTCTTTAAATTTTTTGCCTTCACAGGTAGCATATTGACTGGTAACAGCTTTAGAATCCTTAATTCCTAATACTCTAATTTTTGTTCCAAGCTGATCGGATATCTCAAAAATGGCGTGATTAGAATCTAACCCTCTTTTTTGTAGAACTAACAGCGGGAATCTATAAACATTGTCTGCTTTCTTTGATAGATCTCTTAAAATTGGTTCAACTAGTAATTCAAGAACATTAAAGTCTTCATACCTTACTTTTATTGAACCTCCAATTCCATCAAATTTTGTTGAGTAAATTTCAATTCCTGCCATCCTGTCAATATTCGGAACATCTTTACCCATGGTCTGATGAGGTGAGAAGAACATTATCTTTATTTCTTGTGGAGTTCATCGGAAGTCTATTATTGTTCTGAAAGTCCCGTTAGGTCTTAATACTATGCTCTTCTTCGGAGATAAAGTTTGATCTAATTTTTGAGGCCTAATCCTGAAAGCTTAATATAAGATTTGAGACAATTGAGATTGTGGGCAGATTAGATTCGAATCCATGTAGAAAGTTTGTAATATGTGAGAACTGTCTCTACTCTGATAGCATATGCATGTTTTACGACGCACATAGATATTGTATAGAATGTTTGTGCGATCATGCCTGTTGCCCAGCATGCAGCTCAGGGTATCATGCAATTATGATTGCAGACTAGTAGCTTTTTTAACTCCTTTTGGAGATTTGCTGGTTGCAAAATTACTATGCTCGTTTTCTCCATATTTTCACTTTGTTCTATGGATTCGAAATAAAGAATTTATAGATAGAAGACTAGAAATAACATATGGGTGTAAGTCGGTACGTGGCAAAAGAGATTATGAAGGAAATCGGCAATCGTTCTAGGGAATTTTACGAGTTTGTATTACCACCAGTTGATATTTATGAAGAAGGAACAGAGCTTGTAATCATAGTAGACCTTCCAGGATTTCAAAAGAAAGATATCTACGTAAATATCTCAAAAGATATTCTTACAATTAGAGCAAAGAGATCTGTTGATATCGAATCACATACTATTCATTTTAGCCAACGTCCAAGCAGAATTGAGAAAAAGATTCCTCTGCCGCATTCAATCCCAGAAGATGATAACGCAAATAGTAAAGCAGATTACGCAAATGGCATCTTGAAAATCAAGATACCCATATCTACGTTAACAAATGTACCCATAAGTTGATGGGAGATGACTTGATTTAGTTAAAATCAGGAATAGCTCCTGACGATTCAAATAGAGTAATATTAAATTAAATCAATATCAATTAACCCAGACATAACCGTGTGTGATTAGTCATATTATGGTTTATATGCAATAAACCTTGTAGTCACAAATTGTTTGGAAGCCAATAACATCCTAACAATGCTCCTATGGCTGGGAGAATTAACATTATCCAGTTGGTTGCTTTCCTATGGCGCAGAACATCTAGCGACGAGATTTGGTGCTAGGTTCGTTGGAAGAACATTGCTTAGTGTAGCAACAACACTTCCTGAAATTGCCATAGTTGTTTATGCAGCATCGTCTGGATCCTATGGTGTTGCTTTGGGGGCTGGTTTAGGTAGCAATATCTTAATGATGACATTGGGATTAGCAATAATGTTCTTAATAGCAACAACACGCCTTTCAAAAAAACCAATTAAGAAAATCAATGTTAGTTCATTTAAACTGGACAAAATTTTTCTGCTGGTTACAGCAGTAATAAGCGCAGTTTTGTTTATTGATGGATATCAATTCATAGATGGAATAGTGTTCGGTGGGCTATTCTTAGGATACGTTTTTGTTGCTTTTTATGAAATGAAAAAAGAAAAACGAATAGAAAAGGAGAAATTAAGTGAAGAAAATAGTAAAGATTTACATAACGTTAATGCTCCTAGCAATCAAAAGAAGTTTACAAAAGCAGTGATAATCTTCATAATAGGAACTATTGGTATCTTCTTTGGTGCCGAACCCTTCATAAAGTCATTGGAAGAAGTATCAATTGACGTAGGTGTATCAGCGATAATCCTTTCAGTGGTAATAAGCCCTATCGCAGGTGAGATGCCAGAGAAAATTTCATTGATGCTTCTTGCCAGAAAGGGAGCTCAAGGCACCTCAATTGCTATAGCCAATGTACTAGGGTCAAAGATATTAAATAATACGCTTTTACTAGCCTTTGCTGTATTTGGTGCCATTAATCATAGTGGAATAGGGGCTATCATAGAGCGAAGTCCAATATTATCATTCCAAATGGTGCTTACAACAGTAGTCACGATATTTGCGGTGGGTTTATTATTTAGAAAAGAAGTTGGTATGAAAACTGGGTTGATACTTTTAGTGACGTATATAGTAAGTATAGGATTGCAATTTTTTATAAGTTCATAATTTTATTAGATAACTATTACAAAGCATAATTAAATTGGAAATAACCGTTTTTGAACTCTTGTACAGGAGGTTAGCTATATGGGTCATTTGCTTCTTCGGATTTAGTACTATTGTTACGATCTCCTAGCAGAACGCTAATATCTGAATAAGATTGATTTCTAAAAACAGTGAGATTCAGCTTATCTCCTGGTTGTTTATTTTCATCAATATATGACACTAAATCCTCCATATAAGTAACATTATGATTGTCAACTGCAGTGATAATATCGCTACCATGTTTAACTCCATATTGATCAGTGGTACTTCCACGAATGCCTGCTCTGTCAGATGGCCCGCCTTTTGTTAATGAATCCACGTACACTCCCTTAAAATTTCTGCTCAGATTTTCAAAATTTTCTGTTAATTTTGATGTTAAAGTTGTAGCAGACATTCCTAGCCACGGATGCGTGTAATTTCCCTTTGTAATAAGAACAGGTACTATTTTAGAAATAGTGTTGGAGGGAACAGCCAAACCAATACCAGAAAATCCGCCAGCATCGGACAATACGCCAGCAGTATTCATTCCGACTACTTCCTCTTTCATGTTTAGCAAAGGTCCTCCGGAATTGCCGGGGTTAATTAACGCATCTGTCTGAATTACACTTGGAATACTGAATTGTGATCCTTCAGTTGATATCAAGCGACCTTTTTGACTCACAATACCATCAGACATCGAGCCAGCCAATCCATAAGGGTTTCCTATCGCAATAACTTGATCTCCTACTTCTAGGGCTGACGAATTACCTAAAGCCAACGGATGTAGTCCTGATATATTATCTGTGATTCTTATGACTGCGATGTCGTTAAATGGATCGCTTCCTATAACTGATGCCACATATCTGTTACCATTGATGAAAGTCACATCTACCTTTTTAGAACCGTCTACGACATGATGATTAGTGATTATCCGCCCTTCCTTATCGAACACAAAACCTGAACCCAGACTGGTTAAATTTTTATCCCCCGAAGAATCTGCTTGGGTTGGTTTATTCTCTCGAGTTATTTGTACAACGGATTCTTGTACATCTTTAAAGATCTTGCTTATTGAGTCCGAAGTAGATTTTTTTTTCCCCACTGTCTGTGCAAAAGTTTCCCCTTTTCCCGCGTGCCACAATAAAAATGATGACATAAAAAAAACGGCTATTAGAATTATAAAAAGTTGGTTTTTCATATAAAAAATCCATAATAGTAATCATATAGACTTTTCTATTGATCAGATCCTAGAAACTTAATACGACTGGAAGTAGAAGATCCTATCCATCTCACACTGCATTTGAAATTAGGGCTGAGAGATGCTATAAAATTTGACAAACTGACTTAGATAAGAAAATTGAAGCACAAAATGCTATCTCATATCGATCTTTTGGTATTTTTCGCTCAGTTTTATTTTAAGTTCGTCTAATTGATCAGATACCCATTTAACAAAGCCATCGGTCATTTCTTGAGGTATTTTTCTCTTTTCAGCTAATGCCAAATATCCTTCAAAGATCTTTGCATAGACAGAGTTACATACAATCATGTTTGCCAGTGCGTCTGAGACAAAGTCATCACTTTTGCTCTCTATGAAATTTCGCTTAAATAGGTTTAAAAGGTATTTAGTGCGTCTATCGATCTCATTTTGATCCATTCCATTAGCCGTTGTAAATTTGCTCATATTCCCTCACAACTAACTTGCTATTCAGTTATTAAAATATTAATATCTATAATTTCTGGACTCGCGTGTATACCTGAATTTGTCTTAAAAGAGATTAATTATAACAACTATTTAATATAATTAATAGTTTAGAGTCTTCAGTGTTTAATAGGATTGTTTCGTTTCTGCCAAGTGCTACAGAGATTATCTACATGTTGGGATCACAGGATTTATTATTTGGAGTTACCCATCAATGTATTTGTCCCGCCGAAGCTAAAAGCAAACCTCAGATAGTAAGTTCTGTTTTTGATTCAGAATCAATGGCAAGTTTTCAAATTGAGGAGAAAATACAAGAACTTTCACGATTGCAAAATGATCTTTTTATTATTAATTTTGATCTGCTAAAAGAAATTCAACCCGATCTTATTATCTCTCAGGCATTGTGTGACGTATGCTCACCTCATAACAAAGAACTGAATAAGACGATGAAATTTTTGGACAATAAACCGCAGACTCTAGTTCTAGATCCCCATACAGTTGAAGAGATAATAGAAAGTATTATGATTATAGCAAAAGCTCTCGGTAAGGAGGAAGATGGTTTACGGATTAGGGATTCTCTGTACAGAAGAATCGAGAAAATTTCTAATGCAACAAAGTTTAAGAAACCAAAGGTGGTTTGTCTGGAATGGATTGATCCGCTCTACATTTGTGGTCACTGGGTTCCTCAAATGGTTGGAATTGCTGGAGCAATCAATGGAATTAGCAAGGTTGGAGAGCGTTCTAGTAAAATAGACTTTTCCCAAATAACCCAATTTGATCCCGATATCATAATTCTTTTGCCGTGTGGATTTGATCTTCGTAAGGTATTTCAAGAATACGGTTCCCTACAAAAGAATAACCAATGGCAATCACTCAGGGCGGTTCAAAATGGTATGGTTTTCGCAGTAGATGCTCTTTCATATTTTAGTAGGCCTGGTCCAAGTATCATAACGGGTATTGAGATACTTGCTAAAATTATTAATCCAGAGTCATTTCCACAATTAATGGTCCCATCAAACTCATATAACAGAATGAAAAAGGAACCTAACTGATTGATTAAAGGGAATAGAATAATTGCTACGTCAAAGATACTTCAATGTATACATCATCTGGGATCTTTAGTCTCATCAATTGCCTGATCGACCTATCATCTGCCCCTAAATCAATTACCCGTCTATGAATCCTCATCTCATATTTATCCCATGTGTTAGTGCCTTGTCCACAAGGCGATTTTCTAGTAACGACTTTCATTTTTTTAGTTGGTAGCGGATGTGGTCCTCTAAATTTAATCCCATTCTTTTCGCCAATACCCTTTATTTCATGACATACATTTTCGAGCATTATAAGATTAGTACTAGTTAATTTGATACGTGCTTCCTGAGTCATTAATTGGACTCACTTTTTGGCACTTGGGTCGTATTTCTCTACAATAGATTTAACGACACCAGCAGCTATTGTTGTTCCCATATCTCTCAGTGCAAATCTGCCGATCTCTGGAAATTCTTTGAATGTTTCTATAGCAAGTGGCCTAACAGGTTTTATCCTCACAATTGCAGCGTCACCAGTCTTTAGGAACTTGGGCTTTTCTTCAACAGCTCCACCAGTTTTAGGATCTATTTTTGCTACAAATTCAGATAAGGTAGCAGCGACCTGCGCAGTATGGGCATGAAGTACGGGAGTATATCCAGGAGCCATTGCTGTCGGATGATGTATAATTATTATCTGTGCTTCTAATTCTCTTGCAGCATTAGGTGGATTGTCCACAGGTCCAATTACATCTCCACGTTTGATTGACTTTTTATCTACACCTCTCAAATTAAATCCTATATTATCACCAGATTCTGCAGAGTCCATTTGGGTATGATGCGTTTCAATCGATTTAACCTCTCCAGTCACGCCAGATGGCATTACAATCACTTTTTGGTTTGCTTTTAGGACTCCTGTTTCGATCCTTCCAACAGGCACCGTACCAACACCAGTTATGGAGTAAACATCTTGGATTGGTATTCTAAGTGGCTTCCCTAATGGCTTTTCCGGTGGTTCGAAAAGATCAAGTGTTTCATTTAGAGTGGGTCCTTTGTACCACGGCATATTTTCAGATTTCTTGACAAGGTTGTCGCCTTTCCAACCCGAAACTGGTATAAAACTTATTTTTGAAACATTGTATCCTACTAACTTTAACATTTTTTCCACAGTCTCTTTGACTTCATTGTAACGTGCTTCTGAATATCCCGAATCATCCATTTTGTTCAATGCAACTACTATTTGTCCGACACCCAACGTCCTTGACAAAAATGCGTGCTCTCTTGCTTGTCCTCCTGGATCAGTTGCCGCCTCCGTCTCTCCTGGTTTTACTGACACCACAAGAATTGCGACATCTGCTTCTGATGCTCCAGTTATCATATTTTTGATAAAGTCTCTATGGCCAGGAGCATCAATTAAGGTATAAAAATACTTGGAAGTTTCAAATTTTTGAAATGCTAAATCTATCGTAATTCCTCTTTCTCGCTCATCCTTAATGCTATCTAACACCCAAGCGTACTTGAAAGTATCTCCTTTCCCAGTTTCTTCAGATTCTTTAGCAAATGAATCAATGGTTCTTTGATCAATCACACCCATATCAACTAATAAATGACCAACAATAGTCGATTTACCATTATCAACGTGTCCTACAACCACAAGATTCATGTGGGGTTTTTTACTTGCGCTCATTAGATTAAGAGCGATAAGAGGGCTTTATTTGTATTTCGTTAAATACAACGCAGTTTTGTCATCAAAATTCTGCTTCATTAGTTACTATTCGAGGTATTATATCTAACGTTCTATAAATGCAATCTCTAAATTCTAATCCCTGTCATAATCATCTTCAATTCTGACGATATCGTTTTCATCAAAGCTGCCATAAGAAATTTCCAAAACAATACAACCAGAATTGCTCGCTTGAATTCTATGCCTTGCCCCCGGTGGGATTATGATATCATCGCCTTCCTTCAAGGATGATTTTTCGTTCTGTACTTCTACCTTGGCTGAACCCTTAACGATTTTCCAAAATTCCTTTCGTTTATTATGATATTGAAGACTTAATCTTGAATCAGGTTTTATGTAAAGTAATTTAACCGTACATCGTTCATTCTCATTGAATTTTTCAAATGAACCCCATGGTCGTTTTTCCGCGTATACTTCCACAAAAAAACAATGAAAAAGTATAATTTAATTATTGTCATCACTTTTATAGTAAAAAATAAACGACAGCTTCTGTATTTTATAATTATTGCCTAAATCTTCA
>Ga0207648_10000913_pt1 | contig 33285 bp, 23 predicted proteins | sample KBSMisM32_FD_184310 | JGI IMG/M metagenome (GOLD analysis project Ga0207648, IMG submission 184310) | Miscanthus rhizosphere microbial communities from Kellogg Biological Station, Michigan, USA - KBS Miscanthus M3-2 (SPAdes) (version 2) | ecosystem: Host-associated > Plants > Roots >... | reverse complement strand
CATTCTTAACACAATAATTTTTAACCGGAACCAGGAACTCCCGCCCATATCGTGCCAGTTTAATGTCGCCGAAGCCGGATATGAATCGCAATTCATCAAGGGTTTGCGGTAGATAAGTGGCCATTTCCATTAAAGCGGCATCAGAAAGAATCATATATGGCGGAACATTTTCATTCGCGGCAATATCCCTGCGGGTGAGCTTTAATTCTTGTAGCAAGCCTGCTTCATATGGAATAACCTCTGTCTCCCTTTCTTCAAAAGTTTGTGAAGCGATCAATTCAACCTTTTGCTGCCCTTTTAAAACAGCCTCGCTTTTATCAGTTAGTTTTAACACAGGATAGGCATCCTCTGTAACTTGAAGATAACCTTGTGTAACCAGCTCCCGAAGGTAACGGAACCAATCTGCACGACTAATATCAGCGCCTATGCCGTATGTTTTTAATTGCTTATGCTCTTCACATATTTTTTCCCTTTTAGAACCCCTGAGAAAATCGATGACATAAGTATTGCCAAACCGTTCTTTTAACCTCGCTACAGCCGAAAGTGCTTTTTGGGCGATCAGCGTAGCATCGAATTTCTCGTATTCACTCAGGCATATATCACACGACCCGCAATTATCCGGGAAAGACTCGTCAAAATATTGCATCAGGTATTGTCGCCGGCAGTTTTGCGTCTGGCAATATTTAACCATATCGTCCAGCTTTTTCAGCATGATAGCTGATTGGCTCTCGTTTCCCTCAACCTTGGCAAACCTCTGAAGTTTGACAGTGTCACCATAAGAATATAACAGCATTGCGTCAGATGGCAACCCGTCGCGCCCGGCACGGCCAGTTTCCTGGTAGTAGCCTTCAATGTTTTTGGGCAGATCTACATGTACCACATACCGGACATTTGATTTATTGATGCCCATCCCAAATGCAATAGTAGCTACGATGATCTTTACTTCATCTCTCAAAAAAGCCTCCTGGTTTCGCGCCTTGTCGGCATTATCCATACCGGCGTGATAGACTTCAGCCAAAAAGCCTTCGTCTTTTAGATCAGCAGCTAACGCCTCCGTCGACTTTCTGGAAAGACAATATATAATACCCGAATCCTCCTTTCTTTCATTTAAAAAGGTGAGCAGTTGCTTAAAAGAATTCTTTTTGGGCACTATCCTGTAGGTAATATTTGCCCGGTTAAATGAGGAGACGAACCCCGCAGGGTTCTTTAGGTCTAATTTTTCAAGAATATCCTTTTGGGTCAATTTATCGGCTGTTGCTGTAAGAGCAATTACCGGTATTTTTGGAAATTCATTTTTTAAACCAGCCAGCATCAGGTATTCGGGCCTGAAATCGTGGCCCCAATGCGAGATACAATGAGCCTCATCAATTGCGATCAGGCAAACAGGCAATGATTTTAAAAAACTGATTAGATTGCTTCCTTGCCCGAATAAACGTTCAGGCGCAAGATAAAGCAATCTGATATTCCCTTTTTTAAGCTGATCGATAATCCTTTGTTGCTCATTGGGTGACTGTGTTGAGTTTAGAAAAGCCGCCGGTATGCCGTTTACGTTCAGGCTGTCTACCTGGTCCTTCATCAGCGCTATTAGAGGCGAGATCACTATTGTAAGACCGCCCATTAATACTGCGGGTAATTGATAACATAAGGATTTGCCACCGCCGGTAGGCATCAGCGCTAAAACATCCCGGCCGTTTAAAACATGTTGAATAATGGCCTCCTGCTGATGTCTGAATTCGCTGTAGCCGAAATATTTTTGCAGTGCCTGTATGGGTGTCATTGTTGTACTATGCATGCAAAGGTGCAGATTTAATGTGAATAGGTTAGGTTAATTAAATGCTAAAATAGTTAGTAATATTGAAATGACAAAATAAATTGTTTTTTTAATACAGGACGCAGAGTTTTTTTGCTAAAGCGTCTTATCAAACCATAATAGGCCGTTGGCTAAAGCCGAACGGCAATGAAATAAAAAGGTGGTAAATGAGGTTAATTAAAGCTTATTCATTGCCGTCCCATTTATGGGACGGGTAAGTATCACAGATAAAAAATGGCTTTAGCCAAAAATAATCGGCGGGATGGTGGTCATGTATCTCTGTTTCAAAGCAAGTTTATCAATTCGATTTTTTATTTTTAGCTTAGTCTTTCTCAATATGCTAAAAAAGATCTCTTTATCACTACTTTGCCTTTGCCTTGCCTGTATCGCTTTAGCGCAGGAATTGCAATCTCCGTCCGAATTTTTGGGGTATAAACTAGGCTCTCAGTTCACACCGCATTTTCGTATTGCCGAATATTTTAAGTACGTGGCTTCGGTTTCCAAAAATGTAAAACTGCAACAATACGGAAATACCAATGAGGGGCGGCCTTTACTGGCTATGTTTGTAGCGTCGGGTGAAAATATAGATCGGTTGGCAGAGATCCGTCAGCATAATTTATCACTTGCCGGACTAAGCACTACCAATACTTCTCTAGCTAACGCACCGGTTATTGTGTGGCTGAGCTATAACGTTCATGGAAATGAACCAAGCTCAAGTGAGGCAGCTATGCAGGCGCTTTATGAACTGGCTAATCCCGCTAATAAACGTACACAGCCCTGGTTTAAAAATACGATAGTTGTAATCGATCCCTGCTTAAATCCGGATGGGCGCGAGCGGTATATTAATTATTATAACTCTGTAAAAGGTGTTGCACCTAATGCAGATCCTACCTCTCGCGAGCATTCCGAACCATGGCCTGGTGGCAGGGTAAACCATTATTATTTTGATCTGAACCGCGACTGGGCATGGCAAACACAAAAGGAAACCAAAGCACGAGTAGCTCTTTTTAACGAATGGCTGCCACAAGTACACGTAGATTTCCATGAGCAAGGTTACAATGCGCCTTATTATTTCGCGCCGGCCGCAGAACCATTTCATAAAGATATTACCCCGTGGCAAAAGGAGTTTCAGACCATAATCGGCAAAAATAACGCCAAATACTTTGACCAGAATGGCTGGATGTATTTTACCAAAGAAGAATTCGACCTGCTTTATCCATCTTACGGCGATACTTATCCTATATATAATGGCTCCATTGGTATGACGTATGAGCAAGGAGGTATTGGCGCCGGCTTGGCCATTGCTACCAGGAGCGGGGATACACTAACATTAGCAGACAGGATTTCGCACCACCTTTCAAACAGCTTGAGTACCGTTGAGACTGTTTCGGCAAACGCATCGAGGGCGTTGACTGAGTTTAAAAAATATTATGATGACAACCGCGCCAATCCGCCGGGTGAGTATAAAACTTATATCATCAAAAATGATAATGCAGATAACCTGTCAATGATGGCTGAACTGCTATATAATAATGGTATTAAATTCGGCCATACGAATAAGCATTCGGCAGTAGGGTTTAATTATATTACCGGAAAAGCGGAAGAACTGTCAATAGATCCACACGACCTGGTGATTAATGCCTATCAACCCAAAGCTGTATTATTAAATGTATTGCTTGAGCCCAGAACTTTCCTGGCAGATTCAAATACTTATGATATCACTGCATGGTCATTGCCCTATGCTTACGGATTAAGAGCCTTTGGATTAAAGGAATCCGTTAAGCCAGAAGAGACCAAACCAATTATGGAAACCACAGAGCCGGGAGTAACTAAAGGAGAAGCCTATGCTTATGTTGCCCCTTGGCAGTCGGTTTATGGGGTAAAGTTTTTAGCTGAGCTTTATAAAAAAGGAGTAAAGGTGCGTTGTTCCCAGGCACCATTTGAATCGGGCGGACAAAAGTTTGCACCGGGGTCATTAATTATAACGAGAACTGGTAATAATGCCGGCGATTTTGATGACAAAGTGATCACATCGGCTAAAAATTGCCACGTGATGTTGTCGGTATTAAAATCTGGTTTTGTGGATAAGGGAGCTGACCTGGGTTCCGGCGTGATCAAATCATTGCATCCACCCAAAGTATTATTGATATCAGGTGAAGGAAGTTCTTCGGAAGCAATGGGTGAGATATGGCATTTTTTTGACCAGGAAATCAACTACCCGCTTACTGTCGTTAAATATCATGACCTGAACCGCGAACGGATCAATGACTTTGATGTTATTATATTTCCGGACGGTTCTTATGATGATCTGCCGGTTGAAAAACTACAAAACTGGGTTCATGACGGCGGTAAACTTATCGCTATGGAAAATGCCGTTTCAATACTTGCCGATAAAAAAGGATTTTCAATAAAGAGTATAGCTGACAAGCATGATACCAGCTCAAAGAACAAAGATAACCTGGTAAAAGCATATGCAGACAGGGACCATGATGCAATCAGATCAAATGTACCTGGGGCAATTTATAAAGTAGATATGGATAATACTCACCCGCTTGGGTTCGGGCTGCAGAAATATTACTTTACCCTTAAACTGAATGACGCATTATATAATTATCTGGGCGACGAAGGCTGGAATGTAGGCACCATTAAAAAGAATGGCTATGTTGAAGGCTTCGTTGGTCAAAAAGCTAAAGAAAAACTAAAAGACGGATTGCTGTTCGGGGTTCAGTCAAGCGGACGGGGTTCAGTAGTCTATCTGGTGGATGATCCGCTTTTCCGCAGTTTCTGGCAAAATGGTAAGTTGTTGTTCAGCAACGCCGTGTTTATGGTCGGACAGTGATCAGTTTGCAGTTGGCCATATTAGAAATGATGCCAACTGCAAACAGCACAATGCAAACTTGATCAGTTGGCAGTTGCAGTTGGCCGTATTGTATTTAGAAACTATGCCAACTGCAAACTGATCCCGATAGTTACCGGGACTGCCGACTGCCAACTTTAATTATTCCCTTTCACTCTTCCGTTAAGATCATCTGCACCACTCTGGTGTTGACGGGCTCTTATTTTGGTACTTCCAAAGTTGTAAGTAAATGTTAACCGGGTTATTCTCGATTCGCGTTTTTGACGGATATCAAAATCAACTGATCCGTAATTACTGGTTACATCATTGCGGCGTGTGTTAAATATATCGCTCATAGATAGCTTGATGTTGGCTTTTTTATTGGCGAAAGAATGGCTCAAACCGGCATCAACAGAATATTGCGGCTTTACATAAAATAAGCCGTACGTTAAAGACGATTGATAGTTGCCTGTAAATTCCAGTTTATATCCGGCTAATGGTTTAAATGTTTCTGTTGCCCTTACCTGGTAGGCGGTCTGCCCTCTGTCAAGGTTGCTTCCTTCAAGGTTTTTTGATTTAAAGCCCAGGTAGAAAGCAGTGGCATTGATATTACCGTCCCACCATTTTGTAATGGTATAAGGAGCATACAGGTTGGCGTTATAAGCATTTTGTATCTGCAGGTTCCGTTGTGTTACAAAAGCGACCTTGGTAGCAGGATCAGTTCCGGGCACTTCGGTTATTACATCGGTGGTGCGGCTATAGCCCAGTGTTAAAGTAATGCTCTTATTATAGGTATAGTTGAATTCGAAGTTATCCGTATACTGCGGTTTCAAGTATGGGTTGCCCTTCTGATAGGTGTACGGGTCCAGGTGATAAACAAATGGGTTCAGGTTATCATATTGCGGACGGTCTATACGGCGGCTGTAAGATAAGCTAAATTCATTTTTATCATTAATAGTATGATTTACAAATACACTTGGAAATAAATTAAGATAGTTTCTGGATATATGCTGTACATGGCTCATTGAATCGCCGACCGCATTCGATTGGGTATACTCAGCACGCAAACCAAGCTGTATAGAGGTGTTTTTAAATTGCTTATTTAAATTAAGGTATCCGGCGGTTATTTTCTCATCGTAGACAAAGTGGTTAACACTGGTGTCAATTTCGGGTGTGCGTTGAACGGTAGTCTGCTGCAGGTCATTGTCAGTTTTTACGTCGCTGTATTTAAAACCAGTTTCCAGTTTTACTGATTTTGTCAAAGGCTTTGCGTAATCCACTTTGGCTGTATAGATATTGATATTCGACGGTGTCAGGTTACCTAAAAATGCCTGAGGGCGTTGTAAACTCCCATCTGCCAGATAGAAATCAGTTATATACTGTGCGTGCGAATTATTCCTAAAGCGTGAATAGTCCAGATCGGTGCTAATCTGTTGCCCTGCTGTGTCTATTTTATAGGTATCGTTCACGTTAACAGCGAAGTTATTATAGGTTTGATGGATGCCCGAAACAGTACGCAATGATGAATCAGCCTGTGTTGTGTTAAAGTTTTTACCTATATAAGTACGGTTATCGTTCTTATCGTCCTCATTATTAAAATAGCCGCTGATCACAAAGCCGATGGTGTTTTTTGGTGAAAGATCATAATCAGCTCCAAAGCGGTAACTGTTATTATGGTTATTGGTAACCAGCGGACTAAACTGGTTGAAGTAAGTTTGCTCTCCGTCAGTGCCTGTTATAATGCGCTTGATATCGATATTCTGCATGCGTTTGTTGTCATTATGGCTAAATGTACCGAATACGTTCAGATTCCCTTCTTTGTGGTTCAATTGTAAAGTTTCGTTATCCTTCCAGGAAGCGCCGTAGCCTGCTCCCAGTGTGATACTTCCATTGGTACCTGTTTGCTTGTTCTTTTTTAACTTGATATTGATAATGCCTGAATTGCCCGCAGCATCATATTTAGCCGAGGGATTAGTTATGATCTCAATCGATTCGATCGTATTGCCATCTGTTGAGCGTAGAAGCGTAGCTAATTGCGCTGCTGTTAAATAAGTCAACTTGTCGTTGAGCATTACCGTTACGCCTTGTTTACCCTTAAGGCTGATATTGTCGTCTTTATCTACACTAACACCAGGTGCTCTTTCCAGGATATCCATAGCCGAGTTACCTGCCGCAAGCGGACTATTAGCCACGTTTACCACAGTACGGTCTATTTTTCTTTCGATTAAAGGCTTTGCAGCAGTTACATTAACTGTATTTAAATTATGTGCATTGGGCTGCATCTTCAACTCTGGTACTGTAATCAATCCGTTGCTTGCCACTGTGACTGGTTGACTAACTGCTTTTTGATATCCAACATTAGTAGCTTTAATAACATAACGGCCCTGTTTAATGTGATCAAATGAATATATGCCTTGCTCGTTACTGATGGCGCCTTTTACTATAGTAGAGTCCTGTGCATTTAATAGACTTGCCGTGGCGTACATCATGGGTTTGCCCTGTTCATCGAGTAACGAGCCGCTAACATTTGCGGATGACCCAGAGCTTTGTGCCCGAGCGGCTCCCATTGCCACAATTAAGAGTGCCAGGGTGATATATATTTTATGGATAAGTGTTTTCATAATGCTATGTGTTGTAAAAATTGGGGGCAAAATGCTTCCAGTAGAGGGTTATCCCTCTTTTTAAAAGGTTAATAAATTTTTGTTCAGCTTACCGGTTATCTAACCGTATTTTGGATAGGTAACAGGGGGTTAATAGTTCATTGGCATAGACGGTGTTATTTTTAGTTCTAAATTTCAGGCAATACCTATCCCATTAAAGAGTATTCCTCTTTTTTTCGAAATCCTCAAAAAATGGGGTTTAGCTGGTAGCAGCCCGTGTTTTTTTATTTTTATATTAAGATGCAATAACCCCCGCTAAGGTTACAGGCAATTTTAAGGTTTTCGGCGAAAGGTGATATTAGCATAGGTGAACAGCCGGTTTTTGACGGTGAATGGTTATCTTATATTTCTTAAAACGGGTGCTATATTGGATATAACATCCTTGAAAAAGGAAAAACCCTCTTCCTCAGTTTTACAATCGGTAGCTTTCATAGGGTGTACTTTTTCCCGGCAGACTTGAGCATTATTCTTTATACCTATATTACTATAGATATGCTTATCACATAAAGGCAACATAAGCCCGCATATCAACAGCAGGCTTATGTATCTGTTTACCGGTTTCATTTTTTCAGCTTTTTAGTGCTATCGCTCAAAAGATGTTTGTTTAAAACTGTATCGGTCACCATGGTATCCACCTTGCATTGCAATCCGTTGTCGGTCATTATGAAGGTAGCTTCACTTAATCTGTTTCCATCACGCTTGTTTAACTCATTGCAATCATGGACACTAAAGTCAGCTATTCCTTCCACCTTGCGATCTACAACTACTTTTGCATTCATAGGAAGCTTTAAAGTAAGGTAAACATCCTCATCATGCCATAGATCATTGTTCTTAGGATAAAACCGTTCATCAAATGTAATCAGGCTATCCTGTTGCGCGAAGATATATTTAATGTTGCGCGAATTGGCCAATGCATCATCATAGCTTCTGCCCCTTGCATGGTATGACTCGATTAATACCGGCTGATCGACATCGCTTTTTTCAATAGATAGCCTGACACGCTGATGATAGTGGTCAAAATCATTATAGTCATCATCAGTTATCTTCATGTTTGGGGCCAGGTTTTTGATGTTCAACCGGGCACTGTCCTCGGCAGTGAAATATTTGAGGTCGTTCAGTTTGAGATAATAGGTGTTGTCCTTAACGGCTTTCAGATTAATAGTTTCGCTGTAACTTGCAGATGAGCTAAAGTCGGCAGCTATCCTGGTAACATTATATACAAAAACTGCTATGGCAAATAACCAAATAACCAGTATCGTTGTACCAGCTGATCTGCTTACTGCACCTGTGTTGAATATGCCTTTTAGTGTAAGAAGTATAATACTCACTAACGGTACAGCAATTACTACAAAACCAGCTGTATAAATATATTCAGGATGGTGATGTCTTAATACGCCGTAAGGCATATCATGGAATGGGGCAAACTGACCGAATCCAAGCAGGGCTACAAAAGCTACAATAAAGAATATTAACGCGCTAAAGCAAGATAACAGGATAAATAAGCCGATCAGCTTCAACAGGATCTTACCCGCACCATTAAAGAAGGTGCCCAGGTGATAAAAGAAATCACCTATAAAATCGCGTGTTTTATAGACAAATGGCTTAGCTTCATGCTTGAAGTTTGAAAAATTACTGTGCATTGAGCCCAATTCTTCCTCGAAGTTTTTCTTGAAGCCCTGCAAATTCAGCTTCTCACCTTTCATCACCATTCTATCAGCACGGGTAACCGCTTTTGGTATTACGATCCATAATATGATATATAGTAATATACCTGCACCTCCTGCAAATATAATCAGGGCGAATGCCAGGCGGATCCAAACGGCATCTATGTCAAAATAATTGGCTATCCCTGAACACACACCTGCTATAAGATGATCATCCGGATCGCGGAATAACCGGCGGGTAGTGGTACCGCTATTATAATAGGTATTGGTGAATGAAGCGTTGGTATCTTCTTCGGCATGCTCAAAATCCTCAACGGTCCCCATTTGTTCTATTACCGCTTTTACATCCTGCTCAATTATAACCTGTTTATGCTCACTGGCCAGTAGCTCATTAAACATTTCGGCTATGCGGTTTTCGATATCGGTAGTTATCTCCAGGCTGTCGTCTGAATTGATAAAATGACGTTTTACATCCGTCATGTAGTTCTTTAACACTTCGTATGCATCTTCTTCTATATGAAAAACGATGCCATTTATATTGATGATAATTGTTTTGTTCATGATCTTGGTTTTGCTAATTATTTTACTTTCCTGTCTCCGATAGATATTTGTACCGCATAGGCCAGTTCCTGCCAGGTTTTGTCCAGTTGTTCCAATACTTTCCTGCCTTCGTCTGATAAGACATAGTATTTTCTCGGCGGTCCGGACGTCGACTCGACCCAGTTGTAGCTGAGGAGTCCATTATTTTTTAAACGGGTTAGGAGAGGATATAGAGTCCCCTCAACTACGAGCAGCTGGGCCTTCTTTAGTTCGGCAATTATATCCGAAGCATATATCTCGCCCTTTGCTATGGTGGAAAGAATGCAATATTCCAAAACACCCTTTCTCATCTGGGTTTGTGTGTTCTCAACAATCATACAACAAAGATATATGTTTTAAATTGTATTATGCAATACATAGTACTAAAATTATTAAAAACTTTCTCAGAAAGTCGCTTTTTTAAAAAATTTTCAGGTTTTTGAAATAAATTATTTGACTTTTTAATAATCTAATACTACTTTTAGCTTTAATTAACTATTAACTGATCTTATTATTAACGAAATGAAAAAACTTCTACTAGTAAGTTTGTGCTTTCTGATGTTATGCGTAACGCAGGTTTTTGCACAAAACCGTACAGTTACTGGTACGGTTACGGCCAAAGAGGATGGCCTACCCATTCCGGGAGCAACAGTAAAAATCAAAGGCTCAAATGAAGGTACCCAGACTAACGCTGCGGGTAAATTTACCCTGAGCGTGCCAAGTGGTGCGTCTCTTGTGATATCCTTTGTTGGTACAGCACCGCAAACAGTTGTTGTTGGCGACAAGACCACGATCAACGTGGCATTGGCTCAAAACCAGGCACAATTGAATGAGGTTGTAGTAAGTGCTTATGGCATTAAACAAAGTGCCAGATCAAATTCTAACTCCGCACAGGTTGTTACGTCAAATGAGCTGAACACTGTACGTGAGCCCAACATCAACAATGCTCTTGCGGGTAAGGTTGCGGGTATACAGGTACGCAGCCAGTCGGCAGCAGCATTGGGCCGTGGTACTGAAGTTAGGCTTCGTGGTGCTACGGGCTTGGGAACAGGCAACCCGCCAATTTATGTTGTTAACGGGACTGTCCTGCCAAATTCTGACGACATTAATCTTGACGATGTTGACAACGTTACTGTTTTACAAGGTGCAGCAGCATCCGCTTTATTTGGTTCTGTGGGTGCGTATGGTGCTATCGTTATTACAACTAAAAAAGCCAAAAAGAATGCTGGCTTGGGTGTCGACCTGAATTTAGGTGCAACATTTGACAATGTGTATATATTACCAAATTATCAAAATACCTATGGTGGTGGTAACGACCCTAACCTGGAGCAATACAACTGGAAAGCGGGTGACCCTGATGCATGGAAAGCTTTAAGCGGAAAATATTATCCTGATTATTCGGATGATAGCAGCTGGGGTCCAAAAATGGTTGGCCAGGAGTATATCCCATGGTATGCATGGTACCCGGGAAGCAAATACTCTTACAAAACTGCCAAGTTTGTACCGCAGCCTAATAATGCAAAGGATTATTTTAACACCGGTGTCACTTTAAATAACTCCATTGCTTTCAATAAGGCAGGTGATGACTATAACTTTAGAATGGGTTATGGTAACGAATATATAAAGGGTTTAATTCCAGATCAGGACTTAAGAAAGAATACCTTAAACTTGAACTATAGCTATGATCTGAACAAGCATCTTTCTGTTTCTGCAGATATTAACTACGTTAACCAGAAAATACATGGACAGGTTCAGGATGCTTACGCGAACCAAACCACCGGTTCATTCAATTCTTGGTTCCACCGTGACTTGGACATGAACCTGATGAGAGAGCTTAAAACCTTAAGATCTCCCGATGGAACTTTGGCAACATGGAACCACCTTGACCCGGGGGTATATGATCCAAACAACCCGCAGCACTTTTATGGTGCTAACTATTGGTATAACTTTTATGCTTACCAGGATAACCTGAGAGATTACAATAATCACGACCGTCTGTTCGGTAACATTTCTTTGACCTACAAAATAACAAAGGATCTGAGTTTAAAAGCAACTTACCGTAAACAACAAAATACCAGCTATACCGAGCAAATCGTAGGGTATGACCTGGAGCAGAGCGCTGTGCAAACCGGTGTTAAATCCAGCTACTATACACAAAATACGTATTCAAATCAAGAACATATTGAGTTCTTAGCTAATTACAATAAGAAGATAAAAGATTTTACGGTTGATGTGAATGCCGGTACAGATCATTTTAACTGGACCTATAAAGATAATTCGGTACAAACCAATAATGGTTTGACCATACCGAACCTTTATACAGTTAATAACTCCGTTGACCCTCCAACCTTAGTTAATAACAGGGTACATGAAGAGTACAACGCAGTGTATGGAACTGCATCATTTGGCTGGAAAGATATCATTTTCCTGAATGGTACATTGCGTAGTGACTGGTTTTCCACATTGCCAGGTTATCAAAATGCAGTTTTATCAAAATCGATCGGTGGTTCATTCATATTTGGCGAGTTGTTAAAGAGCCAGAGCAGTTGGTTGAGCTATGGAAAAATAAGGGCGAGCTGGGGTGAAATTCCTAAAGCGCTCGGCTACGCTGCCGCTTATGGGGATGATCCATTTGGCGCCTACAGATTCCCAGGTTCAGCTTACACGGTTAATGCCAATAAATTTAAAGGCAACCTGTTGATGACCTCACCTGATCAGTATGTAGATCCGAACATCACAGGTTCAACAGTTACTCAGAAAGAAATAGGTATTGACCTCAGATTCCTGAATGACAGACTCGGACTTTCTGCAACTTATTGGGATGGTTCCGAAAAGGGCTTCCCTGCTACATTAAGCGTTAACGGAGCAAGCGGGTTCTCATCTATATTAACCAATTTTGGTTTGATCACTAAGAAGGGTATTGATTTCAATTTACTGATTGTACCTTTCAGAAGTTCGAATTTCACCTGGACATTTAATGCTACTTACTCAAACCTGCTTCAAGACAAAATTGTTGAGATCAGCGACAAATATGGTGTAGATCGTGTCACTTCGGCAACTAACACACAGTTTTCAGGCGTAGTTACGCCGATCATGGTTCAGCAAAAAGGAAAAGAGTGGGGCCAGTTATATGGCAACGGTATTTTACGTAATGCTGCCGGTATTCCAATATTAGCTGCAGATGGCTCTTATCAAAATAACCCCGATGTATACTATGGCAGCGTGCTTCCAAAACACACTGGTGGTATTCAAAACTCGTTCACTGTATTAAAAGACTTTACCATCAATGTAAATATAGATTATCAATTTGGTGGTAAAACATTCTCTTTATCTGACATGTGGGGTACATACAGCGGTTTAACTGCCCGTACAGCTGTGCTGAATGATAAAGGAAACCCAGTACGTGATGATGTTGCTGCCGGCGGTGGTGTGCACGTGACAGGCGTTGATGCAACCGGAAAAGCAGTTAGCACTTATATAGGTGCTTATGATTACTTCCATAATTTCGTTAATAATCAAACATTTGACCCATACATAGAAGACTTGACCTTTATCAAATTACGTGAAGTGGGTTTAGCTTATCGTATACCAGTTAAAAAATTAGGAATTTCAAATTATATAAAGAGCGCATCATTCCAGTTACAGGCACACGACCTATGGTTGATCTATGCCAAAACCAAGGATTTTGACCCTTCACAGATCAGCGGTGTTCAGGGTGAACAAGGACAATTGCCTGGAACAAGAGGTATAGGATTTAACCTTAAAATAGGTTTCTGATAGCGTCGACTTTAAATGTAATTTAAATTAAAAAAGATAAAAAAATGAAAAAGATATATATATGTGCAATTACAACTCTGCTTGTGTTAGGGCAGATGAGTTGTAGAAAGCCGAACGATTTTGGGGATACTAACCTGGACCCGGGAAATACTACCAAACCGATTGTTCCCGCACTGATAACTCAGGTTGAAGCAAACCTGGGCACCTACGTATCAACTAACAATTTATCGCAGTACGGTGGGGAATATGCGCAGTATTTCACAGAAACCCAATATCCGGGAATTTCAACCTATAGCTTGCCTCAGCTATCATTTACAGGCTACTATAGCGGCGACTTATTCGATTTGCAAAATGTCATCAATCTTAACCAGAGCCCAAACTCGGTTGCAGTTGCCAAAATACTTCAACAATTTATATTCTGGGAGATAACTGACGCCTGGGGCGATGTGCCTTATAGCCAGGCCTTACAAGGATTGAAATCGATTACCCCGGTTTATGACAAACAGGAAGATATTTATAAGGGGATACTTGCTACTTTGGCATCAGCGTCAGCCTCAATGGATAACGGTCCGATACCAGGAGATATAATTTATAATGGCGACGCGGCCTCATGGAAGAGAGCGGCAAACTCATTATCAATGTTGGTGGCGATCCAACTATCTAAAAAAGTGCCGGGCGCAAGCGATTATGCTGCGACTGCCTTTAATGCGGCTTTAACAGCAGGTGGTATCACAACTAATGCTCAAAATATGGCGGTTAGTTATCCAGGTTCAGCTTTTAAAGATCCATGGTGGAACCTTTATAACGGAAGAACTGACTTTGCCGAAAGTAAAGTAGTAACCGATTTAACCGCAGGTTTCAGTGATGGAAGAACAGTTCCTTTTGGTGGTGATTATACCGACCCGGGTCAAGTTACCGGAGGTACAGTTACTTCAGCTATAGGTATTCCTCCGGGCTTAAGCCGTTCAGACGTTACTGCGTTTACTACAGCCAACCCGAAATGGGCGCTTGTTATGCGTGCTGATAAGCGTACCGAGGCGAGTTCCGTTGTGATAATCAGTGCAGCTGAGGTGGCATTGGCGAGAGCTGAAGCTGCTGATATAGGATGGACAAGTGAGTCTCTCCCTACAGTTTACCAGCAAGGTATTGCAGCATCTTTTGACCAATGGGGTCTGGCGGCACCGCCGGCAAGTTATTACACTCAAGCTGGTGTATTGCTTACAGCAGCAGGTACTGGAGCGAACTTACAGGCTATTAGCATACAAAGATACCTGGCCAGTTATCCTGATGGACATGCAGCATGGGATATATGGAGAAAATCGGGATATCCTGTGCTTTCACCGGCACCAGGTGCAACCAACCCATCGGGGCAAATTGTACGCAGATTTACTTATTCAACAGCCGAAAATCAAACTAATGGTGTTAACGTAAAAGCTGCTATTGCAAGAGAAACCGGTCCGGATGCTGGCACAGATTCACAGGATAACCGTGTTTGGTGGGATGTAACACCATAAGTAAATACTGATTTAATTAACATATTTGAAACTATCATATCCGCAGTTGTAAAACGAAGGATGAAAAGATAAAAATTCATTGATGATACTTTCATTAACATTAAAAAATTACTCAAATGAAAAATAAAGTTTTAAAATATCTGTTGCTTAGCAGTTGCCTTATGGTGCTTTTCAGCGCTTGCCGTAAGGACGCGTTTAAGGGCACATCAGCGACGGGCGTAGGTAAGACATATGTATGGCTTGGCGAAGCGCCGCAATACAATCAATACTTTTTGCCTTTTACCGACATTAAACCTGTTGCTATGTTTACGGTAAGAAGGGATGCGGCAAGCAGCGGTGATTTACAAAAGTCAGGGACTGCTACATTAACAGCAATTTCGGTTGATGACTATAATGCTGCTAACGGAACCACTTATTCATCTATTCCGACTACGTTGGCTACACAGTCTTCAGATGCCTCTGTTGTTGCAACAGCAACCGGTTTAACCATCAATTTCAAACCCGGAGATTTTGCAAAACAGTTAGTTTTGAATGTTGACGGAAATCAGTTTGATGCATCGAAGAAGTATGCCGTAATTTATACATTAACAGGTGTAGGTGCGGGACTTGTAAAAAAAGCTGGACCTGATACCGTAGTTTCTGTATTTGGAGTTAAAAACAAATATGACGGCTCATATCATGCAACAGGTGAAAGAATACACCCGGCTTTAGGAACATTGCCGTTTGACTATAATGTAAGCATGGTTACCTCGGGCGCTACGTCAATCGATGGTCCTGCTCTGGCAGATTTGCAAGCTGACTTGAACCTAACTGTTAATCCGGATAATACGGTTACTTGTACCAGTACTTACCAGGATTTATTTGTTCCTGCTGGTACGACAAATACATATGATCCGGATACTCAAACGTTTACTTTGCACGTTGCATATAACACAGGTGCTCCGCGTATAATGAATATTACTTTAAAAAGAAATTAATAGTCTCTTAATAGGTAAATATTAAAATGAGAAAGCCGCCTCAATTGAGGCGGCTTTTTTTATCCAAATTTTTATTTAATCTGTTTGGGATTATTTAAAGTCTAATTGACTGTGTGTGGGATTTATGAGCTTATTAGAACAGGTCTTGAAAAAACGGGCCGTTGCAATAATTGTGAATAGTTTACCTGGTATAGACTGGTTTTGAATACACTGATCACTGACCATTATTCGGCAGATGTTATATAGATCAACAATCACAATAAAAAGGGCTTTAATAAATTGGTTTATTAAAGCCTTTCGCTATCAATAAGTTTTGAATAGTCCTGAATAAGTAGACGAATTTATATTAATCTTGGTAACTGTAAAGATTACCAGAATTTTAATCATTAATCATCATGTCCGTGCCCGTGACCATGTCCGCGGCCATGACCTTCATCTCCATGCCCGCGACCGCGGTCCCAACCCTCATGGCGGCCGTTATCATGCCAATGGTTACGGTATCTGTCCTCATGGCTGTCACGAATAATTACCTGGTCGCGGCGACCGCGATAGCCTGCGTATCTTACCCTGTAATCAGCATCATAACGCCATGGATTTGGACGATTAACCACAACTTTATAGCTATGGTAAACGTCATAATTACGGTATCTATATGGCAGGTAAGTCCTATGAACCCAACCGCCGTTGCTCAAATAAACATATTCGTGGGTCGGTACATCATAATAAGCCCCTATATCTGGCATATAATAATAATCAACATGCTCATATCCAACAGGGCCCCATTCAGGCTGTGAGCCTATATTGACACCTACACTTAAATGTACCTGGGCGTTGGCTAACTTAAATGACAAGCAGCTTACTAATATTGCTGCTGTAAAAACTAACTTCTTCATGATATAATATTATTGTTTGGTATGTATGACAATATTTAACGGTAAAAGTTTAAATATTTTATGCAACTGATAGGTAAATAGGGTCCATAAAAACAAATACCCTCATTAAGAGGGTATTATATACTTGTTTAATTAAAAAATTATTGTTCGTCGGTATTGTTTTCTTTGTCTTCAACCTTTTTGGAGATCATGGCCAATTGTGGTTTGCCGATTATTTTGTAATTGCCGTCGCCCTTTAGAATAGACGCAACCTGGCTTCTGTCCTGCATTGTTTTTACCGCTTGGGCTAGTTCTTTATCATATTTAAAATTGGTCTCATAACGGCCTTTTTCATAAAAATACCGTGATGCAATTTCATTTTCGAGTACCTGCTTTATTTCTTCTTTATTTTGCTGCAGATCATTCTTTTTGCTGGCTAGTAGTTTCGCTTTCAACGCATCATATTCGGGCTGAATGTCGGTAAATTGTTTCTCCTTGGCAGCTTCAGCTTTAAGGTTGGTTATCAACTTCTCAGTTCCGGTAGTATAGCTGTAATTTTTAGTGCTGAGGAATTTTATAAAATCGTTGTATTCGTTGTCGGTTAGGTGAAATGTCCTTACATCACCAATACTATTATGCCCATTGCGGAATTGCGTAGCATAGTCGAAAATCAACAGTTTGGAAACCAAAGTTTGAGTGATGTTTGCGAAATGCTCCTGTTTTACAAAAATATCCGGGTATACACCGCCGCCGTCATAAACCGAACGGCCGCCTCTTGTTTTAAACTCGTGCATCAGGGAATCCGCAACTTTTACAACGCTGCCATCATCTTTACGGTGCGTGTAATCAAGCGCCTGTACGCAACGGCCCGACGGGATATAATATTTAGCTATGGTGATCTTTACCAAACTATTGTAAGGCAGATTGAATGTTTGCTGAACCAACCCCTTACCGTAGCTACGCTGTCCTATAATTACTGCGCGGTCCAGATCTTGCAAGGAGCCTGCCACAATCTCTGATGCTGAAGCTGAGCGGCTGTTTACCAAAACTACCAAAGGCAAATTAGGTTCCAATGGGGTATTTTGAGTACTGTAAGTGAAATTTTTGTCTTTTATTTTGCCTTTTTGCGATACGACCTCAACTCCTTTTGTTACAAACAGATTAACAATTTTTACTGCTTCCTGCAAAATGCCCCCGCCGTTTGATCTTAGATCAAGGATAATGCCGCTTGGATTACTTTTTTTAAGATTGGTGAGGGCCGCGGTTACTTCTTCGGCCGAATTTTCAAGGAACTTATCAAGCTTAATATAACCCATGTTGCCATCTACCATACCATAGTAGGTTACATTAGGCTGTTTTATTTCATCACGAATCAGATTTTTCTCGACAGTTTCGGCATCGCCGCGCCTGATCGACAATTTGATAGAGGCGCCTTTTGACCCTTTTAGAAGTTGGCTCACCTGGTCGTTAGTTTTGCTGGTAAGATCAACGTTGTTTATTTTAACGAGCCGGTCACCAGCCCGGATATCGGCTCGTTGTGCGGGAAAACCTTCAAAAACGTCAGAGACAAATACTTTTCCTTCGCGGGCAAAGATCCCGGCGCCAATGCCACCGTATTGTGTGCTCACGTAATGAAGTTTATAATCTTCAATTTCTGATTCAGGAACAAATTCGGTATAAGGGTCAAGGCCATCCAGCATGGCATCGACACCCGTCTTAATCATTTTTGCCGAGTTAATATCATCTACATAATTAATATTAACTTCTTTGTAAACAGACGAGAAAACATCCAGGTTTTTGGCGATCTGGAACAGATCATCCTGGAAGCCAAAGATTAATGCAGCAAGTACTGTTATACCGGCCAGGAACCCCCACTTTTTATAAATACTTTTCATCACAGCACCTGTTGATTACGAATGAAAGAGATACATTCAGATATGAAATCTAAATTTCTCATTACCAGAATATAAAATTACGACTTTGATATTAAAAAATGATGCGGCTGGTAAAGTTTTACATCAAATCAAAAAATCTCAGGCGCTGTGATTAAACGCAGGTTAGAGGCGGTTATTGTCAATATTGGCAAGGGCCTTTTTTAAGGTGAAAACCACGTATTTACGATCGCGGTTTACCAGTTCCATTATCCTGTTGATCAGGTTGTCTTCCTGGCCTTCGCTATACTGCAATTCTTCGTCGGTGAGGTGATTGTATTTACGTTGTAATTTGATTTTTACACGTATCCAGTCTTGGTTGCTGATACTGATCTCTGCCATTTCAAAAAATATGTTTTAGCAAAAATAGAAAAAATCTGATGATGCCTCGTGCAATATTTTGGCTCGTTAATTGTTAAACTTTAAGTTAAATAACACATCTAACCTATTTGTAAAACTAAATTTGACAATAAATGAAAAAGTTACTTTTAAGTGTCGCGTTGCTGATAGCGGTTTGCATCAGTGCAAAGGCACAAGTTAGTCTCGGTATCAAAGGTGGGGTTAACTTCTCTAAAATCAGTGCTGATAATGTTAAAAATTCAACCGTTACGGGTTACCAGGCAGGTGTATTCGCTCGTATCGGTAATGCGTTTTATTTGCAACCGGAAGTTTATGTAAGCAGCTCTGGCGGTAAATTTGATTTCAACACTACCAATACAACTACCACAGCAAGTGGAAAGGTGACATTTACTAATTTGAACGTTCCATTGTTATTGGGTCATTCATTTGGTTCAAAAAATCTTAATTTTAGATTAATGGCCGGTCCGGTTTATACTTATGCACTTAGTAAGAGCCAGGATTTTGATGACAATGTAAATGGTGCTTACCAAGATTTTGGAAGGTACAAAAACAGCACTTTTGGTTTCCAGGCCGGTGGTGGCGTAGATATCGGGGCGATTACAGCCGATTTGCGTTATGAAGGCGGTTTATCGAAGATTAATCCCGACTTTGGACAACGCCAAAGCCTTTGGGCTTTGAGCGTTGGCTTCAAGTTCTTTTAAGCTAATAGCTAAGAAAAAGGAGCCCCGGAAGATTGATTCCGGGGCTTTTTTGTATATAAAAACATACAATTCGGTCATGATTTTCAAAAAAATCCATCCCGTAAAAGTTTATTTAGGACTAGTTATTATTTCGTTTTGAAATAATTATTATATTAGAGCGACCAAACCATATTGCAATTTGACTAAAATATTTACCCTTCTCTTATTGTTCCTGGTTTCTGTTGTAAAGGCACAAACGCAGCCTTTTGGTGTAGTTGATACTTCAGATCTCAAATTAACCTCATGCAATTTTGAAAAAGATGCCAATGCGATGGTATTATTTGATATATGTACCATTCATTACACATTTGGGTCAATATGGGCAGAATATCACAAGCGCTTAAAAATATTTAATTCTCATGCAAATGCTTTGGGCGATGTTAGCGTTGAACTCGAAAACGATCTTGGTTCGGATTGGGAAAAAAGTCTAGAGGCTCAAACTATTAATCTTGATGGTGGAAAGATCAGGATAATCCCATTGGATAAAAAAAATATTTACATACAGAAAGTAAATAAATGGGTATCGCGTTATACTTTTTCTTTCCCTGCTATTAAATCTGGCTCTATAGTTGAATATTCTTTTTCAAAAAAACTGCCTTATGTTTTAAGGATACCAGATTGGTACTTTCAAGGGAAATTACCGATCAGATATAGTCAGGTAAAAATAATAGTCCCTCAGGGATTCATTCTTAAACATTACCTGCGTGCGAATCAGGACATGCCCAAAAATACTGATACGTTGTTAGCAATGACGAATATCCACTCTCTGCCGCGAGAACCCTTCATGGATTCGTATAATGATAATCTTCAAAGAGCATCATTTATTTTGGTGCCGGAGGAATCTGGCACTATTAAACCTGTCATGAGTTTGACCTGGCAGGACCTGGGAGCGGACTTAATGTTCAAGCGAAGCTATGGTCAGCAATTAAAGGTCAAATTAAGGGGTGAAGAAAAACTTCTGGAACAAGTAAAGGGCCTTAGCCCTGAAGAAAAGATTGCCTTTATTTTTAAAAGTGTCAAAGATGGAGTAATATGTTACGGAGACGATGCTATTTACCCGGAGCAGACAATTAATGGTGCGTGGCTAAGGAAAAAAGGGAATTCTGCTGAGATCAACATGATACTATGCCGATTATTAACTCAGGCTGGAGTTGTTACCTGCCCTTTAATAGTAAGTACAAGTGCCGAAAAAAGAATAGATCCAAGGGAGGTTAGAATGGCGAATTTTGACAAAACAGTAGCGTATGCCACTGTGAATGATAGAAATTATGTACTTGATGCTTCCGGTAAAGACAATGTTTGGTACCAAACTCCTATTGACGTATTAAATACCTATGGATTATACATGAATGTAGAAAAATCTTCAACAGGGTTGATTTTTATACAAAATGACACTCTCGCTAAAGATATTGTGTTTGTTAACGCGGAGATTACTGCCGATGGAAAAATGGAAGGTGCTGCGCAAATTAGCAGTAATGGGTTTAATAAGGAATTTAAACGGCTTCTGTATGAAAAACTAGGGGAGGTTAAATACAAAGAATTTTTAACTGAAAACAATAACGATCTGAAAGTTGATTCAATAAGACTTCAAAATAAAGAAAATGATACTATTCCATTGATTCAAAATATCAAATTCAAACTCACCTTACCGGCATCTGATGAGAATTATATCTATTTCGACCCTAACTTATTTACGCTGTTAAAACAGAATCCATTATTAAACGAAACAAGGTATTCATCTGTTGATTTTACTTATCGCAAATATTACTCCATTAATGGTAGATATAAAATACCTATAGGATACGAGTTAACAGGGATCCCTAAAAATATTGACCTGGTAATGCCTGATAAAAGTATTTCTTTTAAAAGAAATTCTGCAGGAGATGATGGATATGTGTCAATTCATTATGTAATTAAGTTTGAAAAGTCATTCTTTACAAAAGAAGAATATCCGGCATTACATGAATTTTTTAAAAAAATGTATGAAATGTTAAACGAGCAAATCGTATTAAAAAAAGGCTCATGAACAACTTTAATTAAAACCACGTAAAAACAGAACTAATCACAACAATAATTTAAACTATTGAACCTTATTACATGAAAAAAACTTTTACCCTCATGCTATTGAGTGCATTTTGCACGGTGGTAACCGCACAAACCACAACAACACCGACAACTCAACCCTATGGCAAGGTAGACCTGGCAGACCTGGAAATGAAAGCCTGCGATTTTGAAAAGGATGCAAATGCCGAAGTGCTTTTTGATAAGGGTTCGGTTAATTTTACAGCTGACTTTAATCTGATTTTTGAACGCCATGTACGTATAAAAATTTTCAACGACAAAGCAAAGGATGCTGCAAGTGTGCGCCTGGTATATTGGGGTGGGGGTGGCATGGAATTGATTTCAAAAATGCAAGGTGAAACGATTAATCTCAATGATGGCCATATGGAGATAACTAAAGTCGACAAAAACCTTATCTACACCCAAGCTATCGACAGGTCGCGTTCTTCGGTGGCCTTTTCGTTTCCCAATGTGCAGCCCGGCTCAATTATCGAATTTAAATACACGCTGATGACGGCAAATCTTAGCGATTTCCCCAATTGGTATTTTCAGGACCGTTTTCCTACGCGTTACAGTGAACTTAGTACTTCAATTCCCAGCATACTAACTTATAAAAGCCTGGTTATGACAAGCATGCCATTCGTTAAAAATACGGAAGACGTTAAAGCGATGGCAAATATACCCTCTCTTAAAGATGAACCATACATGAGTTCCCGCAGGGATAATTATCAGAGAATACTTTATCAATTGTTAGCTATTAATTCGGGCGCATTGCATAGGACGTTTTCTGATACATGGAAAAAGATCGGGGATGATATGCTTAGGTTTTATGACTTCGGCGGTGAATTAGACAGAAGTATTGATGGGGAGAATACTATTCTCGCACGGGCAAAAACCCTAAGTACAGACGATGCCAAAATTGCCTATCTCTTTAACGAAGTGAAAAATAACATGAAATGGAATGAGTTCGATGAAGCATACACTATTGATGGTACTTCAAAAGCCTGGCAAAAAAAAATAGGTAATTCAACGGAGATCAACCTTATATTATATAACTTACTTCATAAGATAAAGATAAAAAGCTATCCAATGCTGGTAAGCACCAGGCAAAATGGCAAGGTAAACCCTGGATTCCCAAACAGGTATCAATTTAACAGAACCGTAGTGTATATACCCATAGACAGTACAAGATTTTACTTGCTTGATGCAACAAATAAATACAATACATACAGAGATATACCCGATGTACTATTAAACGGCTTTGGTATATATATTGATAAGGAAAATGAGAATTATGATCTGGTTTTTATAGAGAAAGCAACACCATCACGCAATGTTACTGTAGTAAATGCCCGCATAACAACTGCGGGAAAAATGGAAGGAACAGCAGAAATCAGCAGTCCGGGCAACAGCCGCATTGCTTATATAAAAAACTATAAGGAAAATGGAGAAAAGAGATATATTGATTACTTAAGGAAGGGCGATAATAATTTGACCATTAATTCGCTAAAATTCGAAAATATGGAGATTGATACCTTGCCATTAACGCAGACTATTTCCTTTACGCTTGACCTTACAAGTTCTGATGAGAATTACATTTATTTTAAGCCTAATATTTTGACTTCAATAACTGAAAATCCATTTTTGAACAAAGAGCGTATGACCGATATCGACTTTGGCTATCAATATAATTCGGCAATAGTAAGTTTATTTAAGATACCAACAGGCTATAAATCAGATGCATTACCCAGGAATGTGAATATGACTATGCCTGATAAGAGTATTGTTTTCAACCGTATTGTTGAGGAACTGGATGGCGAAATAACTATAAAATATACGATAAATTATAATAAATCTATATTCTTTAAAGACGAGTATACTACAATATATGATTTCTATAAAAAAATGTACGAAATGCTGAATGAACAGATCATATTAAAAAAAGGCTGATAAACATTCATTATCTAAATCACGTAAAACAACCTATTCAATATATCAATTTAACCTTGTTACATGAACAAAATTTTTACCCTAATGCTATTCGGTGCATTTTGCGCCGTAGCAAATGCACAAACTGCCGCAGTGCCAGCAGCACAACCTTATGGCAAGGTAGACCCGGCTGACCTGGAAATGAAAGCCTGCGATTTTGAAAAAGATGCAAATGCCGAAGTGCTTATTGATAAAGGCAACATTTATTATGGAGGCGATCTTGGAACTATCACAAACGAAGTGCACCGGCGTATTAAAATTTTTAATGACAATGGAAAAAGTGCAGCCGATGTTCATATACCGTACTATGGTGGTAACCACTTAGAGTATATTTCAGGCATCCAGGCTGAAACTATCAATTTGGTTGATGGTAAAATAGAGATCACCAAACTGGATAAAAAATTGATCTACACTAAAGCTATTGATAAGTGGCGCAACGAAATAACGTTTACTATGCCGAATGTTAAATCGGGCAGTATAATTGAGTATAAATACAACTTTAATTCAAATAATAGTTTTTCGATCCCTGACTGGGAGTTTCAGGATAAAATTCCTGTTAGATACAGCGAGTACACAACAGGGATACCTGATATATTTTATTTCAGGGAGCAGCCTCACCTAACATACCCGTTAGTAAAAAATACACATAGTGCTGAAGGCAGAAGCTTAGTTGACAATACAGGATCTTATCCATACACTCTTGAAGTAGAAACAAAGGCAATGGCTAATGTTCCTTCGTTGCCTGATGAGCCTTTCATGTCATCGTTCCGCGACAACGTACAGGAAATACGGTATCAGTTAGTTTCTGTCAGGCCGATAGGCGGATTCGTTCATACAGGAACAAATACCTGGGCTAAAGTAGGCGGCAGATTAATAGAAGATGAAGATTTTGGCGGTCAGCTCAGACGAAAACTAAATAATGAGGATGCCATCATCAGCAAGGCAAAAGCATTAAAAACCAATGATGAAAAAATTGCATATGTTTTCAATGAGGTAAAAAATGCTATGAAGTGGAATGGTAAGGATGAGTGGTATACTATTGATGGAACATACCGGGCATGGGAGAACAAAACAGGAAATTCGGCCGAAGTGAACCTGATACTTTATCACTTACTTAAAGAAAGTGGCCTGGAGGTATATCCTATGGTGGTAAGTACAAAGGAACATGGAAAAGTGTTGCCATTTTATACTTCAACGGTACAGTTTAATAGAGCCGTAGCTTATATCCCTGTCGACAGCACTAAACGTTATGTGCTGGACGCCACCAACAAATACAATTTGTATAACGAAACGCCATCTGAGTTATTGAACTCATCCGGGCTTTGGATCGATAAAAAATCAAATAAGTATGATATGGTTTTTCTGCATAATGATGTGCCGGTGCGACAAGTAGTTTTTGTAACCGGGGATATAAAACCGGATGGCAAATTAACAGGTACAGCGCAGATAAGCAGCACCGGTTATAATAAGATCAGCTCAATAGAAAAGTATAAAACAGACGGTGAAAAAAAATATATCGATTACCTGCGCGACAATGATAATAATCTTAAGGTATCATCATTAAAAATGCAGGATATGGAGGTGGATAGCCTGCCTTTACTGCAAAATGTTGAGTTTAGTCTTGATCTTGCGGGATCAGATGAAAACTATATCTATTTGAACCCAAATCTGTTTACCTCGCTAAAAACAAACCCGTTTTTAAGCGAAAAACGCATGACAGATATTGACTTTAGTTATTTGAGAAATTATTCTGTGAGCGGCATGTATAAAATTCCGGCAGGCTATAAAATCGATGCATTACCAAAAAGCGTTACGATTGTAATGCCCGACAAAGGCGTGAGTTTTAAGCGACTGGTGGCTGAACAGGAGGGTACTATCATAGTGCGATATTCTATCAACTATAATAAAATTCAATACCCCAAAGAGGATTATACTGATTTTCACGAATTCTTTAAGCAAATGCATCAAATGCTGAATGAACAGATCATATTAAAGAAAGGATAATCAATGTGTTTAAATAATTATATAAAAGCTGGTCTGTTTTTTATAGGGGCCTGTTTATTGTGTGTTTCAAACGTATACGGTCAGGATAAGGATATTCCTCAGGAGTATTATAAAGCATCCGGAATTCCTGATTCTTTGAAAGAAGATGCTAACTCGGTTATCAGGTATTCGTTGGATGAAGTAAAAATAAAGGGACCAGGTAAAGCTGTTATAAAACACCATAGCCTGGTAACTATATTGAACGAAAAGGGTGACAAGGACGCTGTTATCGTGTTTTTATACAACAGGAAGTATGATACCTACAGCAGCATTGATGTGCGTGTATATGACGAGAGTGGTAAGGCAATAAAAAAATACCACAAAAGTGACATGTACGACGGTGCAGCGTCAAGTGAATCGACTCTTGTTTCGGATGAGCGGTTCTTGGGATTAAAGCATGCAATCACTCACTATCCCGAAACTGTCGAGTTAAGTTATGAAGAGGACTTAAGTAGCTTTATAGACTTCGACCCTTGGGTGTTGCAGCATGGAGAGCAATCTTTACAAAAAGAAACTTACAAGATCATTGTCGCACCGGATCTTGGTTTCAGATATAAATGCCAAAATATTTCAGTTGCTCCTGTAAAAGCAAAGGAAGGAGAGTTCGAAATATATAATTGGGATGTTTCGAACCGGAAAGCTTTTAAAATAGAAGAGGGTGCGAAAGGATGGAGAGTAATCCCCAGTGTTAATTTCGCGGTAAATAAATTTAACTGTTACGGTTATCCTGGCGATATAAGCACATGGCAAGATTATGGTAAATGGGTATACGACTTGAATAAAGACGTATGTACCCTGACGCCAGAGCGAACCGCCGTGATCAAAAAAATGACCGATAGCATCAAAACAGATAGAGAGAAGGCTAAATTTTTATATGAATATCTGCAAAAAAGCATGCGGTATGTGAGCGTACAGTTAGGCATCGGTGGATATAAACCTTTTGACGCCAATTTTGTCGATCAAAAAAAATACGGCGATTGTAAAGCTCTTGCAAATTATATGTACGCTTTATTAAAGGCAGTAGATATAAAATCCTATTGGGCTGTAATACAACGTGGTATAAATGGATATGCTGCCAGTCCGGATTTTCCTTTTAATTCATTTAACCATGAAATATTATGTGTGCCATTTAAGACTGATACGGCATGGCTCGACTGTACTGATACCTACCAGCCATTTGGTACATTGGATTTAACCACACTAAACCGGAATGCATTGCTGATAACAGAAGACGGGGGTAAATTGGTCAATACTCCACGAAGCATTGCCAGGGAAAACCAATTGAATAGCGAGGTACATATCGAACTTCAACCTGACGGTGGTGCTAAAGCGCACGTCAAGGTTCTAAGCACTGGGGGTTATCGCCAGATGTTTATTGATATAACTTCAGAAAAAGTGGATGAGCAAAAGGAATTTTTGCTTCGGTACTTTAATATAAAACAACCCAGTTTATTCGATTTTAAAACTTCGCCCAATAAAGCGGAGATCAATGAATTGAATATGGACCTGGAATATGATAAGTTTTGCGATGTACTGGCTGGTGATAAGCAATTCTATAGGCCTCGCGTTTTTGACCTTTGGACATTCACAGCTCCTATTACAGAAAAGCGAAAAAGCGATTATTACTTTGATCATCCTTTGCAAAAATCCTGTGTTACCACCATTGATGTACCTGCCGGGTTTGAAGTAGAAACTTTACCGGTAAATACCACGCTGAAATTCACTTACGGCAATTATGAATTGAGTTACCTATACAACAAGGAAAAGAATCAGGTGGTAAGTACCGCTAAGTTTATTTTGAATAACCATGTAATCCCAGCAGCTAAATACACCGAAATGCAGCAATACATGGACGCTGTTGCAAAAGCGCAGAATAAAAAACTGGTGATAAAAAAGAAGGCATAAATTTGCCTGATGATATTCAGGCTTGATAAGCGCATTATATTCCCCAATCCATCCCTGGCCGAAGAAGACGGTCTGCTGGCTGTTGGAGGCGACTTATCGACCAGCCGACTTTTATTGGCGTATCATAACGGTATATTCCCTTGGTTTAATGATGATACGCCAATATTATGGTACTCCCCGCACGAACGGTTTGTATTATTCCCTAATGAATTAAGAGTATCTAAAAGCATGCGCCAGGTTTTGAAATCTGACCGCTTTACGGTGACTTCGGATCAGAATTTTGCTGATGTAATAGATGCTTGCTCTTCCGCCGGTCGTAAAGGTCAGGACGGTACGTGGATAACCGATGATATGAAACAAGCCTACATCAGACTGCACAAGGAAGGTCATGCCCGTTCAGTTGAAGTTTGGAAAGATGAAAAATTGGTTGGCGGATTATATGGTGTACAAGTCGGCGAAGTGTTTTGTGGTGAAAGTATGTTCAGCAAGGTGAGTAATGCTTCCAAAGTGGCTTTGATCAGCCTGTGCAATACCGATAAATATAAGCTGATAGACTGCCAGGTTTATACCGAACATTTGGAATCAATGGGTGCAAGAATGATAAGCCGGGAGGAATATTTAAGTATACTTCAAAATAACGCCGGATAAGTTTAGTTTTGCTTCAAAGAGGGTGTCATGCTGAGGCACTCGAAGCATGGTGGGTGGGGCCTCTACGCGCGCCACTTCGACAAGCTCAGTATGACACCCAGCCGAATTTGTGTAAATGGAGCAACTCAACAATAAAGAACGTATCATATTAGGCATCGACCCGGGAACAGCAGTGATGGGATATGGCTTGCTGAAGGAAACCGGTTCTAAGATCGAACTGATAAGCCTCGGTGTAGTGAAGATGGAGAATATGGACGATCATATGCTGAAGCTCCAGCGGATATTTGAAAAAACTGTCGCACTGATAGATAATTACCACCCGGATTGCCTGGCGATTGAAGCGCCATTTTACGGAAAAAACATACAAGTAATGTTGAAGCTTGGCCGCGCGCAAGGCATGGCTATAGCAGCGGCGTTATCACGCAATATTGAGATCACTGAATACGCGCCGCGTAAAATAAAACAGTCGATAACCGGCAACGGCAATGCCACCAAAGAACAAGTGGCTGCCATGCTGCAAAACCTGTTAAAGTTTAAAGAAACGCCGGAATTTTTAGATGCAACGGATGGACTCGCGGTTGCGGTTTGCCATTCGTTTCAAAAGATCGGAACATCAACAGGAAAAACCAGCAAGAAAAAATCATATTCAGGATGGGAGACTTTTGTAAAAGATAACGCCAGTCGCATAGTATCCAAAAAGTAGAGACGCGATGCATCGCGTCTTGGTTAGGTTATTATATTACCATCGTAATCAAATTGGTATTTTCGGTTTTCAAAGTCAGTTGCAAAGATGTATTGATCGGTTAGCGTAAACTCAGCTACCTTTGGGTCTAAACATACAAAGATATCTGCCCCGCTTTGTTGCCAGATTATTTGTCCATCATGACCTAAGCGGGTTATGTCCAGTTCACCATGCACAATGTAATCAGATTTATATTTAAAAATCTCAAAACAGGTCGCCCAATCAGCTTTGGTTTTCCAAATAAGAGATAAATCAGGTACCGACAAACAAAATACGCTGTCAGAACAGCAAATAATGATTCTATCAGGTTCAGTAAGAAAGCTTTTTTCAAAGATTCCCGTCCCGCCGCCATTGGCTGCGATAAGTGCACTTTTTAGGATATTATTAGTCGAGCTGACTTTGATAGCGACCATAGTTGTGAAGGAATATTCACCTTCTTCTAAATATATACGGTCGTATTTTTCTTCACTATCAGCTTCAGAATATTTTCTAAAAGGAAATACTGAAAGTTCTACTGTGTAGTCGCCGATAACTATTTGAGACATGTGGGAGTTACTCTTCTCTTAACGCTTCCCTTATTTTATCCGTAGTAGCCTGCAACTGTTCGGGCGTAAAGCTCAATTTTGGACGCGAAAAATTAAGATCGCTTACACTATTCATCGGGATCAGGTGGATATGTGCATGTGGCACTTCCAAACCGATTACCGCCACTCCTATCCTTTTACACGGAATAGCTTTTCTCAAACCGGTAGCAACGATCTTCGCAAATATTTGCAGACCGGTATACAACTCCTCATCCAGGTCGAATAGGTAATCAACTTCCTTTTTCGGGATCACCAAAACGTGCCCCTCAGCCAACGGGCTGATGTCCAAAAAGGCCAGGTAGTCTATCGTTTCAGCTACCTTGTAAGCGGGAATTTCACCAGCCACTATTTTAGAAAAGATTGTCATCTTTTGAGTTGATTAAGTGAGTAAGTTGATTAGGTTAAATTGAGTTATTGGGCATATAAACTTATTCAACTTAGTCTAACCTAATCAACTCAATCAATCATTACCTAGCGACTAATTTCCAGAATTTCAAACTCCATTGTACCTGCAGGTACTGTAATTTCGGTTTTCTCACCTACTTTTTTACCAAGCAAGCCTTTTGCAATGGGCGAGCTCACAGATATCTTACCTGATTTCATATCGGCTTCACTTTCTGATACAAGCTGGTAGCTCATAGTGGCACCGTTCTTTATGTTTTTTATCTTTACGATAGATAATGCCAACACTTTAGAAGCATCCAGTTTGCTCTCGTCAAGCAAGCGGGCTGTTGAAAGCAGTTCTTCCATTTTGGCAATTTTTGTTTCATGGTGGCCTTGTGCTTCCTTCGCGGCATCGTACTCCGCGTTTTCAGAAAGGTCGCCTTTATCTCTCGCTTCGGCAATAGCTTTGGCAATAGCTGCCCTTCCGGTAGTTTTTAACTGTTGTAATTCTTCTTTTAACTTATCCAAGCCATCCTTGGTGTAATATGCTACCTCTGCCATAACGCTGTATTAATATTTTAGTTTAATAATTGATACCAAAAAAAACCGTCCTCCATTTTCGAAGGACGCGGTTGCTTATAAAAACAAACAAGACTATATCGGCAACCGCCTTTATAGTCTTGCTTTCAAGTAAAACGAAGATAAGTGATTTAAGTTTTAATATCCAAATTTTTTTAAGCGATTAATTCCCACATGCGGTTGAAATCAGGTGTTTAGTTTACTCAATTTTTCGGCCATTACTTCGCTGATGCGGCGGTACGAGTCAAACGTCCAGCCAGCTACATGCGGCGTCAACAATACCTTGCCCGACTGCTTTAACTCTTCATACCACGACTGTTCCCCCAACGCCGGAAACTTCTCCACTTCAAGCACATCCAAACCAGCGCCTAATATTTTCCCTTGCTTTATTGCATTCAGAACAGCTTGTACTTTAACCACCTTCCCACGAGAAGTATTCAACAGAAAAATTGGCTTCCTGAAATGAAAAAGGTATTCATCATCCACTATTCCATTGGTCTCAGGGGTTAATGGGATGTGGAAACTTACTACATCGGCCAATTTCACTATTTCTTCCATACTTACCTCGCGGACATACTGATCGCTAAAGCCAGTTTTATATTTATCGTAGGCGATCACATTCACGCTGAACCCCGCAAGCTTCCTCGCAAAACTTCCGCCCATAAAGCCATAACCAATAATGCCTACGGTTTTGCCTTTCAACTCATAACCCCTGTTTGCCTCACGTTTCCAAAGACCTTCGCGTATTTCTGCATCGGCGTGGTTAAAATTGTTCATCAGGTTCAACAGCATACCTACCGCATGCTCTCCAACTGCATCCATATTACCTTCAGGAGCGTTAATTAGCGTGATGCCTTTTTCTATGGCATAATTCTCATCGATATTGTCCATCCCTGCCCCAGCGCGGCAAATAAATTGCAGCTTTTTGCTCAGATCAAGCACCTTGCGGTCGACTAAAAATTTTGAGCGTATTACCAGTCCTTCATATCCGCCGAGGATCTCATAAGCCTGGTCGGGTTTTATAGTAGGCTGATAATCGCAATGGTAACCCATCGCTTCGGCCTGTTCTATAAATATGGGGTGGATGTCGTCGACAATTAATATGTTTTTACTCATCAGGCACAAACTTATCGATATACAGGAAATATTTTATGCATTTAATAAATCACTTCTCAAATCCACTTAAATTTATGCTATAAATTACTAACAAATGACCCGGCCTATAACCTTAATCTTCTCACTTGTCTTTATTCTATTTAGAAATATCTCTATTGCCCAGGACGAATTAACAGAAGCTTTGGCACGTGATAGTAGAAGAGATACCAAAGCCTATTTCATTAGATCATTAGAAGACCAGAAAAGGAAGGTCATTGTTATGCCTGACTATGTTAATCATTCCTTGGGAATAAAATGCCTTAAAGACACTGTGCGTATAGAGCCCTTTTGGGGCGTACCACCTGAAGTTCATGTATTGGGTAGAAACTTTATAAGACTTGATTATGCAGTTAGGGGTGGAAGTAATTTGGGGTTGGGAAATACTATGATTCTATGTGTAAGTCATCACAAATTGTATGTAGCCTTACATATTTTGAGATATAGCGAATGGGAAGATGGAAGAGCGTATATGTATTACGGTGTAAAAATGAGTTTGGCGGGGGGTAACAAGTATGGATATAAATTGAAAACTAATATCAAAGACACAGTATTTGATAAAACAACGCCATCAGATAATTACGGATATAGAGATATAAGCGTTTTGAATTTTGACTCAGGCCGAAAAGTTTTTTACAGCGTTAAAAAAACCGTATCGAGCTTTACACATTCTGATTCACAAAGCGGATCGAAGCATAAAGAAATTGTTAGGGGCGTCTTCCCAACGGTTCTTTTGGGCTCTGAGAAATATTACTTTATAAAAGGTAAATGGTATCAAGAGAAAGACAAATTTGAACTATCTGAATTTGAATAAAAATCCCTTTACTTATTATCTACTTTCAACAATCTTATTTGTCAACTTAACAAAATCACCTACAGTCAACCGTTCAGCCCGCAAATCAAGCATAGGCTCATCAGTCATTTTCTCTTTATTGATTAATGATGATAATGCATTCCTCAGCGTTTTACGGCGTTGGTTAAATCCGGCTTTTACTACCTGCCAGAACAATTTCTCATCGCAATCCAGTTTTTCAGCATCGTTTCGGGTTAGGCGGATCACGGCCGACAAGACCTTTGGCGGCGGATTAAATACACCTGCTTTTACGGTAAATAAATACTCTACCTTATAATAAGCTTGCAGAAAAACACTCAGGATGCCATATTCTTTACTTCCTGCTTTGGCAGTACAGCGTTCGGCAACTTCCTTTTGAAACATACCTACCACCTGAACCACCTGTTGTCGGTTATCCAGCACTTTAAATAATATCTGCGAAGAGATGTTATAAGGGAAATTTCCGATGATGCCGAAAGGCTTATGGAATATCTTGCCAAAATCCATCTCCAGGAAATCGTCATTGATTAGACGCTCGCCTAATTGAGGATATTTTTTTTGAAGGAATTCGTAGGATTCAGTGTCAATGTCGATCAGGTAAGTTTGCAGGTCGGTGCGCTGTAAAAGAAAATCGGACAGGATACCC
>Ga0207648_10000910_pt1 | contig 33325 bp, 25 predicted proteins | sample KBSMisM32_FD_184310 | JGI IMG/M metagenome (GOLD analysis project Ga0207648, IMG submission 184310) | Miscanthus rhizosphere microbial communities from Kellogg Biological Station, Michigan, USA - KBS Miscanthus M3-2 (SPAdes) (version 2) | ecosystem: Host-associated > Plants > Roots >... | reverse complement strand
CGCGGCTTTCTCAAGCGTTGCCGCCGCTGAGGGCTATGTGGCGGGTGTCACGCCCTCGCAGCGGCCAGCCAGCGCACCGAAGCTGACAAAATTCGAGAAGACTTCCGCGTGGCTGCCTTGGGCCGCACGCGGCGTGATCGAACCACGCCCGGCGTCGCTCAAGTTTTTGGATGATCAAGGCGCTTGGTACACGCCCTTCACCATGAGGGGGGTGCCTTCCAGCTTGAACTCGGGACGCGGGCCGAGGTTGTCGGTCTTGAATCGCCAGGCGACCTCGAGCTGCTTGAAATTCGCGGCGTTGATCTGATCCAGCGGCGAATACCTGGTGCCGCGGATATCGGCGGTGTAGGCCGGCCACTCGCCGTTCTTGCTGCTCGGCTGACCGGCGCCTTGTCCGGAGAGTCGTCCCACGGCGATGGCGGCCAGGCCGAGGACGATGACGACCGACGGCCAACGAATGCCCTTTCGCGACATCATGATCAGTTCCTCCCCCCGCCGGTGGCGGCGTACCGAAAAGGGGTCGTACCCCTTTTTCCTCTCGGCTATCGTTGCGCAAAAGGAGTACGCCCCCTTTTTCGACGCCGCGACGTCCTTGCGTACCTCAATCGAGCCGACGTGATCCGCCATGCCACCGCCGCATGCGCCACAGCGTGCGCGGCCCGAACACGACCGCCGCGATCGCGAGCACGATGGCGAGATCCAGCATGGCTACTTCCTGGCGTACCTCTTCAACGACCGCGGGCCGACCTCCGCGCCGTAGATGTTGCCATCCGCGTCGGCGGCCACTCCTTCCGCCGCGCTCGTGCCGGTGGCGCTCTCGTCGGGATCCGGAATGAACGCCGTCACCTTGCCGTCCTTGACGCGTCCGATGCGAATCCCTCGCTTCCAGCCGGGGTGATTCCGCGCCACCGAGCCCGACTCGGAGTCGGCGACGTAGATGTTGTCCTGGCGATCGATCGCGATGCCGCTCGGACGGCTGAACTGCGTCCACTCGGTGATGTACTTGAAGTTCTGGTCGTAGACGACGACGCGGTTGTTGCCGCGATCGCCGACGAAGAGGCGCCCCTTCGAGTCCATCGCCAGCGCGTGCGGCTGATCGAACTCGTCGCGCCCCTTGCCGAATCTGCCGAACGACCTGAGGAACTTCCCCTGCTTGTCGAACTTCAGGATGCGCGCGTTCGAGCCTTCGGTGGAGGCGTGCCCCTCGGAGACGTAGATGTCGCCGTTGGGGGCGACCAGGATGTCGTTCGGCTGGTAGAAGTAGTCGGGTTCGCGCGCGCCGCCGGCAGTGCCGAGCGTCATCAGCAGCTTGCCGTCGGGACTGAACTTGAAGACCTGGTGGCCGACGAGCTTGTCGGGCGCGGGCGGCAGCGGCGAGTCGGGCGGAGCCCCGCGCGCGCGGCGCGGCTTGTTGTCCTGCCCGTCGGTCATCCAGATGTTGCCGTCCTTGTCGACGTGGATGCCGTGCGGGAAGATCATCATCCCCGCGCCGAAGCTCTTGACCAGCGCGCCGCTGCCGTCGAACTTCAGGATCGGATCCAGCGGCGAGCCGAGACAGGTGTTCGCGCCGCAGCGCTCGCCGACCCAGATCGACTTGCCGTCCTTGTCGACGTCGACGGCGCTGGTCGATCCCCAGGCCCGCCCTTCCGGCAGCTTGAAGTAGTGCTCGATCGTCTCGAACGAGTTCGGCAGGTCGTTGGTCGGTTTCGGCGCGTCGGCAGGCGCCTGCGCGCCTGCGGTCGCGATGGCGATCGCCAGCAGCCCGCTCACGCCGAAGCCTCGGCGACGGACTACTTCGACGGCCATACCGTTCCCTGCTCCGTCTTCGTCACCGGCGCGAGCCCTTTGTAGACGAACTTCTGCAGGCGGCGCCCCTCGTAGGTCTCGGTCGTGTAGATGTTCCCCTTCGAGTCGATGGCGATGCTGTGGACCGCGAACCACTGGCCCGGCTGCCGGCCGCCGTCGCCGAAGCTGGTGAGGATCTGCATGCTGGCGCGATCGAAGATGTAGATCTTCTCGTTCTTGCCGTCGGCCAGGAACAGGTACTTCTGCTGCGGATCCTTCGAGAACGCGATGTCCCACACCGATCCGTCGCCGAGCGTCGTCCGCTGGACGAACACTTCCTTCACGAAGGTGCCGTCCGGCTTGAAGATCTGGATGCGATCGTTCGGCCGATCGCAGACGTAGACGAAGCCGTCGTTCGACAGCTCCGCGCAGTGCACCGGCGATCGGAACTGCTGGATCGGCGGCACCTTGGGATCGTAGTTGCCGAAGTTCGTGTCCTCGGGCTTGTTGCCGTACGCGCCCCAGAAGCGCTTGAACTTGCCGGTGTCGGCGTCGATGACGACGACGCGCTTGTTGCCGTAGCCGTCGGCGATGTAGGCCTCGTTGGTCTTCGCGTCGACGAAGATCTTTGCCGGCCGCCCGAAGTTCTCGGTGTCGTTGCTGCCCTTGTTCTGCCCGGGCTTGCCGAACTGCATCAGGAACTTGCCGGCCTTGGTGAACTTCAGGACGTGCGCGTCCGATCCCTCGTTGGCGCCGATCCACACGTTGCCCTTGTAGTCCACGGTGATGCCGTGATTCGAGGCCGGCCAGTCGTAGCCTTCGCCGGGCCCGCCCCAGTGGCCGACGACGGTGCCGGACGGATCGAACTCGAGGACGGGCGGAGCCTTGACGCAGCACGAGGCGGTCGGCGGGTTCTGGCTCGCGGCCGCCTCGTTGGCGCCGAGCAGGTTGTCGCGGTGCACCATCCACACGTGATCCTGGTCGTCCACCGTGACGCCGATCGCCTGTCCGAGGACCCAGTGGTTCGGCAGCGGCTTCGGCCACAGCGGATCCACTTCGAATCGCGGCGCCATGGCGGCGCCCTTCGCCTGCGCCGACGCTGAACGTTCGAGGGTGCGCTCCGCGACGCCGAGCGCGAGGAGGACCGCGACGAACGCCGCGCCGACTCTGAGCTCTTTCGGCATTGACACGTTCACCGTCCGCCTCCCTTCGGCATGAACTTCTGCACGCGTTTTCCCTCGAGGTTCTCACCGGTGTAGATGTTGCCGCGCGAATCGACGGCGACGCTGCCGACGGAATAGAACGTCCCCGGATAGCGGCCGCCGTCGCCGAAGCTGCCGACGGTCTCCAGCGTGTCGCGCCGCAGGATGAAGATCTTCTGATCGTGGCCGTCGGCGACGTAGAGATAGCGCTGCTGCGGATCGCGAGACAGCGCGATGTCCCACACCGAGCCGGTGCCTTTCGTCTCGGGGGACACCACGCCCTGCTTGAGGAACTTGCCGTTCTTGTCGAACGCCTGGACGCGGTTGTTGCCGCGGTCGCAGACGTAGACGGTACCGTCCTTCGCCACCTTCGCGCAGCTGACGGTCTTCAGCGCCGACTCGCCGTCGCCGACCCAGTGCCGCTTGTAGGCGCCGGTGGCCGCGTCGAAGACGACGACGCGCTGGTTGACGAAGCCGTCGGCGACGTAGACCTCGCCGCCCGACGGATCGACGTCGACGCCGGCGGGGCGGTTCAGCGCCGTCGTGCTCGCGTTGTCGCCGGTCGTGCCGGCCTTGCCGATCTGCAGCAGGAAGTCGCCGGTGCGCGAGAACTTCAGCACCTGCGCGTCCTGCGGCTTGGGCGGCGCGTTGCCGCGTCCTCCACCGCCGCCTCGCCCTTGCCCTCCCGCAGCGCCACCAGCTGCGGAAGCCGGCTGTCCCGTCGCGGGGGTGACCGCGATCGTGCCGCCGCCTTCAGCGGCGCCGCCGCCGGCCCGGCCTTGGCCCGCCGTAGCGGCGCCAGCCGCGGAGGCGCCGCGGCCTCGGCCGGCGCTGGCGTTGCCGCTTCCCGGAATGTCCGGCGGGCCCGCCGCGGTGATCCATACCGATCCCTTACTGTCGACGGCAATGCCGCCCGGCGACACCGGCCAGTCGTACTTTTCTCCCGGTCCGCCCCAGTGGCTGACCAGGTTGCCGGCCGTGTCGAACTCGAGCACCGGCGGCGCCGGCACGCAGCACTCCTCGGACGTCTTGGGACTGGTCGCCGCGCCGATCTCCGTGCGCGCGGTCATCGAGTCGTAGCCGCGGTGCACGATCCAGATGTGATCGCGCGCGTCGACCGCCACGCCGGTGACCGATCCGAGCAGCCAGTGATTGGGCAGCGGCTTCGGCCAGAGCGGATCGACCTGGAACGACGGAGCCGCCTGGCCGGCAGGCGACAGTGAGGTGAAAAACAGGACCGCCAGTGACGCGGCGGCCATCGCGAGGGATCGCTTCATCGGCTGAACCTCTTGCGGAAATCCATCCAAGCGGGCCGCAGTATACTCCGCGCGTGGACCATGAGGACCCCGTGGCTTCCGCCTTTAGGCGGAAGCTCCGGTTCCGGCGGAAGCTCCGGTTCCGGCGGATCTTTTTCGCCGCAGCGTTCCTGCTCCTGCCGGCGACGCCCGCCCTGGCGCACGACATCCCCGCGTCGGTGGTCGTGCAGACTTACGTGCGGCCGCAGGGGCAGACGCTGCACGTGCTCGTCCGCGCGCCGCTGGCGGCGATGCGCGACGTCGAGTTCCCGCTCCGCGGTGACGGCCTGCTCGATCTCGCGAAGGCGGACAAGACGCTGCAGGACGCGGGGCAGCTCTGGCTGGCGCGGGATCTGGCGATCTACGAGGGCGACGCGCGGCTTCCCGCGCCGCGGCTGATCGCCGTCCGCGCGTCGCTGCCGTCCGATCGCTCGTTAATCACCTACGACGATGCGCTCGCGCACGTGACCGGGCCGCCGCTCGCGCCGGACGTGACGCTCTACTGGAACCAGGCGCTGCTCGACGTGCTGTTCGAGTATCCAATCGCGTCGGATCGCTCCGCGTTCTCGATCCGTCCCACCCTCGGCCGGCTCGGCATCCACGTCGTCACCACCGTGCGCTACCAGCCGCCGGCCGGCGCCGAGCGCGCCTTCGAGTTCGCCGGCGAGCCCGGCCTGGTCCGCCTCGATCCGCGCTGGCACCAGGCGGCCTGGCGGTTCGTGCAGATGGGGTTCGCGCACATTCTCGACGGCACCGATCACCTGCTGTTCCTCTTCTGCCTGGTGATCCCCTTCCGCCGCTTCCGCGCGCTCGTCGTGATCGTGACGGCATTCACCATCGCGCACTCCATCACGCTGATCGCCGCGGCGTCCGGGCTGGTGCCCGACGCGCTGTGGTTCCCTCCGCTCATCGAGACGCTGATCGCCGCGTCCATCCTTTACATGGCGCTCGAGAACGTCGCCGGCGTCAACAACGTCCAGCGGCGCTGGGCGCTGGCGTTCGGGTTCGGGCTGGTGCACGGCTTCGGGTTCTCGTTCGCGCTGCGCGAGACGCTGCAGTTCGCCGGATCGCACCTGACGACGTCGCTGCTCGCGTTCAACGCCGGCGTCGAGCTCGGGCAGCTCTTCGTGCTCGCCCTGCTGGTGCCCGCGCTGAGTCTGTGGTTCCGCTACGTGGTGGCCGAGCGGATGGGGACGATCATCCTGTCGGCGCTGGTCGCGCACACCGCGTGGCACTGGACGGCGGATCGCTGGGAACGCCTGCGGCAGTTCGACTGGCCGGTGCCGAACCTGCTGCTGCTCGTCACGGGCGTGCGCTGGCTGATCGCGGCGGTCCTGGTCGCCGCCCTCGTCTGGCTGGTGACGATCGCGATCCGGCGCAAGAAGGAAGACCCTGCGGTAAACTAACGCACCTTTTGTACGCCGGGTCTTCAGGCCCGGCATGGAGAAAGCGATGTCGCGAACAGCTTCACGCGCCGCGTCAGTCTTCTTCCTGGTCCTCCTGGTGCTGGTTGGCTACCGCGTGGTCGGCCACACGCAGGCGGCGGCGCAGACCCGCGCGGCCCGCCCGGCCGCGACGACGCAGGGCGCGTTCCTGGCGTCGACGAAGAACGGCGACTGGCCGAGTTACACCGGCGACACCCGCGGCTCGCGCTACTCGCCGCTCGCGCAGATCACCGCCGAGAACTTCAACGACCTCGAAGTGGCGTGGCGGTTCAAGACCGACAACCTCGGCTCCCGCCCCGAGTTCAAGCTCGAAGGCACGCCGATCGCGGTCAACGGCATCCTCTACGCGACGGCCGGCACGCGGCGCTCGGTCATCGCCCTCGACGGGGCGACCGGCGAACTGATCTGGGTGCACCGCTATCCGGAAGGCACGCGCGGCGCCAACGCGCCGCGGCAGCTGTCGGGACGCGGCCTGTCCTACTGGAGCGACGGCCGCGGCGACGAGCGCATCATCTACGTCACTCCCGGCTACCGCATGATCGCGCTCGACGCGAAGACCGGCGTGCCGGTGAAGACGTTCGGCAAGGACGGCATCGTCGATCTCAAGGTCGGCGTCGTCTACGGCGACGGCAAGCCGATCGATCTGGAGACGGGGGAGATCGGCCTGCACTCCACGCCCACCGTCGTCGGCAACACCATCCTGGTCGGCTCGGCGATGAAGGAAGGGATGACCGTCCGGACCAGCAACAACAGCAAGGGGCTGGCCCGCGCCTTCGACGCGCGCACCGGCAAGTTGATCTGGACGTTCCACACGATCCCCAGGCCCGGTGAAGAAGGCAACGACACCTGGTTGAACAACTCGTGGGCGATCAACGGCAACACCGGCGTGTGGACCCAGATCAGCGTCGACGAGGAGCTGGGGCTCGTCTACCTGCCGGTCGAGTCGCCGACCTCGGACTATTACGGCGGCAAGCGCCCGGGCAACAACCTGTACGGCGAAAGCCTGGTCTGCGTCGATCTCGCGACCGGCAAGAAGAAGTGGCACTTCCAGTTCGTGCACCATCCGATCTGGGATCACGACATGTCGTCGGCGCCGCTCATCGCCGACGTGACCGTCGCCGGGCGCGCGCGCAAGGTGGTCGCGGTGCCGAGCAAGCAGGCGTGGCTGTGGGTGTTCGACCGCGTGACCGGCGAGCCGATCTGGCCGATCGAGGAGAAGCCGGTGCCGAAGGGCGACGTGCCGGGCGAGTGGTATTCGCCGACGCAGCCGCATCCGCCCGCGGCGCTGATGTACGGGCACAACTCGGTGCACTTCCCGGACGACCTGATCGACTTCACGCCGGAGCTGCGGGCGCAGGCCGAGAAGCAGATCCAGCGCTACCGCTACGTCAATGACGCCGTCTACACGCCGCCGATGGTCGGCGACGTCAACGGCCTGCTCGGCGCGATCACGATGGGCGCGGCCAACGGCGGCACCAACTGGCCGGGCGGCGGCTACAACCCCGAGACGCATACGGCCTTCGCGATGGCCGCGACGGCGACGATTGCCGCCGAATCGGTCGCGCCGCCGCCGCCGGGGTTCACCGACATCGCGTATCAGGCGGGTGTCGTCGGGCAGGAGTTCCGCGAGCGGCTCGCGGCCGGCACCGGCACGTATGCCGACGCGCAGCCGCAGCGCGGCCGCGGTGGCAACCAGGGGCGCGGGGCCGCTGGACGCGGCGCCACGCAGCAGGCCGCGCCGACGACAACGGCGCAGGCAGCCGGCGCCGCACCGCCGGCGCCGACGGCCGGAGCCGGACGCGGCGGCCGCGGTGGCGGTGGCGGAGGCGGCGGCGAGGGCGCCGGCCTCACCGTGCAGGGGCTCTCGATCCTGAAGCCGCCCTATGGCGTGCTCGCCGCGATGGATCTCGACAAGGGCGTGATCAAGTGGCGCGTGGCGCACGGCGAGACGCCCGACGCGGTGCGCAATCATCCGCTGCTCAAGGGGATGAACATCCCGCGCACCGGCCAGAGCGGCAGCGTCGGGCTGGTCATCACCAAGACGCTGGTCGTGCTCGGCGACTCGCAGTTCACCACCACCGACCAGCATCCGCGCGGCGCGATGCTCCGCGCCTACGATCAGGCGACGGGCAAGGAAGTGGGCGCGGTCTTCATTCCCGCGCCGCAGAGCGGCTCGCCGATGACCTACATGGCCAACGGGCGCCAGCACATCGTGGTGGCGGTGAGCGGCGGCCCCTATTCCGGCGAATACATCGCCTTCGCGCTCCCGAACGACGCGGTCGGGTCGTCCGACGGGCGGCGGTGACGGAGGCGCACGTATCAGGGCGATGGCACGAGCGTTCGTTCTTCTGGGAATCGTCTGCGGATCGATCGTCGTCGGGAGCGCGCCGCGCGCGCAGGACGTGCGGTCCGTATGGGAAGGTGTCTACACCGAGGCGCAGGCCGAACGCGGCAAGGCGCTCTATTTCGAGCGCTGCGTCCGCTGCCACGGGCCGATGCTGCAGGGCGGCACCGACGGCGCCGGCCCGCTGACCGGCCCCACGTTCAACGCCAACTGGAACGGCGTGCCGCTCGGCCAGATGCTCGACCGCGTGCGCTCGACGATGCCGCAGGACAAGCCGCTCACGCTGAGCCGCCAGCAGACCGCCGACGCGCTGGCGTTCATCTTCAGCGCCAACAAGATCCCGCCCGGCAAAGCGGAGCTCCCGCGCCAGGCGGAGATGCTGAACCTGATTCAATTCAAGTCGACGAAGTGACGCTGGTCCACCAGGCCGCGCCCAGCACCGCCGTGACATAGACCCAGGCCGCGGAAAACAGCCAGTGCATCGCCGTGTGGAAGCGGTCGCCGCGCCAGATCGCCGGCGAGTAGAAGAACCACTGCATCAGCATTCGCAGTCCCCAGAACATCGTCAGCCCGGCGAGCACCGCGCGGCTCAGACGCGTCGGTTCCACGAGCGCGTCGGCGTAGCCGACCAGCAGCACGGAGAACAGCGCCAGCGTCAGCACCAGGAACACGGCGTGCGCCTGGAAGATCTGGCGGTTGAGGAGCGACAGCCGCGCCGTTTCCTCGCGCCAGCGGTAGCGGATCGGCACCACGAGGTTCACCGCGACCAGCGCCGCCATGACCACGCCGACTGCGCGGAGGTTGAAGACGATCACGTGCGGATCGAGCGTCATGTGAGCCTCCGGAGAACGAACACGCGGACGAACGGGGTGATCGAGAACTCGCAGTGGACGTCGAAGCGGTTCCGCGAGAAGCACTCGACCCAGGTGCGCCGCGAATGGAAGTGCAGGACCCCCGGCCCGAAGGCGAGGAAGTTGGCGAGGTCGCGCAGATGCTCGGCGATGACGACGCGTCCACCGGGACCGAGCACGCGGCGGAGCTCGACGAAGAGCGCGCGGCGGGCCTCGTCGCTGCGCAGCTCGTGCGCCGAGAGCAGCAGCATCGCCACGTCGATCGTGCCGGTCGGCAGAGGGAGCCGGCGGAAGTCGGCCGGCTCCGGCGTGACGGCGTTGCGCGCGACCCGGCGCGCCCGCGCGATCGACGGCTCGGTCATTTCCGCCGGATCGTAGATGTCGAAGACGCGCCCGCGTGCGTGCTTGAACAGCGCGCGCAGCGCCGGCGTGGATTCGTCGAGCCCGGCGTGCAGGTTGATCCAGCTCGCCGGGTCGAACCCGAGTGCCTGCAGCACCCAGTCCCAGCGCATCAGGCGCGAGCGGTCGTAGACGACCCACGACGCGACCAGCGAGGTGACCAGCCAGGCGCCGACCAGCGCGGCGCCGGCGTCGAGCAGGAGGCGTGTCCACGACGGCCAGGGCAGCGCCCGCGTGAGCAGCGGACCGGCGATCGCGACGGCGGCGGCGGCGACGTAGAACGGCCAGTTCAGGCGGACGATCTGCCGCAGCCCGCGAGTCATGCCGGCGCCTCCATTGATGCCGGCGCGAGTGGATAGCGCACGCCGCGCAGCCAGCGGTAGTCGATGCGCGACACGTGGAACGCGGCGGCGAGGACGGGCGCGCAGCCGCCGAACGACGGTCCGTCGAAGAAGGCGACGCGGTCGACGCGCGCGGCGGCCGGCGCGGGACGCCAGTTCGTGCGCCGCGCCTCGATGGCGACGATGGCGTCGCTCTCCGGTTCGTAGTCGAAGGTATACAGCAGCGGCCCGGCGAAGCGGCGCGCCTCGCGCACCGACGCGAACGGCGATCCCGCCGGCAGCGAGTGATCGGCGAGATCGACGGTGACGTCGAGATCGCCGCCGCCGTCGGGCGACGAGACGCCGACGTGCAGGCGATCGCCCGTCGCCTCCACGTCGGCGCGGCACCGCCGGTAGTTGTAGTGGGTGAGCAGGTTGCCGCCGATCACCATCAGCGCGCTGTCGGCGTCGCTGCGCAGAATCCGCAGGCCGCGGATCGTGCGTCTGCCGGGCGCGCGAAAGCGCGTGAAGATGCGGTAGCCGGCGAGGAAGAAATCGCGGCCGAGCGCGCGCGGCAGGCCGGCCGGACGCAGCCCCCTGGCGCTGACCAGCGCGATCGCCAGGAAGCCGTTTCCGGCGAGGGTGTCCAGCTCGAGCCCCGGCGGCAGCAGCGGCCGCAGCACGGCGGCCGGCAGCGCGTAGGTGAGCGTGAGGCAGTCGTGCAGGTGCGCGTCGATCGGCAGCGGATGCCGCTGCAGCCGCGCCCGCAGGCGCCGGACGACGGCGCCGGGACCGCGCCTGATTGATGTGACAGTAAGTTCTGTAGACACAGAAACAGCTCCGCAAAAAAAATCAGCCGAGGAGCCGCCCCAGCTTGTCGCCCATCTTGACCAGACGGACCACCGCCGGGGTCGGCAGCTTGCGCGTCTGTTCCGTCCACGCCGCCATCGCCTCGAAGAACTGCAGCATGTCGGCCAGCCGCTCGCGCGTGTAGGCGTCGGCGGCCCCCGGCCGCTTCGCCTCGACGGTCGTCTCCCGCAGCATGGCCAGCACGGGATCGACCTCGCGCTTCTTCCGCTGGTCGACGATGATCCGGAACATCTCCCACACGTCCTTCATGCTCTCGAAGTGATCGCGGCGGTCGCCGAGGAGGTGGGTGACGCGGACGATGCCCCACCCCTGGAGCTCGCGCAGGCTGGTGCTGACGTTGGAGCGCGCGACGCCGAGGGCGGCGGCGATCTCCTCGGCGTTGAGCGGCCGCGCCGACAGGAAGAGCAGGGCGTGGATCTGGGCGACGGTGCGGTTGATCCCCCAGCGCGCCCCCATCTCGCCCCAGTGCAGGATGAAGCGCTGCTGGATCGGCGTCAGCCCGGATTTATTGGTTTCAGGCATTTCTGTCAATACAGAAATTAGCCCCAACCAGCCCGGGCTGTCAAGTCCGCGGGTGAAGCAGTCGATGGCGGATCACGTCCGCCGCCACCGCGTTCAACAGAGATTGCTGAACGCCGGGATCGGCGCGCGCGCCATCGCCCAGTCGGGGCGCCCTTCCTGCAGCCAGATCTCCGCGGCGTCGCGCGACAGGAAGGCCGTGGCGACGGCGCCGGCGTCCTCGTAGATGCGCGACTGGCAGCGCGCGATTTCGTAGGCGCCGGCGGTGCGCGCGAGGAACGCGATCTTGCGCCCGCGCAGCATCGCGGGATAGCGCGCCGCGTAGACCGTCGCCGCCTCGTTGAACCACTCCGGCGGCGCGCCCAGGTTGGCGCGATTGGTCAGGAAGCCGACGCCTCGCTGAAAGGCGACGCGCGGATCGTTGCGAAGCTGTTCGCTGACCGAACGCCATTCGTCGAACGTGTACGGCACCGCATATTCAATGCGGACGATGCCCGTTTGCGGATCGAGCGTCCATGAGACCGGCACGACGTTCCTCCATCAGCGACGCCAAATTCGCAGCTTGCCGCCGCCGTGTTGCTCCAGGGAGAGGGGAGTAAAGTATCCATCTGAACTCAGCCGGTTTGCAACGGGAATCGATTGCAAACCCTATATTTCCGCGGGTAATCGGGACCCCTTAGGTTGCGAGAGCCGGCGCGATCGACCGAAGACCGCGGGCGTCGCCAGCCGCCCGTTCGCCGCGCTCACCCGCTCACACGCACCACCTGGACGCTTCCGTCCGCCGAGCGGGATCACCACCATCCGAATGAGCCGCGGAGCCCCGCAGACCGGGCCGGAGGTCTGCCCTCGAGGGAGGGTACGTGCAATGAGACTCGTGTCCATGCTGTTGCTTGCTGTTGTGATCGCCGCCCTGACGACCGCCGGATGCGCGGATCGGCCCGCGCCGACGAGTCCGTCACAGCCGTCGCCGGTCGCGCTGGCGAGCGGCGATCAAAGCTCGTCGGGCGGCACCGGCGGCACCACCAGGGAAACCCTGAGCGGTCCGGCCATCGCCGGGATCGTCCCGCAGGGACAAGCGCTCGCCGACATGTCGCGCTTCTCCAGCGGCGGCGCGACGATCCTCACCGTGCAGGTCAAGAACGTGAACCTGCCCGACGGCACCGTGCTGCAGGTCACGCTCGACTTCACGCCGGTTGGAACGATCACGCTGTCGCGCGGCGCGGGCACGCTCGTCACCAGTCTCGGGCACTTCGCCGTGTCGCGCGACCAGGTGCGCGTGAACGGCGGCGGCACGACGATCCTCTCGGGCGGATTCTTCAGCTGATCCGCCCGCCGTGGACGCGACCGGAGGGATCTGTCAAGCTGCTGCGCCATGGCTGGCCTGATCGCCCTCCTGGTCGTCCTGGTGATCGCTCTCTACGTCTGCTGGCTGATGATCCAGCCGTTCGTCAACGTGCTGATGTGGGCGGCCGTGCTGTCGGTGGTGTTCTATCCGATGCACCGGCGCATCCTGGATCGCACGAGCAAACCGTCGCTCGCGGCGATCCTGTCGACGCTGCTGGTCGTGCTGCTGATCCTGCTGCCGGTGACGTTCATTACCGTCGCCGTCGTCCGTGAGCTGAGCGGCGCGGCGGCGTCGTTCCAGGCGTCGGACGGCTCGTGGCAGTTCACGCCGCCGCCGCGCCTGGGCTGGCTCATCGATCGGCTCGGGCGGTACATGGACATCGATCGCGCCGACGCGACGAAGTTCCTCGCCGAGCGGCTGCAGACCTGGGGCTCGGCGCTCGCCGCCAGCACGCTGATCGTCGTCGGCGGCGTCGTCGGCGCGGTGACGCAGATGCTGCTGGTGGTCTTCACGCTCTTCTACTTCTTCCGCGACGGCGAGCGGATCCGCAAGGCGGTGACGACGATGCTGCCGCTCCAGCGCGTGCAGTGGAAGGAGATCTCGACGCGCACGCAGGACGTGATCGCCGCCACCGTCTACGGCGTGCTGGCGATCGCCGCGATCCAGGGCACGCTGGGCACGTTCATCTTCTGGGCGCTCGGCCTGCCGTCGCCGCTGCTGTGGGGCGTGGTGATGTTCTTCCTCTCGATGATCCCGATGGCGGGGGCGTTCCTGGTGTGGATGCCGGCGGCGCTCTATCTCGCGGCGACCGGCGCCTTCGTCAAGGCCGGGATCCTCGTGGTGTGGGGCGTCCTCGTCATCGGCTCGATCGACAACGTCCTGTCGCCGCGCCTGGTCGGCCGCCGCGCCTCCCTGCACGAGCTGCTCATCTTCTTTGCCGTGCTCGGCGGGCTGCAGGTGTTCGGCGTCCTCGGCCTGATCCTGGGGCCGGTGGTCGTGGCGATGACGCTGGCGCTGATCGAGATGGCGCGTGAGGCGGGGCAGCCGCCGGCCGAGACGCTGTCGCGCCCCACCGTCATGGAGGAGCAGTCCCGCCTCCGCGAGGTCTGAGCGGCAGAGAGAAGTCCTCCGATCGTGAGACTCTTGCCAATCCTGTAGCCGCCGCGGCCGCGCCGCAATCCTGTCAACTCATTCCCCCGGGGAGTGTTACGCGCCACGCCGGCAGTGGAATCCCGATTGCACACTGGCCTGCCACACCTCCGAATTCTGGTGGGGAGAGACCTTTTGCGCCTCAGGGCCACGGTTACCAATGAGCCGATCACGGCTCCCGGCACCGAGCGGGCTGTGCGCCTGCTCAACGCGCTCGTTGACGTGCAGGCGGCACGCATCGCCAGCCTGCTGCACGACGACGTGAGCCAGGTCCTGGCCTTCGCCCACATCGCGCTCGACGGCGTCGCGGAGGACGTCGACGTCTCGGCGCAGTTGCGCATCCTCGACGTCAAACAGCACCTGCACGGCGTGGCCGAACAGCTGCGCGAGGTCTCCCACGCGCTGCACCCCGGCATCGTCGACGACCTGGGCCTGGTTGACGCGGTGACCTTCACCGCCCGCGTCTTCTCGCGGCGCACCGGCGTCAAGCTGACGGCGCGCGTGGACCTCGACATGCCGTGCCCGCCGTCGATCGGCGCGCTGATCTACCGGCTGGTGCAGGAAGGGCTCGCCAACATCGCGCAGCATGCGCACGCCGCGTCGGCGTCGATTACGATTTCGCGCGACGGGTCGAACATCCTCTGTTCCCTCTCGGACGACGGGGAAGGGTTCGACGTGGCGGCGACGCTGGCGCCGGACGCCTCGCGGCACCTCGGCTTGCGACTGCTGCAGGCGCGGTTCGAGGCCGCGGGCGGCAGCCTCCACGTGGACGGCGGCCCCGGGCGGGGCACGCGGCTTCGCGCCGCCGTTCCGGTGGAGAACTGACGTGGCGGTGCGAGTGCTGATCGCCGACGACCACGCGCTGATCCGCGAGAGTTTCCGCGCGCTGCTCGAGCGCAAGGGCTACGAGGTGGCGGGCGAAGCGGTGAATGGCCAGGACGCGGTCCGTCTCGCGCGCGAGCTGAAGCCGGACGTCGCGCTGATCGATCTTTCGATGCCGCTCCTCAACGGCGTCGACGCGGGGCGCGAGATCCAGCGCGAGCATAAGGACGTTCACGTCGTGCTGCTGACCATGCACGCGGAAGGGCACCTGATGGCGGCGGCGCTGCGCGCCGGCATCCGCGCCTACGTGCTGAAGTCGCAGCCGACCGAAGATCTGGTGCTGGCGATCCGCGCGGTGATGCGGCGCCAGATGTATCTCAGCCCGGAACTCTCGCAGTTCGCCGTGGACGCGTGCGTCAACGGGGACGCCGCCTCGCCGTGCCCGCTGGCGCGACGCGAACGGCAGGTGCTTCAGCTGGTCGCCGAGGGCAAGACGTCGAAGGAGATCGGCGTGGTGATCGGCGTCGGCACGAAGACGGCCGAGTCGTACCGCGCCCGGGTCATGAAGAAGCTGGACATCCACGACATCGCCGGCCTGGTGCGCTACGCGATCCGGGAGGGGATGGTCCAGGCCTGAGCGGCGCCGGCGATCAGCGGCCGGCGCGCACGACGCTCATCGCGGTGCGGACCGCGTCGAGCTCTTCGCGAATCGCCGGCACGCGCGCGCCGGCGCCTTCCGCATCCGCCGCCAGCCCCGCCCGTTCGAGCTCCTCACACAGCATGGACAGCTTCTGCGCGCCGACGAACGCACTCCGCTGCGCGAGGAGGTGCGCGGCGTGCGCGAGCACAGCGCAGTCCCCCCGCGACGCGGCGCCCTCGAGCGTCTCGACGAGCGAGGCCGCCTCGCGCGAGAACTCGTCGGTCAGCGCCGCCGCCAGGCGAGGGCCGGCCGCGCGAGGCGTGCGGTACAGCTGTTCCAGCGCGGCGCGGTTCAACGTCTCGCGTGCGTGCGGCGCCATGGCCCCGGCCTCGGCGGGCGGATAGTCGAGGACCCAGCGCTCCAGCAGGCGGCGCAGCGCGTCGCGGCGGTACGGCTTGGCGAGATAGTCGTCCATGCCGGCGGCGATGCACATCTCCCGATCCCCCTTGAGCGCGCTCGCGGTGAGACCGACGACTGGCAGCGGCACGGGCTGCACCGCGCCGTCCGGCTGCTTCGGCCGGAGCAGCCCTCGCGCGCGGATTTCCGCGGTCGTGTCGAAGCCGTCCATCTCCGGCATCTGGCGATCCATCAGGACGATGTCGTATTCGGCGTCGGCGAGCGCGGCGAGCGCCTTGACGCCGTTGTCGACCACGTGCACGCGGCAGCCGAGCGACTGCAGCATCGTCACCGCCACGTCCTGGTTGATCGGGTTGTCTTCCGCGAGCAGCACGCGGACGCCGTTCAGACGCGCCGGCCGATCGGCGTCGGCGCCGTCAGCGGCCTGGTTCGAGGCGCGCAACGCCGGCCGATCCAGCGGCACGCTGAACCAGAACTGCGACCCCTGCCCGGGCGCGCTGTGCACGCCGATGCGGCCGCCCATCTGCTCGATCAGCTCGCGCGAGATGGCCAGGCCGAGGCCGGTGCCGCCGTAGGAACGGGTCGTCGAGCTGTCGGCCTGCTCGAAGGCACGGAACAGCCGCCGCTGCGCCTCGGGCGAGATGCCGATGCCGGTGTCGTTGACCGCCACGTGCAGGATCGCCTTCGTCTCGGTCTCGGCGTCGAGCGTGGACACCGCGATGGCGACATGCCCCTGGTCGGTGAACTTGATGGCGTTGCCGACCAGGTTGATGAGGATCTGCTGCAGCCGCGACGGGGCGCCGCGCAGCGTCTCGGGCACGTCGGCCGAGACCCGGCAGCTGAAGGCGAGCCCCTTCTTCTCCGCGCCGTCGCGGAGCAGCTGCGTGACTTCCTCCATCAGCTCGCGCGGCTTGAACTCGACGCGTTCGAGCTCCACCTTGCCCGCTTCGATCTTCGAGAAATCGAGGATGCCGTCGATGATCTTCAGCAGCGACTCGCCGGATCGGTGCACGCTTTCGGCGTAGCGGCGCTGCACCGCCGTGAGCTGGGTCTCGAGCAGCATCTCGGCCATGCCCAGCACGCCGCTCATCGGCGTCCGGATCTCGTGGCTCATGTTGGCGAGGAAGCGCGACTTGGCGCGGTTGGCCGCCTGCGCCGCGGCCGCCGCGTCCATCGCCTCTTCGACTTTCCGGCGATCGGTGATATCGCGCACGATCGCGGTAAACGTCCCGGTGCGGTCGAGGCTGGCGCCGCTGACGGAGAACTCGAGGGGGAATTGCGTGCCATCCAGGCGTACGCCGATGCGCTCGCCGCTGATCGGCGCGCGATCGGGCCGCGTCGATCGTCCCGGCCCGTCAGCCGTGACGCCGATGTAGTCGGCCATCGCCGGGATCAGGAACCGGATGTCCTGGCCGATGGTCTGGCCGGGATCGGCGGCGAACAGCTGCTCCGCGGCGCGGTTGAAGACCTGGATCCGTCCCTCCTGATCGAAGCTGACGATGCCCTCGGCCGCGGTGTCGAGGATGGTCCGCATGCGTTCTTCGGCGGCCTGCAGGGCGTTGAAGTGGCGCTCGCGCTCGGTCGCGTCCGATTCCATCTGCGCCGCGACCTTGTGTCCATAGAACGTCGCGCCGAGCACCATCAGCACGATCGACAGGCCGATCCCGTATTCGTAGCGCTGCAGTCCCGCCGCGACGGCGGTCTGCTCGCTGAAGTTCTGCTGCTGGATGGTGCCGACCGCACGGCGCAGCTCCAGGAGCGCCGCGTTGAGCGACGCGTACTTGTGATCCATCGTCGCCATGCGCTCGCCGGCCAGGTCGGCGTGCCCTTCACGGAAGTAGTCGAAGATCCGCACCGCCTCCTGGGTCATCTGCGTCTTGGCGACCGAGATCGCGTTCAGCAGCGCCAGCAGCGGTGCGGCGGACCGGGCATCGAGGTCCGCCTCCAGCTCCTCGCGCTGCTGCTGGATCGCCTTGTCGAAATTGGCGACGGCGACCTCCATCCGGGCCGATTCCTTCGCCACGTCGTGCGTGTCGAACACGTCGTTGCCGGGCGCATCGACGTCGCCGGCCAGCTCGCCGAGATGCGAGTAGGCGGACACGCGGTCCGCCCACACGCGATTGACCTCTACCGACTTCAGGTAGATGCCCATGATCCGATAGTTGAGCCAGAGCCCCGCCGAGACCGTCACCAGGTCGAATGCCGCGAGCAGGAAGTAAACGTAGTACCACTTCGCCGGCTTGGGGCGCGACGGCACGCCGGAGGTCTGAGTGCGGGTGTGCGTTTCCTGGCCCATGCGACACGCCTCGTCAGGTGAAAAACGGTTTTGTAATGTCGGCTGAGGCATCCAGTATAGAAGAAGGGCGGGTGCGGCGGCTGCCGGGGATTCATAGCATCCGGCGGCGCGGGAAACACGGCATTTCCCCGCTGGAGCCCGCGGCCGGAGCACTCCGTGCGACACTCGTATGTGCCCACGCGGCACGTCCCCCGATGAGCGACGAACGCGACCCATCGTCCGGCAGGGCCGAAGACGAGCCGTTGCGCCTGGTCTACGGCGCGCGCACCGAGTTTGCCGGCAACGTCTCGCGCGATCTGCGCGCGCCGCTGACGCTCCTCCTCGGCCCGCTGCAGGATCTGCTCGACGGCCCGGCCACGGCGCTCGCGCCGGGCATGCGCGCCGTCCTGGAGCGTGCGCGCCGCGACGCGGTCAGGTTGCTGCAGCTCGTCGACCTGCTGCCTGCCGCGCTGACGCGGCGTGGGACGGCCGCGTCGCCGGGCACGACCGATCTCGGATCGTTCACGGCGGAGCTCGCCGGCTATTTCCGGCCGCTCTGCGACGCGGCGGGTCTGCAACTGGAGGTCGACTGCCCGCCGCTGTCACCGCAGGCGGACGTCGATCGCGAGGCGTGGGAGCGGATTGTCGTCAACCTCGTCGCCAACGCCTTCAAGTCCACGCTGGAGGGGACGATCGCGGTGCGCCTGCGGCTCGAGGAGAGCGCCGCCGAACTGACGGTCAGCGATACGAGCCCCGGCATGCCGCCCGCCGAACTGCGCTACGTGTTCGAACGGCTGGAGCGCGCGGCGCCTGCGAGTGCGGAATCGTCGGCAGGCGGCTTTGGCCTGCCGTTCGTCCGCGATGTCGTGCGGCAGCACCTGGGCACGATTGACGTCAGGAGCACCGTCGGCGGCGGGACGACCTTCGTCGTCGGTGTGCCGCTGCGCGGCGGCGCTGCCGACGTCTCGGCCGTGGCGAAATTCCGCACTCGCGCCGAGCCGGCGCCGTCCCCGGCGCGTCGAGCCGTCCCCTCCGGTCAATCCCGCGGCCACGTCGTCATCGCCGAGGACCATCCGGAGACGCGCGATTACCTCTATACCGTGCTGCAGACGGCCGGGTTCACGGTGGACGCCGTCGCCGACGGCAACGCCGCGCTCGCCGCCTGCGTGATGCGCGCGCCGGACGTCCTGGTGTCGGACGTGCTGATGCCCGGCCTCGGCGGCTTCGAGCTGATCGAGCGGCTGCGCGCCGATGAGCGCACCGCCGTCATTCCCGTCCTGCTGCTGTCGGCGCGCGGCGGGGAAGAGTCGCGCATCGAAGGCATCGCCGCCGGCGCCGACGACTACCTGGTCAAGCCCCTCAGCGGCCGCGAGCTCGTGGCCCGCGTGGACGGGGCGGTGCGGCTGGGCCGGCTGCGGCGCGACACCGCCCGCCGCGAGCAGGCCGATCTCGATGCGCTGTTCTCGCTGGCCCCGGATGCCGCGCTCGTCGTCGGGCAGAACGGCGCCATCGTCCTCGCCAACGAACAGGCCGGAAAGCTGTTCGGCCATGAGGCGCGCGATCTCCTGGGCCTGCAGGTCGAAGCGCTCATGCCCCAGACCCACCGCGCGGCTCACGTCGCGCATCGCGAAGCCTACAAGCGCGCGCCCGTTGTCCGCCTGATGCACCCGCGCCAGGAGCTGCGCGGGCTGCGCGCCGACGGCAGCGAGTTCACCGCCGAGATCGCGCTCGGTCCGCTGGTGTTCAAGAACCAGCCCTGCACGATTGCCATCGTCCGCGACGTCAGCGAGCGCCGGAAGCTCGAGCATGAACGCGCCGAGCAGGAACGGCGCTTCCGCGAGCTGTCGAGCCGCCTGGTCGAAGTGCAGGAAGCGGAGCGCCGGCAGCTCTCGACCGAGCTGCACGATCGCACGAGTCCGCAGCTGGCCGCGATCCAGATCAACCTGCGGATGCTGGCCAACCTGCTCCGCGATCGCGAAACCGAGGACATCGGCGCGCTGCTGGACGACACCGTCCACCTCCTCGCCGACACCACCGCGACGATCCGCGACGTCTCGTCGGATCTTCGTCCGGCCGTCCTCGACGATGGGGGGCTGCTGCCGGCGCTGGACGCCTACACGCAGCAGTTCACGCAGCGCACCGGCATCCAAGTGCAGCTCGACACCCGCGAGGCGACGCGCCCGCTGCCGCCGGCCGTCCAATCCAGCCTGTTCCGCATCGTCCAGGAGGCGCTGACCAACTGCGTCAAGCACGCCCGGGCGAGAAACATCGCCATTCGGCTCAGCAGCGCCCACGCGCCGCTGATCTCGCTCACCATCGCCGACGACGGCGTCGGCTTCGACGCCGAGGCGCTGAGCACGACCGGCCTCGGGCTGCTGACCATGCGCGAGCGCGCGGAGTTCCTGGGCGGCCGCTTCACGATCGACAGCCGCCGCGGCGAGGGCACGCGGATCGAGGTGCAGGTCTGATGCGCGTGCGCATCGCGCTCGTCGACGATCACCAGCCGTTCCGCGAGCGGCTGCGGGCGCTGCTGCAGCGCGATCGCCACATCGAGATCGTCGCCGAAGCGAGCACCGGTGCCGAGCTGCTGGAGATTGCGGCGACGACCGCGGTCGACGTCGTCTGCATGGACATCCGCCTGCCGGGCATGAGCGGCGTCGAGACGACGCGGCGGCTGCTGGCCGCCCGTCCGGCCGTCCGGGTCATCGGCCTGTCCGCCTACGCCGATCCGCATTACGTCGAGGCGATGCTCGACGCCGGCGCGGTAGGCCATTTCACCAAGGGGGACGTCGGCGACTCGCTGCTCAACGCCATTCACGAGGCGACGTCGGCCGAGCCGCGCTTCGGCGCCTACATCGTCAATCCCGCCGACGGTTCGCTGCCCGCCGCGCCGTTGCGCACGGGCGAGGCGCGGGCGCTCGGCCAGAGAGAGACCGAGGTGCTGCGCCTGATCGCGAGCGGGACGGCGTCCGACGGCATCGCGCGCGCGCTCGGAATCGAGCCGCCGCTGGTCGACGTCTATCGCCGCAACATCATGCGCAAGCTCAATCTTGCCGACGAGCGCGCCCTCGACGAGTACGCGCGCCACACCCCGCGGCGCGACTGACGCCGTTGATCCCGCGCAGCGGGATGCTATGAATTCCTGCCAACGAGTGCTCTAGATCACGGACTCGCGCCGGGTCCTGCCGTCCCCTACCGTTATCAGGCGCGGTTTCCCCTCCCTGAAAGGACGGCAGAAGTGATGAAGGCACGAATTGCTCCCTTGCCTCTCGGCGGCGGCGCCCATCGGCCCCGGGCGCGGTGGATCCTGGTTATGCTCGCGTTGGTCGCGGCGCTTGCCGTGCCGGGCAAGGCGCAGGTTCCCGCCGTCGTCACCCAGTTCGACGTCACCGGCTTCATTCAACAGGCGACGATCGACAGCCCGAGCGACATCTTCTCGGGCGGCACGATCACGGTCAACAACGTCAAGTACATCGTCCCCTACTACACCATCCTGCAGATGCCGGCGTTCGCGCTGACGTGGCAGGAGCTGTTCGCGATGGCGCCCGCGCCCTACACCGGCCTGCAGACCGGCCTCGCGATCCAGGACCTGCCGAAGCCGAAATACAACTACGAGGCGCACCTGGTCGGCAACCGGCTGCCCGACGGGCGGCAGATCGTCGGCCTGATGTTCCTCTCGCAGCACTCGCTGCACGCCGGACAGGGCTTCATCACCGCGATCAATTCCGCCGACGGCTCGGTCACCATCGACGGGATCACGCGGGTCAGGATCAACGACCCGATCGGGCGGTTCAGCGTCGGCATCCCGGACGCGCAGAACCCCGACAAGCGGTTCACGATCGACGAGGACAACCCGACCATCCGCGCCTCGAGCTCCTATCCGATGTGCATCCCGCGGTCGGCCGCCGACTCGCTGTGCCCGCAGAAGAACCGTCCGCTGAGCCCGGTGGACGGCGTCACGCACCTCGGGTTCTTCACGATGCCGGCGACCGCCTCGACGCCGACGCCGGCCAACCAGCCCGACCCGTACCTGATGGCGCCGTTCGAAGTCGGCGACTGGGTCACCTACAACGGCCTGCTGGTGGACGATCCGGTCAGCGGCACCTACGTGCTCGCGCACACGATGATCGCCGAAGCGACGATCCTCACCGCGCCGGGCTCGCTGCCCGCCTACACGGCGATTGACGTGGCGCTCCAGGGCGTCGTCTCGAAGAATGCGGCGGCCGGGCTCGAGGGTGCGGTGCGCACGCGCGTCGAGGGCTGGTCCACCGATGCCGGCGGCAACACCGCCGAGAACATCTACGCGGTGGACGTGGACGCGTGCTCCGGCGCCGAGTCGGAACGGCTGTGGAACGACCACGATCCGAAGACCGGCGCGATCATCGGCGGACCGTTCAGCATCGACATCGACAGCGTCACGGCGTTCGGACGCTGGCGCTTCCGGCCGTCGGCGAGGGACGAGTCGTTCCTCCCCGGGACGCGCATGATCCGCGCGCGCAATACCAGCCTGAACGCGGTCGATCACCGCGTGATCCTGACGCCCAACGGGCTGATGGCGGGTGAATACTCCGCGCCCGACTTCGAGTTCATCTTCGCCGAGGCCGTGCCTCCCGGCGCGGGCCCGCAGCCGCCCAACAACTTCGAGAACCTTCCGTTCCTCGTCAGCGGTGAAGGCCCGTACAACGGCGGCGCCCCGACCGGTCAGATTTCCCCCTGGCCGAGCCTGATCGCGCCGCTGACGACGACGAGCTGCGCGGCCCCGCCGCCGCCGCCACCGCCGGCCCCGCCCGCCGGGACGCCGCTGCCGGTCGCCAACCCGGACACGCTGACGATCACGGGCTCGACGTTGAGCTTCAGCGCGGCCACGCTGCTGGCGAACGACACCGGCACGACGCTCGCCGTTGTCGGCGTGTCGCCGATCAGCAATCTCGGCGGCACGATCACCGGCACCGGCCCCTACCTCTACACGCCGAAAGCTGGATCGACCGGCGCTGACACGTTCAGCTATCAGATCCGGGACTCGTTCGGCCAGACGGCCCTCGGGTTCGTGACCGTGAACCGCTCGGCGAGCATCACCGTGCCGAACGTCGTCGGCCTGACGCAGGCGGCGGCGCAGAGCGCGATCACCGGTGCGGGCCTGACCAACGGTGCGGTCACCAACGCCAACAGCGCGACGGTGCCGGCTGGATCCGTCATCAGCCAGAACCCGGCCGCCGGATCGGCCGCCGCTTCGGGCGCGTCGGTGTCGCTGGTTGTCTCGCTCGGACCGGCGCTCGTCACAGTCCCGAATGTCGTGAACCAGACCCAGGCGGCGGCGCAGAGTGCGATCACCGCGGCGGGCCTGACCAACGGTGCGGCGACCAGCGCCAACAGCGCGACGGTCCCGGCCGGATCCGTCATCAGTCAGAACCCGGCCGGCGGCTCCAGCGTCGCGCCCGGCAGCTCGGTGTCGCTGGTGATTTCGCTCGGTCCCGCGCTCGTGACGGTGCCGAACGTCGTCAACCAGACCCAGGCGGCGGCGCAGGGCGCCATCACCGGTGCGGGCTTGACCAACGGTGCGGTCACCAGCGCGAACAGCGCGACGATCGCGGCCGGATCGGTCATCAGCCAGAACCCGGCGGCGGGCACGAGCGTCGCGCCCGGAACCGCGGTCGCGCTCGTCGTCTCGCTCGGTCCGGCGCCGGTCAACGTGACCGTGCCGAACGTCGTGAACCTGACCCAGGCAGCGGCGCAGTCCGCGATTACTGCGGCCGGCCTGACCAACGGTGCGGTGACCAACGCGAACAGCGCGACGGTCCCGGCCGGATCCGTCATCAGCCAGAGCCCGGCGGCCGGCGCGAGCGTCGCGCCCGGAACCGCGGTGGCGCTGACCGTTTCGCTCGGTCCCTCGGCGGCGGCCAGCCCGACGCTGGACGGGTCGGTGTCGTCGGACGGCACGGGCGCACGCACCGTGGCGCTGAACACGACGGCGGCGGGTGACGTGCTCATCGCGCTGATCGGATCGGACGGCCCGACGACGGGCGCCAACAACCAGAACATCACCGTGTCGGGCGCGGGCCTGACCTGGACGCGAGTGCAGCGCGCGGCAACGTCGCGCGGCGTCGCGGAGATCTGGACGGCGACCGCGCCGGCGGTGCTGACCAACGCCGCGATCACCAGCACGCAGTCGGTGACGACGGTCCTCGGCGCTCCGGTCAACCAGTCGCTGATGGTGTTCGCGTTCAGCAACGCCAGCGCGGTCGGTGCGACGACGGCGGCGAGCGGCGTCTCGACGAATGCGACCGCGACGCTGGTGACCCAGGCAGCCGGTTCGCTGGTGTTCGGTGTCGGCAACGACTTCGATCGCGCGGTGGCCCGCACGGTCGGGGCCGGCCAGGCCAAGCTCCACGAGTTCCTGGCGCCGACCGGCGACACGTTCTGGATGCAGAGGCTCAACGCCGCGTCGACCGCGGCCGGCCAGAGCATCACGCTCAACGCGACGGCGGCAGGCGCTGCGGATCAGTGGAACCTGTCGATCGTCGAGATCAAGCGGTAGCCGGTTTCATCGGACGGGGCGGGCCACGCGGTGGCCCGCCCCGGTTTTCACCTCTCAGGAGATGGTCATGGAACGCGCACTTGTGATGGAAGCAGTCAACCCGTTCGGGCTCACGAAACGCGAGCTGGACGTGCTCGAAGGAGTCCTGCGCGCCGAGTCGAACAACCGGATCGCGAGCCGCCTGTCGATCGCGCCGTCCACGGTGAAGCATCACCTGGCGAACATCTTCGCGAAGACCGGAGTCGTGACGCGGCTGCAGCTGGCGGTGTTCGCCATGCGCCACCGCCTGACGGTCGCGGGACCGGCTGCCGATCGGCGCGCGGCGGCGTAGGACGGACGGGATTTCGAGTTCGGGTTCGACGGGTTCGCTAGCCTTCTTCGCTCAAAACAATCTGGTGCCCGGTTCGCGCTCGCAGGCCTTCCGCCTGCGAGCCCGGGGATGTCTGTCTGCCTCGAGGAGTCAGCGATGGTGAAGCACGGCGTCAAGAGAACGGAGACACGGACGCGACGGGCGGGATGGCCGCTCATCGTCGCGGCGGCGATCGCGGCGCTGTCGGTCACGACCGGCGCGCAGCCGGCGCTGCCGGTCGCGGCGCCGTTCGACATGACCGGGTTCATCCAGTCGGCGACGGTCGACGACCCGAACGACATGTTCTCGGGCGGCACCATCACCATCAACAACATCCGGATGATCGTCCCGCGCAACACGCTGCTGCAGTTCCCGGCGACGGCGATGACCTGGCAGGAAGCGTTCGCGCTCGCGCCGGCGCCGTATACCAGGCTGCAGACCGGCCTCGCGCTCAACGACGTGCCGCGTCCGGCGACGACCTACGAGGCGCACGTCGTCGGCAACCGCGTCGGCAGCCAGCACATCGTCGGCCTCATGTTCCTGGCGCAGCAGTCGCTGCACGCCGGCCAGGGGTTCATCACCGCCATCGACTACGCGACCGGTGAGATGCGCGTCGGCGGCGCCGCCGGCAATCCCTCGCTCGACACGCGCGTCCGCATCAACGATCCGATCGGCCGCTTCGGCCGCGCCTTCTCGCCCGACCAGCGCTTCACGATCGACGAAGACAACCCGACGATCCACACGCACAACTTCTATCCGATGTGCCTGCCGCGCACCAATCCCGCGTCGGTGGACGACCCGCTGTGCCCGCAGAAGAACCGGCCGAGAGACTCCACCGGAAAGTTCCTGACGCTGTTCACGACGCCGCCGGTCGGCAGCACGACCGGCCCCGACCCGCGGCTGATGGCGCCGTTCGAGGTCGGCGATTTCATCGACTACAGCGGCATCCAGATCAGCGACGCCGGCGGGCCCTACGTCGCCGCGCACACCATCGTCTCGAACATGACGATCATGACGACGCCCGGCACGCAGCCGGCCTACGTCGGCATCGAAGTCATGGTGATGGGCGTCACGACGAAGGCCGGCGCCCCTCCCGGAACCGAAGGCGCCGTGCGCACCCGCGTCGAAGGCTTCTCGACCGACGTCTCGCTCGCCAACGTCGTCGAGGTCATGGCCCTGGACGTCGATCCCTGCAGCGGCGCCGAGTCGGAGCGTACCTGGGGCTTCGCGGCGACCGACGTCCTCGTGGCGCTCGGGCGGTTCCGCTTCCGGCCCAGCGCCAAGGACGAAACGTTCCTGCCCGGCATCCGCGAGCTGCGCGTCCGCAACGGCTCGGGCACGATGGCGACGCCGACGCCGAACGGTCTGCTCGCCGGCGAGTACACCGCGCCGATCTTCGAGTTCCTGTTCTCGGAGCCCGCGCCGGCCGGCGGCATCGATCCGCTGCCGGCGAACTTCTGGGATCTGCAGTTCCTCGCGCAGGGCTCCGGGCCCTACACCGGCAAGCTCGGTCAATCGGGAACGCTCGGCCAGTTGTCGCCGTGGCCCGGCGCGCTGACCCCCCTGCCTGGCTGCGGCCTTCCGGGCGGCGGCGAGACGCAGGCCTTCCCCGACTTCGGGCCGCCGCCGACGGCGCTCGCCGACGCGATCGGCATGACCGGCACCTCGGTTCAGTTCACCGGCGCGACGCTGCTGGCGAACGATCGGGGCTCTGCGCCGGTGACGCTGGTGGCCGTCGCCCCCACGAGCGCCGGCGGCGGCTCGATCGCCGGCAGCGATCCGTTCACGTTCACGCCGGGGCCGGCGTTCTCGGGCACCGACAGCTTCACCTATGAGATCCGCGACGGCTCCGGGCAGACCGCGCTCGGCGTCGTCACCGTGTCGGCCGCCGCCGACGCGACGCCGCCGGTCGTGAGCCTGACGTCGCCGTCGGGCGGCCTCGTCTCCGGCACGATCTCGCTGACCGCCTCGGCAACCGACAACGTCGGCGTCGCGGGCGTCCGCTTCTTCGACGGGACGACGCCGATCGACGCGGAGATGACCGCGCCGCCGTTCCAGAAGTCGTGGAACACCGCGCTCGTCGCCAACGGCATCCACAACCTGACCGCCGTGGCGCGCGACGTCGCCGGCAACATCACGACGTCCGCGGTCGTCGGCGTCAACGTCTCGAACATCGTCGCCAACGTCGCGCCGGTCGCCAACAGCGACTCGGCGACGACCAACGCCGGCACGGCGGTGACGCTCGCGGTCCTGGCCAACGACACCGACGCCAACGGCGACGCGCTGGCGGTGATCGGCGTGTCGAACCTTTCCGGCGGCACCGCGACGGTGAACGGCGGGACGACGATCACGTTCCAGCCGCTTGCCGGGTTCTCGGGGACGGCGTCGTTCACCTACACGATCAGCGATCTGCACGGCGGGACGGCGAACGGATCCGCGACGGTGATCGTGCTGCCGCCGCCCAATCAGCCGCCGGTCGCGAATCCGGATTCGGCGGCGACCAGCGCCGGCGTCGCGGTGGCGGTCGCCGTGCTCGCCAACGACACCGATCCGAACGGCGATCCGCTGGCCATCACGGCGGTCGGCGGCGCGGTCGGCGGCAGCGCGGCGATCACCGGCAGCACGGTGACGTTCACGCCGGCGGCCGGCTTCTCCGGCGCCGCGTCGTTCACCTACACGATCAGCGACGGCAGGGGCGGCACCGCGAGCACCGGTGTGAGCGTGACGGTCACGCTGGCGCCGGCGGTCGACAAGGTCGTCTTCGCCGACGGCACGGGCGCGCGGACGACGCCGCTCTTCAGCACGACCGCTGCCGGCGACGTGCTGGTCGCGTTCGTCGCGTCGGACGGGCCGAGCGCCGCCAACGCGCAGACGCTGACGATCTCGGGCGCCGGCCTGACCTGGACGCGCGTCCGCAGCCAGGCGAGCCGTCCGGGCGTCGTCGAGATCTGGACCGCGACGGCGCCGGCCGTCCTCACCAACGTCAGCGTGACCAGCTTGCAGTCGGTCACCGCGGGCGGCCCCTACAACCAGTCGCTCACCGTCGTCGCCTTCAGCGGCGTCAGCGGCGTAGGCGCGACCGGCGCGGCGAGCGGCCTCTCGACCAACGCCAGCGCCGGCCTGGTGACGCAGGCCGCCGGCTCGCTCGTCTACGGCGTCGGCAACGACTTCGATCGCGCGGTGACGCGCACGGTCGGCGCGGGGCAGACGAAGGTGCACGAGTTCTTCGCGCCGACCGGCGACACGTTCTGGGTGCAGTCGGCGAACGCGCCGACCGGCGCCGCCGGATCGACGGTGACGCTGAATGCGACCGTGCCGGCGCCGTCCGATCAATTCAACTTCGCCGTCGTCGAGCTGAAGCGGCAGTAGCGCAGCAGCCTTCACACGAAATGGATACGCGCATGAAGAGCATTTCGAGCAGCGTCGCACGGCGCGCGGTCATGGCGGCCGCGATCGTCTACGGACTGGTGCTGGCGACGGCGGCGCTGCCGGCGCAGGATCAGCATCAGCAGCAGGCGATCGAGCCGCTCATCCGCGGACCGCAATCGCTCAAGGGCGTCGCGGTTCCGGAACCGCCGGACCTGGGCGACTACGTGATGGATCGGCAGGCGGCGATCGTGCTGGGCAAGGCGTTCTTCTGGGACATGAACGCCGGCAGCGACGAGACGCAGGCCTGCGCGAGCTGCCACTTCAACGCCGGCGCCGACGGCCGGATCAAGAACCAGCTCAATCCGGGCCCGAGCGGGTTCGATTCGACTGCGTCGGGCGCCGCGGGCGGGCCGAACTACACGCTGCGCGCGGGTGACTTTCCCTTTCACCGGCTCGCCGATCCCGCCGACCGCGATTCGGCCGTGCTCTTCTCGAGCGACGACATCGCCGGCTCGCAGGGCGTGTTCAAGAGCACGTTCAACTACGCCGTCGCCGGCGACGAGAGCGACACGCCGATCGACGGCCTGTTCCACGTCGGCACCGCGCCGAGCGACGTCAACACGCGGCAGGTGACCGGGCGCAACGCGCCGACGGTGATCAACGCCGCCTTCAACTTCCGCAACTTCTGGGACGGCCGCGCCAGCAACGAGTTCAACGGCCGCACGCCGTTCGGGCGACGCGATTCGAACGCGAGCATCTGGGTCACCGACGCGGCCGGCAGTGTCTCGTCGATCCGCATCGCGCTGAAGAACGCGAGCGCGGCATCGCAGGCGGTGGGTCCGGCGATGAGCGACGTCGAGATGTCGGGCACCGGCCGCAGCTTCGTGGATCTCGGGCGAAAGCTCGGCGGCACCCGCGCGTTGAGCCGGCAGATGGTCGATCCGACCGACAGCGTGCTCGGCTCGCACGTCTACCTCAACGCTTCCGGCGTGCAGGGCAACGGGCTGAAGGAAACCTACCGTCAGCTGATTCAGAAGGCGTTCTGGCCAAAGTACTGGAACGCGAAGCAGACCGCGTTCTACGTCGCCGCGGGCAGCTCGAACAGCCAGATGGAGGAGAACTTCTCGCTGTTCTGGGGGCTGTCGATCATGCTCTACGAGCAGACGCTCGTCTCCGACGACTCCCGCTTCGATCGCTACATGGCGGGGGACTTCAGCGCGCTCAACGCGCAGGAGAACCGCGGCCTCACGCTCTTCCTCGGGCCGGCCAACTGCGCCGCCTGCCACCGCGGACCCGAGCTGACCTCGGCCGGCACTTACCTGCAGTTCGAGAACGAGACCGGCGGCCTCGTCGAGCAGATGTTCATGGGCGATCCGTCGGCGCAGTTCCCGACCGGCCTGCCGCAGGGACCGGTCGCGCTCTACGACCAGGGTTTCTACAACATCGGCGTCACGCCCGCCGAAAACGATCGCGGCATCGGCGGCTTCGACCCCTTCGGCAATCCGCTGTCGTTCGCGCGCGGCCTGGTGCAGAAGCTCAACGGCCAGCCGGCGGCCGACGCTTTCTTCACCAACCCGTGCACGTTCGAGGCGAATCCCTGCGTGCCGGTCAGCGACCTGAACCCGCGCGTCGCCGTCGACGGGTCGTTCAAGGTCCCCACGCTGCGCAACGTCGAGCTCACCGGCCCCTATTTCCACAACGGCGGCTACGCGACGCTCGACTCGGTCGTCGAGTTCTACAACCGCGGCGGCAACCGCCGCTGGCGCGCGGCCGGCGGCGACACGACCGGCTACGGCGCCAACGACAGCAATCTCGACCAGGACATCTTTCCGCTGCTGCTCGGCAAGGACGATCGCGACGCCATCGTCGCCTTCCTCAAGGCGCTCACCGACGAGCGCGTGCGCTGGGAGAAGGCGCCGTTCGATCACCCGTCGCTGAAGGTTCCGCACGGCAGCGCCGGCGACGAATACACCACCACGATGAATACCGACGGCACCGCGAAGGACACGTTCCTCACGATCCCCGCGGTGGGCGCGGCCGGCCGCGCCGCCAAGGGCCTCGGGCCGCTCCAGCCGTTCACGCCGAAATCCTAGAGGAGTCTGCAATGCACCTGAACGTTCGGTCAGTCAGATTTTTTGCGTGGCGGCTCACCGCCGTCGCGATGGCGGCGGCGATGGCGGCGACGACGGTCGCGTCGCAGACGCAGAACCCGCCCTTCCCGCTGCAGCCGGCCTGCTACGTGCCGCCCGCGCCGCAGGCAGACACGTGGCCGGTGGCCGCGCCCGACTCGCTCGGTGCGACCGGCGGAGTCGCGGTGACGTTCTCCGCGGCATCGCTCGTCGGCAACGACAGCGGCAACGCGATCCTTCTCTCCGGCATCGACCGCGCCAGCACGAATGGCGGCACGATCGCCGGCAACGGCCCGTACGTGTATACGCCGCCGGCCGGCTTCCGCGGCGTCGACACCTTCGGCTACGAGATCAGCGACCTTGCCGGTCAGACGACGATTGGCATCGTCAGCGTCACCGTCACCGCGGACGTGGTCGCGCCGACGGTGAGCATCGCCGCTCCGCTCAGCGGCGCCGTCGTCTCGGGCACGGTCACCGTCAGTGCTCTGGCGGGCGACAACGTCGGCGTGGTCGGCGTGACCTTCTTCGACGGCGGCGCGCAGATCGCCGACGTGGTCAGCGCGCCGTTCCAGGCGGCCTGGCAGACGTCGCTGGTCACCGACGGCGCGCACGCGCTGAGCGCGGTCGCCCGTGACGCCGCCGGCAACACCGCGACGTCCGCGCCGGTGACGGTCACCGTGCGCAACCTCGCGACCGTGCCGAACATCATCGGACTGACGCAGGCCGACGCGCAGGCGGCGATCCTCGGCGCCGGGCTGACCGTCGGCACGGTCAGCACGATGAACTCGGCAGCGCCGGCCGGGCAGGTGCTCAGCCAGAGCCCCGGGTTCGGCGTATCGGTGGCGGCATCGAGCCCGGTGGCGTTCACCGTCTCGCTCGGTCCGGCGCTCGTCACGGTGCCGAACGTCGTCGGCCTGACACAGGCGAGCGCGCAGTCGGCGATCGCCGCCGCCGGGCTCACCGTCGGCGCGACGACCACCGCGAACAGCGCGACCGTCCCGGCCGGATCGGTGATCAGCGAGAACCCCGCGGCCGGCGCGTCGGTGGCGCCGTCGACGGCGATCGCCCTCGTCATCTCCAGCGGCCCGGCGCCTGTCGTCGGGGTGCCGACGGTGGACCGCCTGATCTTCTCGGAAGGGCTCGGCAAGCGCACCACCGCGGCGTTCAGCATTGCGACGCCCGGCGATCTGCTCGTCGCCTTCGCCGCCTCCGACGGTCCTGCGGCGGCCAACGCGCAGTCGCTGACCATCTCGGGCGCGGGCCTGACGTGGACGCGAGTGCAGCGCGCCGCGACCCAGTTCGGCGCCAGCGAGATCTGGACCGCGCGCGCGGCGACGGCGCTGACCAACGTCACCGTCTCGAGCACGCAGTCGTCGGCGGGCGTTCACCAGTCGCTGACCGTGATCGCGTTCAGCGGCGTGGCCGGAGTCGGCGCGTCGAACACGGCGGGCGCCGCCTCGGGTGCGCCGTCGGTGGGCCTGACGACAACGGCGGCCGGCTCGGTCGTCTATGCGGTCGGCAACGACTGGGATCGCGCCGTCGCGCGCACGGTCGGCGCCGGTCAGACCAAGGTGCACGAGTTCGTCGACACCGCGGTCGGCGACACCTTCTGGGTCCAGTCGGCGGCGAGCCCGATCGCCGCGGCCGGGACGGCCGTCACGCTGAACGACACGGCGCCGACCGCCGATCAGTTCAACTACGCGATCGTCGAGCTGACGCCGGGATCCGCGCCCGCGCCGGTCACCGTCACGGTGCCGAACGTGGTCGGCCTGACGCAGTCCGCGGCGCAGGCCGCGATCAGCGGCGCCGGGCTGACCGTCGGCGCGATCACCAGCGCGAGCAGCACGACGGTGCCGGCGGGCCAGGTGATCGGCCAGACGCCCGCGTCGGGCTCGAGCGTGTCCTCGGGCAGCGCGGTTGCGCTCGTGGTGTCGACCGGCGCGCCGGTGGCGGCTCCGGTCGTGGACAAGACCGTGTTCTCCGATGGCACGGGCGCGCGCACGACGCCGGCGTTCTCGACCGCGGCGGCCGGTGAAGTGCTGCTCGCCTTCGCCGCGTCGGACGGCCCGACGACCGGCGCCAACACGCAGTCGCTGACCGTCTCCGGCGCCGGCCTGACGTGGACGCGCGTGCAGCGCGCCGCCACGCAGCGCGGCGTCGCCGAGATCTGGACGGCGACCGCGCCGGCGGCGCTGACCGGCGTGACCGTCACCAGCACGCAGTCGGTGACCTCGGTCCTCGGCGCGCCGGTCAACCAGTCGCTGACCGTCGTGACGTTCACCGGCGCCAGCAGCGTCGGCGCGTCGAACATCGGCAGCGGCGCGAGCGGCGCGCCCGCGGTGAGCCTGGCCGCGCAGGCGGCCGGATCGCTGGTCTACGCAGTCGGCAACGACTTCGACCAGGCCATCGCCCGAACCATTCCCGCCGGACAGACCAAGGTGCACGAGTTCTTCGCCCCGACCGGCGACACCTTCTGGGTCCAGACGGCGAACGCCCCGACCTCGGCGGCGGGTGCGACGGTGACGCTCAACGCCACCGCGCCGACGGCCGATCAGTGGAACTTCGCCATCGTCGAGTTGAAGCGGTAGCGACACCCGTCATTCGAGGAGAAGACAGCCATGAGCCGCATTTATTTACCGTGGAACGCGTCGAAGGCGAGTCAACGGATCGCCGAGCGCGCGAGAGAGAACCGACTCGAGATCGTCCGGGAGCTGTCGTGGGGCCGCGTCTCGCGGCGCGACCTGATGAAGTGGGGCCTGTTCACCAGCGCCGGGATGCTGGCGTCGATCCGCGGCCTCAGTCCGTTCGTGCCGAGCGCGTCGGCCGACGGCTCGAACATCCCGACCGGCGCGCCGCGCAGCCCGCTGTTCGGCGCCAGGCCCTTCACGCAGGCGATGCCGCGCTTCGACGTGCTGGCGCGCAATCCGCTCTCGTGCCTGACGCCGGCGCCGCAGCAGGAATCGAACCAGACGATGATCCCCGTCGACCCGCTGCTCGGCGGCGGCATGGGGCCGTGCGAGGGCCGGCCGCCCGGTCCGGTCTGGGCGCACCAGCGCTGGAGCGAGTTCATGCCCAACGTGTGCGTCGAGGCGACGCAGGCGGGTGCGACGACCAACTATGCCTACAACCCGCAGGTGGACTCGAGCCTGAACTCGGGCATCGATCCGTCGCAGGGGCTGCCGCTGCGGTTCCACCCGAAGATGCCCAACCAGAGTCCGACATCGGTCTGGACCTTCAACGGCACCATTCCGCCGAAGCTGGTGCA
>Ga0207648_10000906_pt1 | contig 33383 bp, 26 predicted proteins | sample KBSMisM32_FD_184310 | JGI IMG/M metagenome (GOLD analysis project Ga0207648, IMG submission 184310) | Miscanthus rhizosphere microbial communities from Kellogg Biological Station, Michigan, USA - KBS Miscanthus M3-2 (SPAdes) (version 2) | ecosystem: Host-associated > Plants > Roots >... | reverse complement strand
ATAAATTATTTCACTTCAAAAGAACCGCTTCCGCTTACAAACTCTCCCTTATCACTCATTCCCTGCACCACAATTGTATATTTACCCGGCAGATCAGAAGAATAAAACTGGAGGCCAGCTTTTCCATTTGTTCCGGTATGAACAGAAGGAGCCCAGTATAATGTATTCCTGAAATCTGGAATTCTCCTATCTGCAATTTCTTTTGTACCATAATCCGGAGAATAAAATTCCCGCTCCAGTTGTAGTCCATTATAATCTACCGCAACCAGCCGTGGTTCCAGTTCAAAGGCAGCAAAACTGTTGTCATACGTATAAAAAGCCGTTATTCCATTGAAAGAGGATGGACCCAGTACATACCTGTTACGGATCACTTCTATTTTTCTAACTTTCAAAGGATCGTACAAAAATATTTTATCAGGGTCAGGCAGTGGCACACCATTCAGCAACACAAGCGAATTACCCGCATAGAAATCATGAGCCATTGGATTGAATAGTTTAAATATCAGGTGCTGTCCTCTTATTCCCACACCTACCTCACGCACATATTCCCTCAATACTTCTTCCATGGTGGTAAACCGCTTATAATCATCCAGGGCATAAGAAGTCTCTGGCTTTCCAAAAAACTGTAGAGTGTCGGGCAATACAGGGTCATAAAAATTGCGGAGACTATCACCCGTATAAATATTCTGGACCTGCATACCAATGCTGCGTTGAAGCAAAAGGTCCCTGCTTTCTTCATTCAATAGATATACAGGATACTTATTATCAGAAAATGTTTCCGCAAATGGTTTGATGATCTCCGTCCGGTAAAATGAATCTGCTCCCAAATCAGGTTGTGCTACTACCTGGCCATTACCGTAAAAATTCTTCGTTTCAAAATAGACGATACCATCCTTGTCGCTCATGGACGAATAGAAACCAAATGGACGACCTGGGATGCTCAGGAAATTATTTAATCCAGCCACCAGTTGATCTGTCCTGGAATCTCTTACCCGCCCTGCCACAATATGGCCATTGATCTCTGGTTTATATTTTACAAAGGATTGTTGATCCTGCAATACATTCTCCCATTTAAATCTTCTCCACCCATGGGTCAATAAAAGATTTTCTGTTGCCTCCGGCACTAAAGGATCATTAGAAAAATAATACTCAGGTGATTCCACTATACCAGCCAGATCAGATACAAGCCACATATAATCATTGATCTTTGTGGATTGCGCGGACTGCAGGTTATCTGTATAATAAACAGCAACCGACATATTCAGTGGATCAAGCCTTGTAGTACTACCGATATCAACTTTGATGGGCTTACGGTTTCCATAATTCTGCTGATCCGAAGTAACAGTAACTGTTGCAGCTGATGGAGGCGGCAGGAACACAAGCCGCTCAGCAACTGGTTGTCCATTCCCATTAAACAGGGTGAGTGTGGTTACACCCTTTTTCAATTTATCTTTGTCTACCAGGAAAACCGCGTTAACATTATCACTGATAAAAGCCTTATCAGCCACCGCAAGCACCTGCCTTTTGTGAGCAGTAAGCAATAATTCTTCTGTATTCTGTTGAGATCGTTTGGCACTTACTGTGACTTTTATTTTCTGATTATCAGCATCCGTCACATTCATTACATATCCGGAAGGAAATATTTGTGGTAATCGCCGGTTGGTTATACTGCCATCCGGCAAAATAATTACTGCACGATAAGTGTGGCCTTCCTGGGGTGTAAAATAAAAACTTCCGAGTCCAAATTTGAAGGGAACAAAGCTTGTAATGCTGTCATTGTTCTCATTCATGATAATTCCGCGGCATTCATTCAGGCTGCCTTTATTATTATATACCTGGAATCCTACTCTTGAGGTAAGCCCGCTGACCAGGTTACCTCCTTCAGGAAAAAAGTCGGCAACCACTGCTGAAGAATCTTTGGCAGGAGATGCATCGGGAGCCTTTAGTGTATTGATGATCGTGATCTTCTTTTCGAAAAACAGGGAAGCATCAAAATTCTTCATCCAGTTAGTATATGCTCTCAATGAATAATTACCGGTAGGTAGCGCTGCAGGAAGGTAAAAAGATCCCATCCCGGTACCTTTTTCCAAAGCGATCTTTCCCTGTTGCACTGGCTCATTATTGGAATTGATAACCTCTACATAAGCCAGCTTGCTCATGTTCATGGGTTCCAGCTTTGTTCCTTCCACATAATAAATCTTGAACCAAAGGATATCACCAGCAACGTATAACTCTTTGTCGGAGTGTATAAACAGTTTTTCCTGAATAGCCTTATCTGAGTAGGATTTAAACTTTGCAGGAATGGCAGCATTCTGAGCCATCAGCGTACAGCAGGCAAATTGCAAAACTGTAAAGAAAGCATATTTAATTATTCGATGCATATTCATAATAACCTATAGAATTACCAATAAGAAGGTCTTTTAGTATTTCCTCCTCTCCTTGTACAATCCACGCATTGAGGTTCAGAACCGAGATAAGTAGGCGGCGGATAATCATACGCATATGGAATAAGGGGCCCGCCAGGTCCATAATAGAACTTGATACTATCCGGAATATTTGGAACCCTGTATACATTACAAAGCATGAAGAAATGCCAGGGAATCTGAATGAACTTTCTTAGTTCCTCCACGGTGGAACATGTTACATAGCCAAGCACATATTCTTTATCATCTTTGGTATTTTTGATATTCCCCCGGATCTCTGAAGGTTGCGGACTGAAGATATTGCCGATATCCTCCGTATTCTTTTTCATCAATTCATAAAAATTATACGCTTCCTTTTCCAATGCATACTGGCGGAGCAGGATGCTATATCGCACAGCCAGTTTTTCACTGCCATTTGGAATGAAATGTACCGGTGCTTTGTAGATAATATCATCCTGTAATCTTGTGCTGTTGGCTAATACAATAGTTGAAGAACTTTCATACTTCCAGCAAACAGCTACATCCTCATCAGGAAATATCCTGTTCCGGATACCTTTGATAACGGGATCATAAATATAACTGGAGGGATACGTAGAACGTATTTCCCATGTTTCATCAAAATCCCACCGGTAATGCCTGGTTTGCTTTGTTGCATCATGTGCATATGCCTGAATTCTTAGCCCTTCAGTTTCCTGTTCATAGCCAATACTATCTACCACCGGGGTTTTCCTGGCTTTTACATACTCCGACAAATATTCCTTTCCATCAGTTGTTTTGATGTGCAACCGGTACTCCGAATCAATGGTAAGACCCAGGTTGACATTATTATACCTTCCATTACCTATACCAGAAAGCAGCCGAATTGAGTTATCCCTGCCTTCCACCGTTACCTGCGCATTGAGCTCTGGTTTGATAGCAGTTCCCCTTCCCAGGGGAACAGATTTTGTCAATAAAATACTCGTGAGCCCCTGCGGATTCAGATTGGCTTCCACTACCAGGAAAGTATTTCCAGAGGAAATTACCGGTGGATCATAGCGCTGACGGCAGGATACTGCAGCTAACAGGATCACCCCTATTATTTGCAATCTCTTCATAAGAATTCTTCTTTAATGATCAGATGCATATTCACAATAACTTATAGAATTACCAATAAGAAGGTTTTTTAGTGCTTCCTCCTCTCCTTGTGCAATCCACACACTGTGGCGCGGATCCAGAGTATTTAGGAGGTGGCTCATCATAGGCAAATGGAATCAGGGAGCCCCCGGGCCCAAAATAAAACAGGGTGCTATCTGCATTAAATGCCGGCACCTTGGTTATATTACAATACATGAAAAAATGCCAGGGAACCTGTATAAACTTTCTTTGTTCCTCCACAGTAGATGCCGTTACATATCCTAACACATACTCTTTGCTATCCCTCACATTATTAATATTGCCCCTGATCTCTGATGGTTGCGGACTGAATATATTACCTATTTCCTCCGTATTCTTTTTCATCAATTCATAAAAATTGTATGCCCCCTTATCCAACGCATATTGGCGGAGCAGGATACTATACCTGACCGAAAGCTTTTCGCTACCATTTTCAATAAATTGTACGGGCGCCTTGTAAATAATATCATCCTGCAATCTCGTACTGTTGGCAAGTACAATCGAGGAAGAAGTTCCATATTTCCAGCAGGTAGCAACATCCTCATCAGGGAACTTCCTGGTACGTATATAGTATGGCAGGTAGGTTTTATCAAAAATAAGATTGGAGGGAAACGGGGAATGTATCTCCCAGGTTTCATCAAAATCCCATCGGTAATACCTGGTCTGTTTTGTTACATCATGTGCATGAGCCTGAACCCTCAGGCCTTTTAATTCCAGTTCATAGCCAATGCTATCTATTACCGGAGTTTTCCTGGCCTTTACATAGTCTGAAACATATTCCCTTCCGTCACTCGTTTTAATATGCAAACGGTATTCTGTACCAATGGTTAAACCAAGATTGATGTTATTATATCTTCCATTGCCAATACTGGAGAGCAGACGACTTGAATTGTCCATGCCCTCAACTGATACCTGCGCATTGAGCTCCGGCTTGATGGCACTTCCTCTATCCAGCGGACCAGTTCTTGTCAATAAAATGCTGGTTAATCCTTGTGGATTCAGATTGGCTTCTACAACCAGGAAAGTATTTCCAGAGGAAATTACAGGTGGATCATAACGCTGACGGCAGGATACTGCAGCTAATAATATCACACACACTATTTGCATTCTCTTCATATCAAAAGCGTATATTAAAATTAACAAAGGGGATCACACTTCCGAATATGGATAGCTTATATCCATGTATAAACCCGTTCTCAGTTACAAAGTATACGGAATATGGGTTCTTTCTTCCCAGCAAATTATAAAACCCGATGGTCCATGAGTTATGCGTCTTCTGGTGCACCTTATGATTTCCTTCAATATTCATGGCCAGGTCAGTACGGTAATAGTCTGGTATCCGGTAAGCATTGCGGTCTGAATACAATACTCTTTCAGCCCCTGCATAAACATATCTACCGATTGGCAGCGTTATTGGCCGGCCTGTACTGTAATTGAAATTCAATGAAACACTGAAGCGGTGATTGACTCTGAAATTACCTGCCAGTGTTACATCATGTGGTTTGTCGTAATTGGCCGGATAATAATCCCCACCATTGATCACTGCTCCCTGGGTGGTATCATAAGCACGCAATAATATTCTTGAATAGGTATAGCTGACCCATCCGTTCAGTTTACCTCCTGGCTTCTTCACCATTACTTCCATACCATAGGCCTTTCCTTTTGTATTCACAACATCTGTTTCGATATCGTGATTCATGATAAGCGTGGCACCTGGTTTATAATCCAGGTAATCCTTTATCTTCTTGTAATAAACCTCCGCCGATGTTTCAATAGTATTTGATTTGAAATTTTTGTAAAAGCCCAATGATACCTGCTCGCCCAATTGCGGGCGGATATTGGGATCACTTAGTTTCCATATATCTGTTGGAGCTATAATGGTAGTATTGGATAGCAGGTGGATATACTGGCGCAATGTATTATACGCGGCCTTCATTGAAAACGAGTTGGTAAAGGCATAGCGGGCAGAGAATCTTACTTCGGGTCCATAATAGTTCTGAATGAATTTTCCTTTCTCATAGGTTTTGGTTCCTGTACGGTTTGATTCTGTAACAGGAGCTCCAGGTGTATATTGACTAACTGTTGAGGGACCGAGGAAATTATACATTGAATATCGCAGGCCGCTGCTAATGGAAAGTTTTGAGTTTGGATTCCACCGATGAGTTAAATAGGCATTGCTCTCCAGGCCCTGTTCAGTCTGTATCTCATCAGGAACTACAAGTGACTGGCTTCCTACCGGCTTAAAGAAGCCGGGATTCAATTTATAACGTATTGTACCTACTCCAAAGTCAAACCCATGCTTTGAATTCACATAATACTCAAAATCCGCTTTCGAATGTAACTGGCTGATATCAAAGCCCAGCTTGAATGCATTCACCTCATTCTTTTTGCTGGTTACATCATACTGGTATTCATCAATGCCCGCGGTGAGATACCCGGTAAATTTATTATTGAAAGTATGCTTCCACTTAATGCTACCATTACGATTGCTATAACTGTACAAAGTATCGCTGCCCAATGAAAACCGGTCGTGGCTGTAATAAAAAGAAGCATAAAGATGGTTACTACTATCAAAGGAGTGCGTAATGCCAAGATCAACATCCTGGAAAGTTGCGGTGCTGTTCGCATATTCATCCGGCAACAAATTAAGCAACCAGTTGGCATAGGTAGTGCGGGCGCCCAGTATAAACGAAGTCTTATCTTTTGCAATTGGCCCTTCCAGGTGAATACGGCTGGTAACAACCCCAATACCTGCAGAACCTGTCAGCTCTTTTTTATTTCCCTCCCGGCTTGATATATCCAGCACAGAAGAAAGGCGGCCACCAAATTTGGCGGGTATACTTGACTTATATAACTGTATGTCTTTAATTACTTCAGGATTAAACGCAGAGAATAATCCAAAGAAGTGAGATGGATTATAGATAGTGGCCTCATTGAACAGGATCAGGTTCTGATCAGTGGAACCTCCTCTTACATTAAACCCTGTACTGGCCTCTCCTACTGTTTTCACACCCGGCAGGCTGGTTATCACACGTAACACGTCTGCCTCACCAAATACTGTAGGCACATTTTTTATATCGGCAATGGAAAGTCTTTCCACTCCCATTTGCACGTTACGGATATTGGAAGTTTTGCGATTGGAGATCACTACTTCCTTCAACACCCGGATCTGGTCTTCTATATCCACATCCAGTTTACCATTGGAATACACCACTAATTGAACATGTGTATCCTTCATGCCAATGGATTGCACATTCAGTGTTCTGCGGCCGGGTGTAATTGTCAAAGAATATTGACCATAAATATCTGTGGTTGTACCATGAAGACTATCTGTATAAACAGAAGCATTCACCAGCGGCTCCCCTGTTTTTGCACTCCGGATATAACCTGTCAGTATCACATTTCCGGTTCCCTGACCTTTCTTTCCCACTTCAATGAGCTTACCGGGAGTTGCCTTTGCTGTTCGCCGGTTTTCCAGTCCATAATCTGCTACTGTATCCACATTGGGATTTTTTGTTGCTAATTCCTGGGCAGGTTGGAAAAGATTTTTCGGCAGATCTGTTACAACAGTTAAGCCTCTTGTAATAAAAACATTATTCCGCGCATCAAAGGAAAAATGGATATCAGTGCCCTTAAAGGCTTCGGTCAGTACATCTTTCAATGGCATATTGCTGGCCGTAAGGCTCACTGTAACAGAATCCAGTTTTTCAATGTCGTAATAAAATTTGCAGGGGGCCTGTTTTTCCAGTTCGGTAAAGAAGACCGCGGGCTTCACATTTACGAAGTTCATATTGATCCTGGCCGCAGCCACATCCTGTGCCTTCACATCCGCCGACGCGGATATACATAATATTAGCAATAACGCCAGGTTTCGCATAAAGTCAGCAGTTAGTTAGATTGGTTATACGCATCAGTAGCAGCAATTATATTCTGCTCTGCATTTTTCCTGAATTTCAATTTAAGATTGCTCAATGCCTGGTTCACTTCTCTCCTGTGCTCCTTCAACGAATTAGTCAGATCATTTTTACTACGAATCGGTTTATATTTTCCATCTTTCAGAATATAATACCGGGTCTTCATTTCAAACCAGCGACTAATACCTGTGATATCTACTTTTTCCTCAATGATTTTCTGTGTTCTGGCAATTGCAGTCACCTTACCACTGGAGAGTACCTGGTAAAAGCCATCAGCGAGTTCACCATTTGTTGATTCCCTGGTGAGCCGTACAAACCTGTTCCCTCCAAAACTGAATTCTTTAACTCTCGGACTAAATAATGCCATGAACAGTCCGCCATCATAATTAGGCGTAACAATGAGCTGATCTGTTACCAGGTCATATTTCATGAAAATATCCTCGTATGAAATATCACTGAATACTACACTGCCTTTTTTCCATTCATCTGCCTGGAAATAGGCAATACCTTCAATACTGGGTGAGTAAGGATAATGCTGGATGCCGTTATATATGGCCAGTTGATTGCCCCGCTCCTTATCATAGACTTTGCGGGTATCATGCAATTTTGTGAGAAGTGCACTGTCAGCAAAATTCTCCTGGGCCTCAACTCCAAAGGTGGTCAGCATTAGAAGGGCAACAAAAACACGGTTCATCTTTTGAAGATAAATTATAAATGCCAAATAGGAACAGCGAAATGGATGAATACCAAAATTGCCCGGACGATTTTTACATCGGGAGTCCCGGGACAATTTCTTCCTGCTTTTTTGAGGCCGTTGCGGGTTTTTGCCAGTTGATCAGCTCTGCCACCAGTGCCGTCCAACCAGTCTGGTGACAGGCTCCAAGTCCCCTCCCGGAATTCCCGTTGAAATATTCATAAAATAAAAGAAGATGCTCGTTTCCAGGCTGCTGGTAGAACCAGTTGTATTCTCCGTACGATTTACGTTTCCCTTCACTGTCCCTGGTAAACAGGCTGATCACACGTTTGGTAAGCTCATCGGCCACCTGTTCAAGATTCATCATGCTCCCGGATTCATTAGGGTATTCAACCTGTAATGTATTTCCATAAAATTCGCCATAGCGGCGGAGCGACTGTATGATGAGAAAATTAATCGGCATCCATACAGGCCCACGCCAGTTGGAATTCCCCCCAAACATATCAGAAGTACTATCTCCGGGATCATATTTTATACTATAAGTAATTCCGTCCACCACTACAGAATATGGATTCTTCTCATGATATTTCGAAAGCGCCCGGATTCCTCCTTCTGATAAAAATTCAGACTCATCCAGTAGTCTTTTTAACAGGTCTATCAGGCGGTCCTTGGGAACCAGTGACAATAATATTTCACCATCATCACTTCTCTCCTCATTCGCCCAGAATTTATTATTCTTCTTCCGGTAATTCTCAAACCAGGTAATGCGCTTTCTAAAATCACTCAACTGGTCAGCCGCTTTTTTGGTTATGTTGGAAACCGCGTATAAAGAAGTTATGCCTACAATGGATTGAATGCGTAGCGGTATTGGATCTGCCCCCTGCACGCACAATACATCATAAAAGAATCGGTCATCTTCATTCCACAACCTGTGCTCATTCAATGATTCTGCTATCAGGATAAAATGCTCGAAGAACTTGGTAGCTGTGTCCTCAAAGGAATTATCATGCAATGCTATTTCAATGGCAATATCCATCATGTCCAGTGCATAAGTACCCATCCAACTGGTGCCATCGGCCTGTTCCAATTGGATTTCACCCGGGAAATGGATGGTGCGATTAAATACACCAATATTATCAAGCCCAAGGAATCCCCCTTCAAAGATGTTATTACCACGAATATCTTTCCGGTTGATCCACCAGGTAAAATTGATCAGCAGCTTCTGAAATATTTTTTTGAGAAATACAACATCCCCAATCCCTTTCTGCTTCTTTTCAATATTATAAACCTGGAAAGCAGCCCACGCCTGTACAGGTGGATTTACTTCACTGAAATTCCATTCATAGGATGGCAACTGCCCATCGGGCTTCATATACCATTCTCTCATCATCAGCAATAACTGGTGTTTGGCAAATGTTGGATCCACAATAGCCATTGGAATACACTGAAAAGCCAGGTCCCAGGCAGCATACCAGGGATACTCCCATTTATCCGGCATCATGATCACATCCTGGTTCTTTAAATGCGTCCAGTCACTATTACGTCCATTCATTTTGCCGATACTAACCGGCGTGATACCATCATCATAGTTCAACCATTCTTCTATATCATAATGATAATACTGCTTGCTCCAGAGAAGACCGGCAAATGCCTGTCGTTGAATATTGGCGAGGTCCTCACCCAATCCCGGTGGTATAATGGCTCCATAAAAATCATCAGCTTCCTGTTTGCGGGCCCTGAATATTTCTTTAAAGCCTGACGAGAATGGGTTCTCCGTTAATTTATTATTCAGTCGGCAATAGATGGTTTTGGTAGCCCCGCCATTGATTTTTAATTTATAAACCGGGGAGAACTTGGTGCCAGATTTTTTCTTCGTTAACTCTGAAACATTGGCGCCTTTGACGATTGCATCATGAAATGCATCTTTTACAAAGATGCTATCATTCGGCTCACCCTTGATCCTTTCCTTATTGGTTTCATTCTCTGTAAAGAATGCCCTGTCTGCCGGCTGGTAATAAAAATAATATTCCCCCAACCTGCGATGTTCGGCACTTACAGTAGTCTTATTGACTTGTGTGATAACCGGCTTTTTTTTGAGTTCTCCACCTTTTTGCTGCCAGCGGTTATAAAACCAAAGCGTAGGCAATACAGTACATTCTGCTGCTTTATGATAACGGTTAGTGATATCGATCTTTATAAATATATCCTGTGCGCTCTGTTTGGCATAAGTGATCTTCACATCAAAATACTGGTTATTGTTGAACACGCCTGTATCCAGTATTTCATACTCAGTATCTTCCTTTGTTCTTTTCCTGTTTTCATCTCGTATCTGATCATAAGGAAATCTCTGTTGAGGATATTTATACAGGAACTCCATGTAATAATGGGAGGGAATATTATCCAGGTAATAATAAAGTTCCTTTACATCCTCTCCATGATTACCTCTTGGGTTGCTAAGTCCAAACAGGCGCTCCTTCAGTATAGGGTCATTGCCGTTCCATAAAGCAACGGAGAAACAGAGATTGCCAAAATAATCTGAAATACCGCCAAGGCCATCTTCACCCCAGAAATAAGCCCGGCTATGGGAATGATCAAAGGGAAAGTAATTCCACACATCACCGTGTGCGCTATAATCTTCGCGGACAGTACCCCATTGCCTCTCACTAAGATAAGGTCCCCACTGTACCAATGGAACGGGCTTACCTGCATTGACCGCTAATCTTTGTTGTTCTGCTGTCATTAGGTCTGTTTATAATCGGAGGCAAGCTTCGTTATACTCATGTGGCAACCGTATGTCGATCACCTGTATGTGAAATTAACGCATAAGCAGCAAATTACTGCATGAAATGAGTGGTAAAAACTGAAATCTGATTCACGATCAACACTAATATTTATTGCTGAGGTCAAAAAGTATTTTCTTATCTGCGTCCGTTATCCTGTACAAAGAATCATTCTGCACAAAATGGATCTTGAATGATTGAATAGCTGCCACACTATCTTTTATATTATACCCGATCACACGCAGGGCCCGTATTGCATCGAAGCCAACCGGTATTTTCACATTGGTAGTATCATACCAGAGACCAAATCCTTTATCCGCAAGTTGCTTCCAGGGGAAATACCGGCTTGGATCAACCTTTCTTCCCGGTGCCACATCTGCATGACCAATAAAATTGGCGTCTGGAATGGAATATGTCTTCTTCAACCTGTCCAGCAGTATTAATAAACTGTTTATCTGCGCCTCAGTAAATGGTTCAAATCCATTATTATCAATTTCAATACCAATACTACTACTATTAAGGTCCACATTATTTCCCCATTTGCTGACCCCTGCATGGTGAGCACGAAGCAGGTCATTCAACATGTGAAATACATTTCCATCCCTGCAGATCACATAATGTGCACTAACAGCAGTTCGCGGTAATGTAAACGTCTGCAGGGTTTGATCGCAACTATTTTGTGCCGTATGATGGATAACAACAAAGTTTGGGCGACGCATGGTGAGATTTGTAGTGCCCACAAAATTGGTAGATGGCAACGCAGAATCCTGCAAGGGATATTCCCGCAATAGCTTTGCGTATTCTTTTACCTTATTCTTATATACCTTATTAGTTTGGCGATAAGGATTGGAAGCACATCCAGCCAGTACGATGATCAATAAAAAACGAAATACTTTCATAAGTCGGCCCAAGGTAAGAAGATTACATGTTTCTTCTATATTGTCCGCCAACTTCATATAATGCATGAGTGATCTGCCCAAGCGAACAATACTTGACTGTTTCCATCAATTCAGCAAAAAGGTTGCCGTTATGGATGGCAGTAGTCTTTAATTTTTCCAGGATGGCGGCCGACTGTTGTTGATTTCTCTTTTGAAATGCATGCAGGTTATTGATCTGTTGTTCCTTTTCTTCTGTAGTGCTGCGGATCACCTCTCCCGGGATAATAGTGGGACTTCCCTTTTTACTCAGGAAGGTATTGACTCCTACAATGGGTAATTCGCCTGTATGTTTTTGATGTTCGTAATAAAGACTCTCTTCCTGGATCTTGTTGCGCTGATACATTCTTTCCATAGCGCCTAATACTCCTCCTCTTTCTGTTAGCCTGTCAAATTCAGAAAGAACAGCTTCTTCTACCAGGTTGGTCAGTTCCTCAATGGCAAATGAGCCCTGGGTAAAATTTTCTGTTTTTGCTGTTCCCAATTCCCGGTTAATAATAAGCTGGATAGCCATTGCCCTGCGTACACTTTCCTCTGTAGGCGTTGTGATCGCTTCATCATAAGCATTTGTATGCAGGGAATTGCAATTATCGTAAATCGCATAAAGCGCCTGCAGGGTAGTACGGATATCGTTGAAATCAATTTCCTGTGCATGCAGGCTTCTGCCGGATGTCTGGATATGGTATTTCAGCATCTGGCTTCGCTTATTGGCATTGTACTTATATTTCATTGCCTTTGCCCAAATTCTGCGTGCTACACGGCCAATCACACTATACTCGATATCCATTCCATTACTAAAGAAGAATGAAAGATTGGGTGCAAAATCATCAATATTCATTCCACGGCTCAGGTAATACTCAACGTATGTGAATCCGTTCGCCAGTGTAAATGCAAGCTGGGTTATGGGATTGGCACCGGCTTCCGCAATATGATAACCACTGATGGATACGCTATAAAAATTGCGCACCTTATTCTCAATGAAATATTCCTGCACATCTCCCATCAGCTTCAATGCAAATTCTGTAGAGAAGATGCAGGTGTTTTGCGCCTGGTCTTCCTTTAATATATCTGCCTGAACAGTTCCTCTTACCTGCTGAAGAGCTGTGAGTTTACATTGTTCGTAAACCTCCCTGGCTAATACTTCATCTCCACTTAATCCTAAAAGACGCAATCCTAATCCACTATTACCGGGAGGCAATGATTCCTGCGATCCGGATGGATTTAAATATTTTGGCAGAGCCTGCATACCAAACTTTTTCTTAAAGGCATCTTCCACCAGCTTCCACTGGTTATTGCTTTCAATCCATTTCTCGCATTGCTGGTCAATAGCTGCGTTCATAAAAAAGGCCAATAACATGGGAGCAGGGCCATTTATGGTCATAGAAACGGAGGTCTTTGGATCACAGAGATCAAAGCCGCTGTATAATTTCTTTGCATCATCCACTGTGGCAATACTAACCCCGCTATTTCCGATCTTGCCATAGATATCAGGGCGATGATCAGGATCTTCACCATATAAGGTCACACTGTCAAATGCAGTCGATAATCGTTTTGCCGGCTGATCCAGGCTCACATAGTGGAAGCGCTTATTGGTTCTTTCCGGATTTCCTTCTCCTGCAAACATGCGGGTTGGATCTTCTCCTTCCCGTTTCAAAGGAAACACTCCAGCGGTAAAAGGGAAATGACCCGGCACATTTTCCTGCGCCTGCCATTGAAGAATATCACCCCAGTCTTTGTATTTGGGTAATATAACTTTCGGTATCCGCGTTCCACTCAGGCTCTTACCTGTCATTGGCTGCCTGATCAGTTTATCCCTCACCGTATATTCATAGAAATCTTTCTCATACTCCTTAACCTTTTCCGGCCAATTAGTCAACAACTTGCGACTCACAGGAGTGAGTTGTTCAGTATAGAAGGTAATCTGTTTTTTAAGCGATTCTTTCAATTGCGCTTCATCTTCCTTCAACAGTTTCAGTGTGCCTTCCAGTTGATATAATTTAGTGGCGATGGCAGCCTGATCCTTAACCAGCTTATCATAGTTCCGGTTGCCTTCCGATATTTCAGAAAGATAACGTACACGTGAAGAGGGGATCACTGCCTGGGAAACATCTGCGGTTTGCGCAAAATGGTATTCGCCGAAACTGGTCTTTGTTTTTTCCTCTATCTTCTTTAATAGTAATTCAAAAAGATGATTGACTCCCTCATCATTGAACTTGCTGGCCATGGTACCGATAACCGGCAGAGTCTCATCCTTTGCAGTAAATAACTGGTGATTGCGTTTGTATTGTTTTCTTACATCTGCCAGTGCATCCAGGGCACCTGATTTATCAAATTTATTAATGCAGATGAGGTCTGCATAATCAAGCATATTTATTTTTTCCAGTTGTGAGGCTGCACCATATTCAGGTGTCATCACATACATACTGATATCGCAATAATCCAGGATTGAAGCATCGCTTTGTCCAACACCGGCAGATTCCAGGATGATAAGGTCAAATCCTGAAGCCTTACAGATATCAATTGCTTCCTGAACATAAGCGCTTAATGCTTTATCACTTTCCCTCGTTGCCAGTGAACGCATATAGGCACGGGGATGTGAAATGGAATTCATTCGTATGCGATCACCGAGCAGGGCTCCGCCTGTTTTCTTTTTGGATGGATCAACTGAAATAACTGCAATAGTTTTACCGGTGAAATTGGTTAAGAACCTTCGTACGATCTCATCTGTTACAGATGATTTACCCGCGCCCCCCGTACCTGTAATACCAAGAACAGGTGATTTTTTTCCATGCCCGTTCAATAGTTGTTTGTATTCCCTACCTCCTTCTGCAAGAGTAATTGCCCTTGCAATGCTTTTAACATCCTTCCATTCACCCAACACAAATTCTGTTTTACCATTGCTCTTTGAAATCACCGATTCTGCAGGAGTATTTGGAGTAGATTGTTTTATCACATCCTCGATCATTCCTTCCAGGCCCATTCTTCTACCATCATCCGGCGAATAGATGCGGGTAATGCCATACCGGTGAAGCTCTTCAATCTCATCAGGAAAAATTGTACCCCCGCCTCCACCGAATATTTTAATATGACCGCTGCCATTCTCTTCCAACAGATCCTTCATGTATTTGAAGAATTCCATGTGGCCACCCTGGTAACTTGTAATGGCAATTCCCTGTACGTCCTCTTCAATTGCAGTTTCCACTATTTCTTTCACTGAGCGGTTATGGCCCAGGTGAATTATTTCCGCTCCCTTGCTTTGGAGGATACGGCGCATAATATTAATAGCGGCATCATGCCCGTCAAAAAGAGAGGCAGCTGTTACAATCCGGATTTTAGGAGCATTGGTATTCAACATAAATTACCTGGTACAACTGCAAAAATAGCAAAAGATGGGGTGGCAAACAGGTGTTAGCTAATCTTTTTAACTGGATGGTTTTCTGCACATTATCAAGGACCTGTCCTATCACGATATCTTCATTTTTTGCCCCTTGTAGCACAGGCTCTAACATATTAATTAAAATTTCATAACTATTTGATTTGCTGCCTAATACCCGGTGCTTGTCGCCCAAGGGCTATTTTTTCTGTTTCTCCCGTTTAGAATTTAGAACTTCTACTACTTATACATTAAAAGAAAATTGATAATCATTTGATTTCAGGCTTATTACCCGGTGCTTGTCGTTTAAATTATATCTCTCCCCGTTTTTTAATCTCTACTTTTGACCGGCTTATAACCAAGGTGCCCTGATAATTCTAATTATTTTTGCCAGATGCAGGAGATGATCGACTCTATAAAACTGTTATACAAAGAATGGACAGGAAAAGATCCGGAATCCCTGGATGTTTTACCACAATCAGGAAGTGACCGGCGTTATTTCCGCCTTTACGGGAATGGTTCATCTGTAATTGGAACCTACGGCGCCAATGTGCAGGAAAATGAAACCTTCCTTTATTTCTCCAAACATTTTAAGAAGAAGAACCTGGTTGTACCGGAACTATATGCCATGAGTGAAAATGGTATGTATTACCTGCAGGAAGATTTCGGCGATATTTCCCTTCTTAATCACCTGGAATCACAGGGCCTGGTGCAACCTGTATATGATCTGTTCAAAAAAAGCCTGGCTGCACTTGCCGAATTGCAGGTGAAAGGAGACAAGGATCTTGATTATGAGAAATGCCTCACCAATACAGAGTTTGGCAAGCAGGCGATCATGGCCGATCTTCTTTATTTCAAATACTATTTCCTGGATGGATTGGCAAAACCATACAACAAACAAAAGCTGATCGATGATTTTGAAGCACTGAGCAACTATCTCACCCATACCGAATATAAATATTTCATGTTCCGCGATTTCCAAAGCCGGAACATCATGGTCACCAAAGACAATAATGTTCATTTCATCGATTACCAGGGTGGAATGAAAGGCGCTCCGCAATATGATGTGGCCTCCATGCTCTGGCAGGCAAGAGCTAATCTGCCGGAAGAATGGAAAACTAATTTGCTGGAAGATTATATGAATTCTTTTGAGCAGCTCATTGGCTCCAAACTGGAGCGTGGTCTGTTCAACAGTCAATACAATGGTTATGTACTGATCCGGATGCTACAGGTGTTGGGCGCTTATGGATTCAGAGGATTATTTGAACGCAAAGCTCAATTCCTAACTGCAATTCCTCTCGGTATAAAAAACCTGAAAGGATTTATACAATCCCATAGCATCGGCTTATCACTTCCTGAATTCAAAAGAGTTCTGGATATCTGCGTGGCGGATGAGATCATTGACCGGTTCACTCCTGTTCAGGCCGGTGAACAAACTCCGCTTGTTGTAAAGGTTTGCAGCTTCTCCTATCGTAATGGAATACCAAAAGATGAATCCGGCAATGGCGGTGGATTTGTGTTTGATTGCAGAGGTATTCTAAATCCCGGAAGAGTTGAAGCCATGAAAACTAAAACCGGCAGAGATAAGGAAGTGAAGGATTACCTGGAACAGCAAACTAAAATGGTTAAATTCCTCGATAGTGTTTTTGATATCGTTGATATTTCTGTTGAAGATTATATTAAACGAGGCTTTGAGCATTTATCTGTCAGCTTTGGTTGCACCGGAGGACAGCATCGCAGTGTATATGCGGCTGATGCGCTGGCGCGCCACCTTAGAAATAAATTCAAGGTGCAGATTGACCTCAAGCATTGTGTACAGGATGAAAAAAACTGGATAAACACTCCCTGATGAGCGATTCCCCCTCTCCTATAAAAGCCATGATATTCTCTGCGGGATTAGGTACCCGTTTCAAACCGTGGACCGATAAACATCCAAAGGCCCTGGCGATCATTAATGGCAAATCATTACTGCAACGCAATATTGAATTTCTTCAACAATACGGCATCAAAGACGTGATTGTGAATGTGCATCATTTTGCTGATCAGATCGTCGATACCGTTAAAAAGAATAAAGGCTGGGGAAGTAATGTTGTGATCAGTGATGAAACAGATAAGGTCCTGGAGACCGGTGGGGGGTTATTGAAAGCAAAAGAGCTTTTTACTCCGGGTGAAAAATTCATTACCTGCAATGTAGATATTCTTACCGATCTTGATATCAGCAAGCTGATCGCCTTCCACGAAAAACACAAACCCCTTATCTCCTTTGCAGTTTCCAATAGAAAAACTTCCCGCAATTTTCTTTTTGATAAACAGGACAGACTTTGTGGATGGATCAATACTGTTACAGGAGAACAACGCATTTCTGTTGAATCACCAGACCTTATCCAAAAAGGTTATAGCTGCATTGTGATATTTGAATACGATGTATTTCGTCTCATGCCGTTCACCGGAAAATTCTCCCTGACAGATATGTACCTTGAACTGGCCCGCAATCATACCATACTGGGATATGATCATACCGGCGATAAATGGATTGATGTGGGAAAGCCGGATAGTGTTACTGTTGCAGAATCGTTGTTTTACTAAATCCCAGATCCGCTCATCACTAAATAGCTCCGAAATTGGAAATACATTGTTAACGGTACAGGCTTTGTATCCAATTATTTTATATTTACTGGCTCTATTTAAAACCTCAACATGAAGAAATTAACGCTGACCTTGCTCACTACAGGCATCACTTTGCTTACTATTGCCCAATCAACCTACAACGCAAAAGAGGCATTCAATCCACAATTCTATCCTTATCCCGGCAGTGATTTCCGCAGTGCAAGCGGTGAGCCCGGACCAAAATACTGGCAGAACAGGGCTGATTATAAAATCAATTGCACATTAGATACGATCAAGCACAATGTTAGTGGTGATGTGGAGATCACGTATACCAATAACAGCCCCGACAATCTGAAATTCATCTGGCTGCAACTGGACCAGAATATCTATAAAAAGGATTCCCGTGCATCAGCTACTACCACAGAAACCGGGGGAAGATGGGCTAATTCCCAATTCACACAGGGAGATGTGATCAAATCTGTATCTGTTGAAAATAGTGGAAAGAAGTATGCCGCGAAATATATGATCAATGATACGCGCATGCAGGTCTGGCTGCAGGATGCAGTAAAATCCAATGGTGGTAAAGTGAAATTGAATATTCCATTTGATTTTGATGTTCCTCAATATGGAACTGACCGTATGGGAAGATTGAAAACAAAAAACGGCTGGGTATACGAGATAGCGCAATGGTTCCCCCGCCTTTGTGTATATGATGATATTGAAGGATGGAATGTGCTTCCTTATCTCGGTGCAGGCGAGTTCTACCTGGAATATGGAGATCTTGAATATAGTATCACAGCGCCTTCCAATGTATTCATATCCGGATCAGGTGAATTGCAGAACCCGCAGGATTGTTACACGTCGGATCAAATAAAGAGGTTCAATGAAGCAAAGTCAAGTGATAAAACAGTTATTATCCGCAATGAAAAGGATGTTACCGATAAAGATGCCCAGCTCAAAAAAGCAACAACTACCTGGAAGTTTAAAATTCAGAATGCAAGGGATGTAGCCTGGGCCGCTTCCCGTGCATTTATGGTTGATGCAGCACGTATCAATTTACCCAGTGGCAAAAAATCACTGGCCATGAGTGTGTACCCTGTTGAAAGTGTAAGAGACAGAAAGGGAGGTGATTGGCGCAGGTCCACAGAAATGGTAAAAGCCTGCATTGAACATTATTCTGAAAAATGGTATGAGTTCCCATACCCCGTTGCTACGAATGTAGCAGGAATTGTTGGTGGTATGGAGTACCCCGGTATCGTTTTTTGCAGTTATAATTCCGGAGGATCAGGATTGTGGGGTGTAACAGATCATGAATTTGGACATACCTGGTTTCCGATGATCGTGGGAAGTAATGAACGGAAATATGCATGGATGGATGAAGGCTTCAATCAATTCATTAATTCCATTTCAACAAATGCGTTCAATAAAGGAGAGTTTACCGGCGGATTTGATCCCAGCGACCCGGGAACAGAATATGGTGTTAAATACAATATGGGTGACAATGCAGATGGCCTCTATAACATTCCTGATGTAATCCAGCAGGACCGTTTAGCCAGTGCTGGCTATTACAAACCATCTATGATGTTGAAAGTCCTCCGTTCCAGTGTATTGGGTGAGGAAAGATTTGACGCAGCATTCAGGGAATACATCAGTCGCTGGGCATTCAAGCACCCTACTCCCTGGGATTTCTTTCATAGCATGGAGAATGTGGGTGGTGAAGATCTTGCCTGGTTCTGGAGATCATGGGTATTCAACAACTGGAGACTGGATCAATCTGTGAAAGGTGTTACTTATGTAAAAAGCCTTCCGGCCAATGGTGCTGAGATCACAATTGAGAACCTTGAAAAAATGCCAATGCCCGTTACCGTATATATCAGGGAATCCAACGGAAAGGAACATACAGTTAATCTGCCGGTAGAAGTATGGCAACGCGGACCCAGCTGGACTTTTGGTGTACCTACTACCAGCGAGATCACTGATATTGTACTGGACCCGGATAAGAAATTACCAGACTGGAACAGGACCAACAATAGTTTGAAAAAAGCGTTCTGACCTAGATAAGCTTGATCAATTCTTCCAGTTTCATTTCTTCAAGGACTTTTCTTTGAGGAGATTTGGCGTCAAGCGTCCATTTGATCAGTCGTATGCAGCCTTCGTCTATTTCTATACCTGTTATATCTCCATCGGAGAAACAGCAGCAGCCACTATTGAAATAGGAAGGCCTCATTGTCAGGTAATCAATGGAAACAGCAGTGAAATGTTTTTCGTTCTTTCGAATGGCCGCTTCAATTTCGCGAATGTCTTTATCGATTTTTTGTGATTGAGCGTACTGCAGTTTGCGGTATAACCTCTCCACTTCAGTCAGTGATTGAAAAACCGGCTGATGCGTATGACCTGTGATCAGGACTGCATCCGTTTGCCGGACAGACCATTCATACATGATCTCATTATGTAAGGTCTTCTTTTCATTGTTGAAAGCAGGTGTATTGGGATTCACGCGCAGGTAACCCTGCATTGGTGCCCATATCCTGGCAACAAAGAATTTGCTGAACCAGTTACCATCGCTTTGCGCATCACCCTGGTGACCATGGGTACAAAAGATCCGGAATTCTTTTTCTCCTATGGTGGTGGCCAGTATCACTCCTTCATAAATAGTTACATCTTCTCCATAGATTTTACGTAACTGCCACCAGGCAAAGGGATCATTTCCCCAATAGAGATCATGATTGCCCAGCACTTTTACAAATGCTTTTTTAGCCAGGAATTTTTTTTCTGCTTCAAATGTTTCACCATTGAACTCTTTTACCTTACCAAGTGTATTCTCCCACAGTTCTTCACTATCACCCAAACAGATGAGGGTGAAATCTTTTTGATCATAATATTCAAGCGCAGCAAGGTAATTGGGAGCAGCCAGTGTAAAATCATCAGCACCATCCCTTGCACCTTTATGCTGATCAGAAAAGATGATGAATTTACCAGTACTTAACTCAAAAGGTAACACGATACCTTTTTTGGTTTGCTGGTCGCGAGTGTCCTTGTATAATTTATCGAGAGCCTGACCGATCCGGGTCCTGTCGGGTTTAGAAGAGAATTTTTTAGTAGCCCATAATACTGGTTTCAATAATAACCAACGAAGGAATTTTCGCATGAGGGTTATTTTACCGCAATCATACTGATCTCCACGTTTACGAATTTTGGTAATGCAGAAACCTGCACAGTTTCCCGGGCAGGAGCCCAGGCCGGTGCATCTTTTGATTCAAAGTATTTGGCATATACCTGGTTCACTTCAGTGAACTTATTCATGTCAGTAAGGTAGATATTCGTTTTAACCACATGGCTGAAATTTAATCCTGCATGTTCAAGGATGGCCTTCAGATTCTGCATAACCCGGTTTGTTTCCTCCTGGATATCCTTATTCTTTAATTCCCCTGTCTTTGGATCAAGGCATATCTGACCGGAAATATAGAGAGTATCGCCTGCCAGGATGGCCTGGTTATAAGGTCCAATGGGAGGTGGCGCTTCCTGGGTATTGATGATCTGTTTCTCCATATTGAATTGATTAAAAATGGTCAGCGAATATAGTTTTATACCATTTCTTTGCAAAAAATAGGCTATGAAGGTACTGGTGCTGGCAAATGATGAACAAAAGGAAGAATTGCTTTCGCTTCCGGTAGATGGATCGATATCAATTCAATGGCATAATGGTCCGGTTCCGATTGAAAAACCGGCAGTTCTGGATGCCTGTATAGACCTGTTGTTTGATAATAGCCCGGCCAGGATTAAACAATTGAGGGAACTAAGTATTCCCCTGGTGGTTATTAATTCAGTGATTACAACCCTTGATGAACTGGGAGATGATTTTATACGTATGAATGGGTGGAACAGTTTTATTAAAAGGCAGTTAGTGGAAGCATCTGGTAAGGACGATACCCGTAAAAGGTTGACCGAAAGGTTATTTTCTCATTTAGGCAGAACCGTTGAATGGACTCCGGATATTCCGGGATTTGTGTCTGCAAGGGTGATTGCGACTATCATTAATGAAGCTTTTTTGACGGTTGAGGAAAAAGTAAGTGTTGAAAAAGAGATAGATACTGCCATGAAGCTGGGAACAAATTACCCATATGGTCCTTTTGAATGGGGCGAAAAAATCGGCTTTAATAAGGTAGTTTACTTACTGGAAGTACTTGAAAAGGAGCAAAACAGGTATAAACCATCCCCTTTGCTTAAGAATAAGATTTTGGTATAATTATGGCGATCATTCTTAATATAGATACAGCTGTAGAAACGGCATCTATCTGTTTATCCCGCGAATCCATGCCAATTAAGTTTGCAGAGAACAGGAACCAGTCGGACCATGCCGCCTGGCTACATCCGGCCTTGCAAAATCTGGCAACTGACGCGGGAATCTGTATCCAGGAGATTGACGCAATAGCAATTTCGATAGGACCAGGATCTTACACAGGATTAAGGGTTGGATTGGCCGCTGCAAAAGGAATGTGTTTCGCTCTTGATATCCCCTTAATTGCTGTCAATACATTGAAAATGATGGCATATACTACCAGGAATGAGGCAGCCGATCTTTATTGCCCCCTGATTGATGCGCGGAGAATGGAAGTGTTTACAGCAGTATATGACAGAAATTTTACAGAATTTGTTGAACCAAAGGCAATGATTATTGATTCAAATAGCTTTGATTCAATACTTTCATCTAATAAAGTTCTTTTCTCAGGGAATGGTAGTGAAAAGGTCAGAAAGCTGATCAACCATCCTAATGCATTATACAGCAACCTGCAGGCTAACGCAACGAATATGGTAGAGCTTTCAGAGCAGTATTACACGGAAAAGAATTTTTCGGATATCGCTTATGTAGAACCTGGTTACCTCAAAGAATTCTACTCCGTTGCCCGCTAGTGGTTTACCCGGATTGCCGGGAGTATTAACAATTTTAATTTCTAAAAACAGCTATACCTTTTTAAATTTGCAATTTAGATTTAACCGGTAATTTACTATGAACAACTATTTGCTAACATTAAACACAGCGCCGGATAATGGCACCTCATTAAAGGTGGATTTGCTTAACGTAAAAAAGGCATCCCTGATTTTACGTGCGATTAACCATAAGCTCCGGCAACAAATTCTGAAATTAATTGACGAGCAGGGTAAGATCACTGTGACAGAGATTTACGTAAAACTTAGATTGGAACAATCCGTTGCATCCCAGCATCTTGCAATTTTAAGGAAAGCTGGCTTTGTTAAAACGGAAAGGGACGGCAAATTCATTTATTATACTGTAAATGCAACACGCCTGGAAGAGTTGAACCAATTTGTAGAATCTTTATTGAATTAATCGATACATTCTTACTCATTTTCGGAAAGGAAGCCACTGGCTTCCTTTTTTTGTAATTATAGTATTTTTGCATATTAAAGTCCTTAGTTATGTTTATCGAACAATTATATACAGGCTGTCTTAGTGAAGCTGCCTATTATGTAGAGAGCGATGGTGAAGCCGCGATAATTGACCCACTTCGTGATATCGAAGAGTATATTACGCTTGCCAATGAACGCAAGGCAAAGATCAAATACATATTTGAAACACATTTTCATGCTGATTTCATAAGTGGTCATCTTGACCTGGCAAAAGCCACGGATGCTCCTATCATCTATGGACCTCAAACCGTTACCAGTTTTCCAGTCCATATTGCAAAGGACCATGAACAATTCAAAATTGGAGATCTTACTATCGAAGTGCTGCATACACCTGGTCATACACTGGAATCAACCTGTTATTTATTGAAAGATCCTACTGGAAAGGATTATTGTCTCTTTACTGGCGATACGTTATTTGTTGGTGATGTTGGCCGTCCTGATCTCGCACAAAAAGGAACTGAGATCACTACAGAAGACCTTGCAGGTATGTTGTATGATAGTCTCCAATCCAAAATAGTTCCCCTGGCAGATGATGTAATTGTTTATCCTGCCCATGGCCCCGGAAGTTCCTGCGGTAAGAATATCGGTCCTGATACTTCCAGTACCATTGGAGAAGAAAAGCAATTCAACTATGCATTGAAAGCGCCGGATAAAGCATCCTTCATTAAAACGGTAACTGATGGCATACCACCTCCACCTCAATATTTCCCCATCAATGCAAGGATCAATAAAGAAGGTTATGATAGTTTGGATGAGGTGCTGGCAACAAGCCTTCGCGCTCTCCCGGTTTCAGAATTCAAAGAAATGATGAAACAGGACATGGTAATCCTTGATACAAGGAACAGCGAAGAGTTCATGAAGGGATTTGTTCCCGGATCAGTAAGTATTGGACTGGACGGACGTTTTGCCGAATGGGCCGGAAGCCTGCTTTCCTTCGATACACCTATGCTGCTGGTTACCGATCCAGGAAAAGAAAAAGAGAGTATCATCAGGCTGGCACGCGTAGGACTGGATAAGGTTCAGGGCTTTTTGGATGGCGGATATGATTCCTGGAAAAATAGCGGTGAAGACTCTGATATTATCATCAATGTGGAAGCTGATGAATTAATGATGGATATTCCATTTGATGAACACCTGATTGTAGTTGATGTACGCAAACCTAATGAATTTGCCGAAGGCCATTTAAAAGATGCCATGAATATTCCATTAAGTGACCTGGTAGATCCTGGTAGCATGGCCAATATTGAAGATCATCACAATTTATATGTGCATTGCGCCGGCGGTTACAGAAGTGTAATTGCTTCATCCCTGTTAAAAAGACAGGGCATTCATAACCTCCGCAATGTATCAGGAGGATTTAATAAGATCAAGGAACAGAAGAAAGTGGAGATTGTAAAGGAGAAGAGTGTCTTGAATTAATATAGCTTACTCATGCACAGGTCCATATTCCGGCTTCCACTGATGCTTCCATCTTCTGTGGCTCCAGAGCCACATGTCAGGATAGCGACGTATCACATCTTCCATATAATGAACAAAACGACGCGTAAGCTCTAGGTCTGTAGTATTTTCTGATGCTTCTTCCACTACTGTAAATATTACTTCATAAGAACCACGCTTCTTCTTATGAATAAAGGCAAAGACGATGGCACATTGATTAGCGATCGCCGCCTTTACTGGTTTATAAAGAAAAGGAGCAGGCCTGTTCAGGAATTTGAACCATATCCCGCTTGCCGCGGTACCCGGGTTCTGATCGCATACCAATCCAATTACGTATTGGGAATTCCGGTATTTTATCATGTCTTCCCGCATATTGGTTGCCCTTACAAGTAAGGTTCCATAACGTGAACGAAGATTATAAAACAGCTTGTCGAATGTTTTATTCTTTATAGGCATATATGCTCCTACAAAGGGCATTTCAAATTCTTTGGTTGCTACTGCGTTCCCCCATTCCCAATTGAAATTATGTCCCAGGTGCAGGCTTACCTTCCGGCCACTTGCCTTAAGCGCATTCACCACTTCCCAGTTTCCTTTAAATCGCTTTTCAAGATATGATCTTGACGCAGAGATCATCTTGATCGTTTCAATAAAGGTATCTACAAGATTGTGGTAAAATTTTTTTGCGATCCGGAACCTTTCTTCATCGGTCTTTTCGGGAAAAGCATTTTTCAGGTTATTCAGCACAATATCCCTGCGGTATTTTATGATATAGAACAGGATACCATAACAGGCATCTGACAATACATACAATAAACGTAAGGGTAACAGCGAGAGGAGCCAAAGCAACCCATAAAGAACATAGTACATGGTTGGCAAAGATAACTCTACAGCACGATGTTTTGTACCAGTTTACTTTTATCCGGATAATCTGTGTTGAAATGGAGTCCGCGGCTTTCCTTACGGAACGTGGCACCTTTTACAATCAGGTAGCCCACAGTTATCAGGTTTCTCAATTCCAGTAACTGGGGTGAGAGTGAAGTATCCTGGTATAATTGTTCAGTTTCTTCCCATAAAAGGTCCAGCCTCCTCGATGCTCTGTGTAAACGAACATCATTTCGGACGATACCCACATAATCACTCATCACCAGTTGTAGTTCTTTCAGGCTTTGGGTGATCAGGATCATTTCCCTGGGTTCACTGGTTCCACGTGCATTCCAGTCCGGAATACTTTCATTAAATGAAATGGTATTGATCCTGTCCAACACATCCAGGAAGCAGCGATGGGCAAACACCATTGCTTCCAGCAATGAATTACTGGCAAGCCGGTTGGCACCATGTAACCCGGTGCTTGAACATTCCCCACAGGCATACAAATTTTGAATAGTGGTTCTCCCCCACTCATCTGTTTTTATTCCCCCGCAGCTATAATGGGCAGCAGGCGCTACAGGGATCATATTCTGGGTGATATCAATTCCTATGGACAAACATTTCTGATAAATATTGGGAAAATGCTCAGTGAATTTCTCCTTTGTGAAATGACGGCAATCCAGCCATACATGTTCCGTACCGGTCTTTTTCATTTCACTATCAATTGCCCTGGCAACTATATCGCGGGGTGCCAGATCCTTCCTTGCATCATAACGCTCCATGAAGGCTTCGCCATTCTTATTCCTCAATATTCCGCCATCACCTCTTACCGCTTCTGTTATCAGGAATGCCTGGCCGCGCATTCCTGCTTCATATAATGCAGTTGGATGGAATTGAATGAACTCCATGTTTTCAATCCTGCCCTTGGCCCGGTATACCATGGCCACTCCATCACCTGTTGCAATAGATGGATTGGTGGTGGTCCTGTAAACCTGGCCGTTCCCGCCAGTTGCCAGCAGGGTGCATTTGGCAATTATTTTTTCTATCCGGTTTGTTTCCAGGTTGAGCGCATACACGCCATAACATTCAACATCAGGTGAGGCCTTGGTGATCAGGTATCCGAAATGGTGCTGTGTAATAATATCAATAACAAAACAGTGTTTTATTACTTCTATATTCTTTTGTTTTGAAATAGCCTCCAGCAGCGCTCTTTCCATTTCAAAACCAGTAATATCCTTGTGATGGATAATGCGAAACTCAGAGTGACCGCCTTCTTTTCCCAGTTTATAATCCCCATCCTTTTCCTTGTCAAATCTCGCCCCCCATTCTATCAGTTCCCTTACCCTGTCTGGCCCTTCCTTCACTACAATCTCCACTACATCCTTATTACATAAGCCATCGCCTGCAATCAATGTATCTTCTATATGCTTTTCAAAGCTGTCGTTTTCCAGGTCATTCACAACCGCCACGCCACCCTGTGCATATTTTGTATTGGTTTCATCTGCAGCTGCCTTGGTCATCACAATGACCTTTTTATCCGGGCATGCCTTAGCTACTTTCAATGCATAGGTAAGTCCTGCAATACCTGATCCGATCACTAAAAAATCTGTTTGTAACATAGTTAGATATTCGTCTTATGGTTCTATCCAGGCTTCGTTCTCCTTGAGAAGATTTATCAATTCATCAACCGCTACTTCACTGTTCACATTCCGCTTTATCACTTCCTTTCCCCGATATAAAGTGATCTTGCCAGGTCCACTACCCACATATCCAAAATCAGCATCCGCCATTTCGCCGGGACCATTCACTATGCATCCCATAATTGCAATCTTTACTCCTTTCAAATGATTGGTTCGGGAACGGATCTTTGCTGTTGTTTCCTGGAGATCAAATAAAGTACGTCCACAACTCGGACAGCTGATATATTCTGTTTTGGATATCCGGGTACGCGTAGCCTGCAAAATGCTGAATGCTGTATTGTTGGTAAACTGGTAAATATCCTTAACAGCAAGATAGGTGCGGCCCGTTACCTGTAGATTCTCCATCTGGGCTTTACTATTGTAGCCCAGGCATATTCCATCTCCAAATCCATCCAGCAGTAATGCCCCTGTTTCAGTAGCAAAATGGATAAGATGTTCATCGGGAGTTTGCCAGCCACTGTCTGTGATCAGGATAACAGGATTATTGATCTTACGATTCTCCAGTTCCATGAACATACGTCTCACAGATTGCATGGCATTCTGATTAGTACTGCTCAGGCATATCACCACTGTTTGATCAATGGCTATCTTCTCCAATATGGAAAAATCATAAACTCCTGTACTATTGCTGAAGCAATCCATCATTACAAAATTCAGCTTATCACTGATTGCATTAGCTTCCACAAAACCAGTATCCTGGAAAATGGGAAAATACTTCTGTTCTCCTTTGCCCGCTTTTGATTTCAGGAATGTTTCCCAGGCATCAGGATACACAATTACTTTCAGGGTTCCGGGTAAAGCAAAATCAATAAGCTGGTGACCAGTGAATACATAATCTGCTGCTCCATCACTTATCGTCCATTTATCAGTTGCCTTATCATAAGTATACCCAATGCTTTGAAGATGAGTGGGAGTTATTTTATCAATGCGACTAAGATCAGCAATTACCACGGGCACATGCTTACCTCCAATATTATCTACCAGCCTGGCTTCTCTTCTTTTATATTCAAAAGGTGACCAGGGAACACGGGCGTCATTTTTGGATGGTTCCTTTTTGATAGTTGACTGGTTGTATCTTTTTACAAGGTCCTTACATACCGGGATTTCAAATTCAGGGTCCTCGGTCAGGGAAACACGAATTGTATCTCCAATTCCATCTTCCAGCAAACTGCCGATACCAATAGCAGATTTGATCCTTCCATCTTCGCCATCACCGGCTTCCGTCACCCCGAGATGCAATGGGTAAGCTTCGCCAAATTCATCCATCATCACTTTTATCAATAAACGATAAGCTTCCACCATTACCAACGGGTTGCTGCTCTTCATACTCAGCACGATATTGTGATAGCTTTCATTTCGTGCGATCCGAAGGAACTCCATGGCGCTTTCTACCATTCCCATGGGTGTATCACCATAGCGGCTCATGATCCGGTCACTCAATGAACCATGATTGGTCCCGATCCTCATGGCAGTGCCATATTGCCTGCAGATGGTTACAAGCGGAGTGAAACGTTCACGTATACGATCAATCTCTTCTGCATAATCCGCATCACTGTATTCAATCAGTTCAAATTTTTTCTTGTCAACATAATTACCGGGATTCACCCTCACCTTTTCAACAATTCTTGCAGCAATTTCTGCGGCATTAGGTGTAAAATGAATATCAGCAACCAATGGTGTATTATATCCTCGCTTTCTTAATTCATTTTTTATGTTCAGCAGGTTTTCCGCTTCTTTTTTTGAAGGAGCTGTAATACGTACCAGCTCTGATCCCGCTTCTATGCAACGAATGGATTGCTCCACTGTGGCCATGGTATCCATGGTATCTGTAGTGGTCATTGTCTGAACGCGGATGGGATGGAAATTGCCCAGCAGGAGATCACCGATCTTTACTTCTCTGGTTGGCAGACGCTTATACTCAGTCAGTGATTCACAGTAAAATTGCATTGCGCAAAGTTAAGTCAATCCCGATTGTTATAAGGACTACTGCATTACCAGTCTTTAGGCTGGCCGGCAGCGGCTTTTGACTTTTCATTCTGAAGACGTTGCTGCACCTCTTTTTCTTTTTGTTCCAGCAGTTTAAGGCGTTGCTCAGCTTCTTTCTGATTCATTTTTGGCTGTTGCTTCTGCTGTTTTTGATTCTTTTTATTCTCCTTGGGTTTGGGCGGGGGATTCCGTTTTTTTAATTCCATCAGCGCCTTTTGCAGATTCTCTCTTGCTTCATTGTCATTTGGATTCTGCCTCAGCGCATTTTTATAGGCTTCAATACTGGCCTCCAGGTTCTTTTGGGTTGAATACCCAACTCCCTGGTTATAGTAAGACTTTCCCTTCAATTCAGTATTGCTATTATCCGTATTCATGATCACCTCATCCAGGGCTGTTTTATTCTCATCCAGCTTTGATTGCCGGAAAAGGGAATTGGCACGATTGAAGGCTGCTGTTGTATTTGTCTTTTCCTTATCCAGCACCTCTTTATACGCGGCCTCAGCCTGTTCGTACTGTTTCGCCTTGTAAAAATCATTTCCTTTCTGAATGGTCTTGTCTGTTTCAGGATTTTGTTGTGCATAAAGCGAAAGAACAGGCATTGTCAATATCGTCATTGCCACAGCACGAAAAATATTCCGGTATTGGATCCCGTGGCTCATGCTTTGACCTTTTTGGTTTCAGGAATAAAGTATTCGGTGAGCATTAACAGGAACATAGCGGCAGCAAACCACCAGTAATAAGTTTGAAAGTTCATGAGCGAAACATCTCCATAAGCTTTTTTCTCAATACCTGAAAATTGCTGCTTTAATTGATTTACCGCTTCATCACTGTCCTGTAAATGGATGTAAACACCATTGGTACTCTCTGCTATCTGTTTCAGTTCATTCTCATTCAATTTGGATACTACATCATTTCCAAATTCATCTTTCTTATTCTGGCCGGTGGCAGGATCAGGTATATAGGAACCTTCAGGAGAACCAATACCTACTGTATTGATCATCAAACCGCGACTGGCTAATTCTTTTGCCGTAGCAATAGCTTCCGGATCGTGATCTTCACCATCAGAGATCAGCACCACTGTTTTAAATCTTCTTTCAGTAGTATTAAAAGCATTGGAACTTTGGTGTAATGCTTCGCTGATCACAGTTCCCTGCAAAGGCACCGTTTCCGGTCCGGCAGATGAAATATATAATTGTGCAGCTCCATAATCTGTTGTCAGTGGCATCTGGAGATAAGCGCGGCCGGCAAATACTACCAGTCCGATCCTGTCGTCTGGCATGGCTGTCATCAGTTTATTAATAAACTGTTTGGCTCTTTCCAACCGGTTTGGCGGAAGGTCCTCTGCCAGCATACTCTTGCTGACATCCAGCGCAATCACCACATCAATTCCTTTTCGTTGAGATGTTTCATCAGCAGCGGGCCTGCGAAGATTCATTACGGCTACCACACCCAGCCCAAAAGCGATGATCAGGAAAATTAATTTGAGTACAAATTTTTTATTAGAGTAAGAACTGATCAGTGATTTAACCAGGATGGGATCACCAATCCTCTTTTTGACTTTCTTTTTCCATCTCAACAGGAAAATAAATAACAGCAATAGCAGGATTATACCTCCTGCCATCCAGATGAATTCTCTATGTTGAAACTGGAAACCCATTGGTGGATCTTAGATTTGGTCCGGGAAATTTAGATTCGGTCCCGATAGCTATCGGGAGGCAAAAAGCACACCAATCACCCTTCTTACATCCTGCCCTCGAAGAAACCCAGCTGTTTTAGTATGTCTTTCAGCATTTTCATACGGACATTTACCATATCGATACTGGCATCCGTTGATTCTACATTCAATACAAAGAAATAGGGATGTTTATTCTCCTCTATCCAGCCCAGCACCCAACCCAACTGCTTTCCATCATACTGGCCCCATCCCGTTTTATAAGATAGCGCATAATTGGAATTATTTTCAAACAGCATTGCATGAATCACCTTATCCTGGTAGAAGGGAAAAAAAGGAAGCTGGTGAAAATACAGCCGTTTAACAAGCCCCAATTGTTCATCAGGCGTAATCTTTAACGAATTATCCAGCCAGAAACTGTCGATCCGGCCTGTTATTTTTTTTGACCCATAGCTCATTGAATCCAGCCAGTGTTGCATGGTATCTTTTCCAATACGTCGGGCCACCTCCTGGTAATAAGGCACTGCGGAAACCCTGAAAGCATCATACATGGTCAGGTCTTTATCCCATTCAGGCCTTCTTTTTACACTATCCCATTTGATGACCATGCTATCACTGGAAATAACACCAGTTTGCAGGCCGATCAATGAGTTCACGATCTTGAATGTAGAGGCAGGCAGGTAGCTGCTGTCGCGATACCTGGCCAGGTTGTAGATGGTAAACTTGCCGGTTCCGTTATCCATCAGGGCAAAGCATCCATTCACCTTATTTTCAGTAAAATACCTTCCCAGACTATCATCCTGGGTCACATTATTAGGAGTGCAATTAAAGAGCAGGGGCAATAATAACAAGCACAGGTAACGGCCTTTCATACAATGAGTTCAAATTTCTGCAAATGTAGGAACAGGAATGCCGTTAAATAAAAAAATCCCGGCGAGTAGTGCCGGGATTGTGTTTGCCTTGTCCAGGGGCAATTACATATAAAATCCGCCTTTCTGTTTATAATGTTTGTTTCCCTGACAGTCCCTTTTCACCGCACCGCAGGAGCTTAACATCATCACCATTACTGTTGCAGCCAACAGGCCAAGCATTAGCTTTTTCATTAAAAAACTTTAAATAGGGTCAATAAAATTGTTAGGGAAATTCAGAGGATCTGAACGATGTAATTCGAAAAAATTGCGGTAGAGTTAGATCATGCTTGTATAGAACGAAAGTAATATCCAAAAATTATTCCACATAGCTTTTAATCCAATTATTTGTATAGGAAAAGCCCGATTTTACTAATAAAAGGCTTTGGCAGCAACGAATAATTACGAGACTTTAAAGAATTACCCTTAATAAATGCGTATTGATGAGAAAACTACTATTTCAATATGCCCAGTTCCTTCCCAATTTTAGTGAAGGCGGCAATGGCCTTATCAAGGTGATGGGGTTCATGGGCCGCACTTAATTGTACTCGGATCCGCGCCTGCCCCTTAGCAACTACAGGGAAAAAGAAGCCAATTACATAGATCCCTTCCTCCAGCAGGCTTGCAGCCATGGTCTGTGCAAGTACAGCATCATATAGCATGATAGGTACAATAGGATGATCCCCCGGTTTGATATCAAAGCCTGCTTCGGTCATTTTCTTACGGAAATACTTTGTATTGTTTTCCAGTTTATCACGCAATTCAGTGGTCTCTGTCAGCATATCCAGCACAGCAATGGAGGCACCCACAATGGATGGTGCCAGTGTATTGCTGAATAAATAGGGTCTTGATTTCTGACGCAGCATATCAATCACTTCTTTACGCCCGGAAGTAAATCCTCCTGATGCTCCACCCAGTGCTTTGCCCAGTGTTCCGGTTATAATATCGATCTTTCCCAGCACGCCGCGGTATTCATGCGTACCCCTTCCTGTCTTTCCCAAAAAGCCTGATGAATGACATTCATCGATCATTATCACTGCATCATATTTTCCGGCCAGTTCTACTATCTTATCTAATTGGGCAATAGTTCCGTCCATGCTGAATGATCCGTCAGTAACAATGATACGGTTTCTGCAACCCGCCGCTTCTTTCAGCTTGACTTCCAGGTCTGCCATATTATTATGCTCATAACGGAAGCGCTGAGCTTTACACAATCTTACGCCGTCAATAATGGACGCATGATTTAAAGCATCCGAAATAATGGCATCTTCCTCATTGAATAAAGGTTCAAATACACCACCATTGGCATCAAAAGCTGCTGCATAGAGTATTGTATCCTCCGTACCCAGGAAGGTGGAGATTTTTTGCTCCAGTTCTTTATGAATATCCTGGGTTCCGCAGATGAAACGCACGCTACTCATGCCATAACCATGCGTTGCGATGGCTTTATCGGCTGCGGCGATCACTTTAGGGTGAGAGGAGAGACCGAGATAATTATTAGCTCAAAA